>Ga0075433_10000902_pt1 | contig 20946 bp, 22 predicted proteins | sample RhiMethybrSRZTD2_FD_75299 | JGI IMG/M metagenome (GOLD analysis project Ga0075433, IMG submission 75299) | Populus rhizosphere microbial communities from Tennessee, USA - Rhizosphere MetaG P. TD hybrid SRZTD2 | ecosystem: Host-associated > Plants > Roots > Rhizosphere > Soil | place: USA... | reverse complement strand
AGGCCCGTCGCCTGCTTGAAGAGTCTTAAGGCTGATCGCGTTCGGTGGCGTGCTACGACGCCTTCAGCTCGGCCATCTGCGCGCGGGCTTGTTTCATAAGCTGGTCGAGCCGCGCGTTGACGATCTCCTGCCATTCAGCCGCCTCGGAATCCTCCAGCGCGCCGCCGCCATATTTCAGCTCCATCACCATATCCCAGCCCTTTTTCAGCGCGATCTGCTCAAGCTGCGCCTGGCGCTCGGCCGGCCAGTGCTTGATGAAGCGCTGGAATGCGCGTGCTAGAATGGCCGAGCCATCGGGATTCAGCGCGGGCAGCGAGAACCAGCTGTGATCATCATGGGTGGCGTCTGGGGCACTTGCCGAGGTGAAGAACACCAGATCGCAAGTGCCGCAGAAGCGATATTCGCCAGCCGACGCAAATGCGCCGGGATTGCTCGCGATTGCGCCGATCAACATGCGGTCCGTGACAGCCATACCTACCTCATGTGGTACAAAGATTCTCACGGTAGCATAGCATAGAGTGCAGATCTTGTACATAGAATTATTGTACGAGGTGTGCTGCCCTGTGCGTGCGATATATGCTGCTGTGCGCGCCACACGCTGCCACCCGCAGGCACCGCAGGTTGAAACCTGCGGCTAATCCGCCAAGCCCGCTGAAGCGAGCTTACCATATTAGCTGCGGGTTTCAACCCGCAGCTGCATCATTAGCTGCGGGTTTCAACCCGCAGCTGCTGCATCAGCTCGCCAACGCCGCGAATCGTTGGATCGCTGCTCTGCACCAGCGCGTGCGCAACATTCCACTGATCTGCCTGGCTCCGATTCTGGCTCAGCTTGTATTTCCCTTCGAGCCGCGTCACGTTCATCTCAAAGCCAACGATGCCTTTCAGCATTCCATCGCGAAAGGTCTCGGAGAGCTCGGACCACTGCTTGGCGTAGGCCGGGTCGTAGCGCTCGAACATCGTTTCCAGGAGCGCGCCGAGTGCCGCCCGCGAATCTGTGGGCGCGATGATCTGCGGGGTGCCGTAGGCGTGGACGGCGACGTAGTTCCAGGTCGGGACGCTCTCGCGCTTCTCGTAGAGCGCCGGCGCGATGTAGGCGTGCGGGCCGGTGAAGATCGCGAGCGACTCGCCAGCGCTGAACGCTTTCCAGTGCGGGTTGGCTCTGGCTAAGTGTCCACACAGCGTCACATTGCCATCCTGCGCCGACACGATCAGCGGGATGTGCGAGGCGACCGGCGCACCGTCGTATATCGATACGAGCGTGGCAAAGCTATTGGCAGACATGAACTCGACCAGTGTCGCTAGATCATCGGCCCGGAAGGCATTCGGAATATACATCGACGCTCCTTTCTGCTAGCGCGTTATTCGCAAAATTGAGCTGCTGCGCGTCATATCATGTCGCGCTCGCCATATGATATAGCAACCCCTATGATGTGTAAACGTGACGATAGACGATAGACCATGGACGGTGGCTTGTATCGTCCATGGTCTATCGTCTATCGTCAGACCAGTTTACTTCTGATGTCGGTTCGCTATATAACAATGACCGTCTGGCCTATATCTTGCTAATTGAGGAGCAACAAGAAAGGAGAGCCAACATGCAGATCCGTGACATAATGACCAAAGATGTGACCGCGCTGGCCCCGTCGGCGACGATCGCCCAGGTGGCGCAGGCCATGCGCCAGCTGAATGTGGGCTCGATCCCACTGATCGAGGATGGGCGGCTCGTCGGCGTGATCACTGATCGCGACATCGTTATACGCGTCGTCGCGGATGGTCTGGACCCGCATCTTGAGCAGGCCGACCTGCACATGACCCGCGACCCGCTCACCGTGACGCCCGACACAGCGATCGACCAAGCTGCGGCGCTGATGGCGCGCGAGCAGATCCGACGCCTGCCGGTAGTCGAGAATGGCAGCCTGGTCGGCTATCTGGCGCTCGGCGACCTGGCGGTACTCAACCGCGATGCGAAAGTCGGCGAGACATTGGAGCAGATCTCCGAGCCCGCCCAGCGCTCCCGCGAAGCATAACGCATGCAGCGTGAAATGTGAAACGTGAAGCGTGAAGCGTGAATGTAGCCGCGCAGAGTGCTCTATTGCTGGGAGTGTTATAATAGTCTCGATCATAGCGGCCGATGGGTGCTTGCGGCGCATCAGTCTGGGCGGGGTGATCCCCGCCCTTTGTATACGACCTGAATTGAAAAGGTCATGGCAATGAATCTATGGCATGAGCTGGAGCCCGGCCCGAACATCCCAGATGTGATCCATGTGATCGTCGAGATCCCCAAGGGCTCACGCAATAAATACGAGTATCACAAGCCGACCGGCGCGTTCAAGCTCGACCGCGTGTTGTACTCGCCGGTTCACTACCCCGGCGATTATGGCTTCATCCCACAGACCTATTACGACGACGACGATCCATTCGACGTACTTGTGGTGACCAACCTGCCCACGTTCACCGGCTGCATCGTCGAAGCGCGGCCGATCGGCATGTTCCGCATGACTGATCGCGGCGAGTCGGACGACAAGGTTCTGGCGGTGTTGCACTACGACCCCTTCTTCGACGATATCGCCGACTACACCAACCTGCCGGCGCACTATCTGAAAGAGGTTGAGCATTTCTTCACCGTCTACAAAGACCTGGAGGGCGCGCGGGTCGAGCCGATCGGCTGGGAAAACGCAGCTGTGGCAAAGGAGCGCATCCGCTACGCGATCAATCACTACTGGGATATGCGTGCTGGGCGGCTTCCCAAGCAGATCTAACATGCCGAACTGCGGATATTGCCGACGTTTGACGCTGTCTATTTTGGGAAGGTTTGGCGGGGCCCAGCCGCTCCGTGTGCCCACCCAAGCTCGTAACGCAGCCAAGAACCTCGTAGCTTGAAATGAACAGGATGCCGAGGAACATCAACTCTGCGCTATCGGATCGGCGCACCGCCTACTCTGCTGGCGGTGTGATCTATCAAATCGACGGTGCCGGCTTGCACGTCGCACTGATTGCGACGCAGCGCGGTGGGCGTTGGGGGCTGCCCAAAGGCCATGTGCGGCGTGGCGAGACCGCTGAGGCTGCGGCGATTCGCGAGATCGCCGAGGAGACCGGGCTCCAGGGCAATGTCGAGCGTCATCTCGCCACGATCGAGTACTGGTTTCGTGCCGGGGCCACACGCATTCACAAATATGTAGACTTCTTCCTGGTGCGCTACGTCGGCGGTGTGCTGATCCCACAGCAGGCCGAGGTCGACGACGCGCGCTGGTTCCCGCTCGACGAGGCGCTGCGGCTCGCCAGCTTCGAGCGCGAGCGCGACGTGCTGGAGCAGGTGCGCCGGCTCGCCACAGCGGGCGACCTGGACCAGAGCACCTCCACCCCTCCCGAGCTATAGCCAAATGTTCAGTGGCCTACGATCAGCTTTGCCAGCCGGCAGCCGTTGGCATACCTCCGCACCAGCCCGGCGATCCTATTGACAGTGCTGGTGTGCCATGTTAAAATTGGTTTTACGATCATCTGCCAGAACATTCGGGCAATGATGAAAGATCTGCGGATATCTGTGGTTATATTGCCTGAATCCCCGTGATCATGTGTCTTATCATTCATATAACGACATTATGATAGAATCTTTTATTTAAGAGCTATATATTCCAATAGATTATCTGTATCCGCCTACAAAATATGTTCTCCTGTAGCAAAGTCGATATTGCGCCGGCAAACCACGATAGTTGCGATTTCGTGCAGATACACACTTGTCGTGCGCGAGTTCGTAGCTACGCGTGCTGTTGAGCGCTGGTGCTAACCCCTTTTAAGCCACCCCACTCGATGGTCGTAAAGATACTGTTGGCAAACTGCCGGGAGCGGGGTTCGCGGGCCGCACGGTCCACGAACAAAGAACGTTCGTGGAGCGACACCCAAAGGCTACCCGGTCGCCCCACACCTCACCAAGCCAAGGTGGGCGTAAGATGCCCGCAGCGAAGTACGCTTGATATTCGTATTCGCAGTGAATTAAAGGAATGTATCGATGGTTCGTGTGTGGCAGTCACAGAGTCTGCGTGGGTCGGTCCAGATACCACCCTCGAAACCGCATTGTCAGCGCGCCTTCCTGCTGGCGATGCTGGCGGATGGGGAGTCGTGGATTCATAACGTGAATACCTGTTCCGAGACGCAATTCATCGCTGAGGCGTGCGCGTCGTTTGGCGCGACATTAGCGTATCGCGGACAGAGCGTGCAGGTGCGCGGCGTTGCGGGCAAGCCCCGGCAGCCTCGGCATGTGCTCCAGTTGGCTGGGTCGGGGTTTGCGCTACGGAATCTGCTGGCGGTATCGAGCCTCGCAGATGGGCCGACGATCCTGATGGCCAATGAGCGAATGGCACATCGGCCGCTGCTCCCGCTGGTCGAGCGGTTGTCGGAGCTGGGCGCGCGGATCGAATCGATCGATCCCACCAGCATTCTGCCGCTGGTGAATTGGGGCGGACAACTGCGCGGCGGAACCCTGACCGTTTCCGCCGAGACGACATCGCAGTTCGCCTCGGCTGTGCTGCTGATCGCGCCCTATGCCGACGATACGCTGGTGCTGCGGCTGCCGGGGACGATCGTTGGCCGCGAATATGTGCATCTTACTGTTTCGCTCATGCAGCAGTTCGGCGCGCAGGTGCGTGCGTCGGCGGATATGCATATGATCGAGGTGCGGCGGGGTGGCTACCAGGCGTGCGAGATCACGATTGGCCCGGATATGACCTCGCTATTCTATTTTATCGCCGCTGCGGTGATCGTCGACACGGATGTACATGTCGCGAATGTCTTTTTGGGGACCGATCCGGCGCTGGATGAGGCTGTGGCGATCGGGCGGGCGTTGGGCGTGCAGATCATCCAGACGTCCCGTGGCGTGCAGATATGCTCTGGCGCGCCGCCACGCCAGCGCGTCGAGCTACAGGTGGAACATGTGCCGACGCTCGTTCCGGCCCTCGCCGCGCTCGCTGCTAGTCTGCCGTATGGCCTGCGCATCACCGGCGCGCAGCACATCCAATTCCACAAGACCAGCCGGCTCGCGGCTGTGCTGGGCGAATTGGAGAAGATCGGCCATCAGTTCGATCCGATTTACGAGCGCGATGCCCTTGACGGCTTCGAGACGATGCCCTCGAATGGGCGCGTGACCGAGCTTGTCGATAGCCATGGCGATCATCGCCTTTTTATGGCCTTGTTTTTGGCATGTCTGCGCGCGCCGCTGCCGACCTATGTGAGCGGGCAAGAGACGTTGGTTACGTCGTTTCCTGAGTTCGTGGATTGCTTCGCCGAGCTGGGCGCTCAGATCACTGCGCCGACCGTCGCGGTGTGATTGGATCGGTCGCATAGTTTCACCACCAAGACACCAAGGAACTTTCGAATATATAACGAGCCCGTCGGCTACGTGAAACGTGAAACGTGAACCGCGTCCCGATCACGTTTCACGTTTCACGAAAATGGTAAGAGATCATCGACTGGCATGAACCAACCTGGTAAAGCAGGTGCTGCCTCGGCGAGATCACCACTGCGATAGATCGTTGGCTGATCTGGTTTATCCGCACGATAGACCCGCACCACGCGCTCGTGCAAGACATCGACATCCCATACCACAAGGGTGCCTGCGGCAAAGTAATCAGCCCGTTTTTGTCTCATTTCTTGCTCGGCATGTTCACCATAGTCATTCTCGCTTCGTACTTCCGCTGCGAAAAGCGGAGCACCCTCCAAGAAGCGGCCACCTTGCAGCGGCCCACGATGAAACGCAGCGTCGGGACTGAACGAACTGCGGTTCGGCAAATTGACGGTAAATCCGACGTTATCGGGGAAGGCATAGCCGCTTCTTGTGCGTTGTTCATAGTCGCGTAGACTACTATAGATATCGCCACCTGCTCGCCCAGGAACACCACCGCTAGGTGACATAAGCACAAGTTCTCCATTGACCAGTTCGGCCTTGCCATTCTCGGCGACATGGTAGAGTTCGTCGAGCGTTGCTTCAGCATGTGTGTGCATGGTGGCTCCTTTCACACGGCGCTCGCCACTGTCTACGCATTATACCCACCTTGCCGAAGATGCGCATCAGTCGCCATCCCGCCCATTATCGTGCCGCGCGCACCTCGATCTGCCCGCTGCGCACGCGCGTCTCGAAGCACGGCTGTGGGATCGCAGCCGGGCCATCGATCGGGGTGCCATCTGCTAGCCGGAAGCACGAGCCATGCCAGGGGCAACGCACGCTGCCGTCCTCAAGGCTGCCTTCCGACAGCGGCCCGCCCAGGTGCGAGCAATGCTCGTCGAGCGCGTAGATCGTCCCGCCCTGACGCGCCAGCATAATCGCCCGATGGCCGACATCGCCCCGCCGCAGCTCGCCCTCAGCAAGCTCGTCGTCCGCCAGCACCGCCGTAAACTTCAGCGCTGTCCAGACCGGGTTGGCGTGGCTGACGCCGATGCGATCACGATAGACCAGGTCGCCGCCAAGATACGCGGCGGTCAGTGCGATGCCGTAGCCCGCAAGCGCGAGACCCCGGCCAGCCGCGCGATCGCCGCGCCGTCGCAGGAGCAGCGATGTCGCGTAGAGCAGCGTGGCGCTGATGTTCAGCAGCCCATGGACGAAACCGATGCGCAGCGGTTTGGTGTCCAGCGCTTGCCAATCAGCGATGCCGCTTGCCGCAGCGCTGACCGCGCCGGCCAGCCCGAGCGCGATCGCGCTGTCGGCACCGGGCGCGAGGCTATCATCGCCATTGAGCGTTTCGATCGAGTCGAAGACCAACGCCACCGTCCATGCGCCGATAGGTATGTCGGTGATGGCGGGGTGGATCGGGTGCCCCAGCCCGGTGCCGTGCAAGCGATCTTCGATCTGGTGCGCGATCGGCCCGCCAGCCTTGATCAGCTGCTGAAGCGCCTGCTGGGTTGCCTGGCTGATGCGATCAAGCCAATCTTGTTGCTCAAGCGTGTCGATGATCCGAAGCCCGATCATAGTATCCCTCCCATCTGCATCAATAAATCTGCCAAGATAAGATTCTTCATAGCAAGGCGCGATCCCGCGATGTGCGCAGCCCTGGATGATAGCCGAAAGACGATTGGCGAAGGACGATTGACGAAGGACGATTGACGAAGGACGATTGACGATGCGCGCGTATCGTCTATCGTCTATCGTCGACCGTCGGGCCAGTTTACTTCTATGGTATGATCGTTGCATTGGAACAGGTCAAACCGATGCGGGAGGAAGCGAATGAAGATTTCAGGCAGCAGCGCGCTTGTGACAGGTGGTGCCTCGGGCCTTGGTGCGGCGACGGTGCGACACCTGGCTGGGCAGGGCGCTGCGGTGGTGATCGCCGACCTCAACAGCGCGGCTGGGGCGGCGCTCGCGCATGAGCTAGGCGGGCAGGTGCGCTTCGTCGAGACCGATGTCGCCGACGAGGCTTCGATGAAGCGCGCGGTCGCTGAAGCGGCGCAGCAGGGCGGGCCGCAGCTCCTCGTGTGCTGCGCCGGGGTTGCGCCGGCTGAGAAGGTGCTTGGGAAGACAGGGCCGCACGATCTACAGCACTTCGTTCGGGCGGTGCAGGTCAATCTGATCGGCAGCTTCAACGCGCTGCGGCTTGCGGCCGAGCAGATGGTGCAGAATCAGCCGAATACCGAAGGCGAGCGCGGCGTGATCATCCTGACCGCCTCGGTTGCGGCGTTCGAGGGGCAGATCGGCCAGGCCGCCTACGCTGCCTCGAAGGGCGGCGTGGTTGCGCTGACGCTGCCGGCGGCACGCGAGCTCGCCCGCTCGGGTGTCCGAGTCGTCAGTATTGCGCCCGGCATCTTCGACACGCCGATGCTCGCCGGGCTGCCCGAGGCCGCGCGAACATCGCTGGGCCAACAGGTGCCGTTCCCGCCGCGCCTCGGTCGCCCCGACGAATATGCTGCGCTCGTTCAGCATATCGTAGAGAACGTGATGCTCAACGGGGATACCATCCGACTCGACGGCGCGATCCGCATGGCACCGCGCTAAAACGACGGCACGAGAGTTTAACCACCAAAGCACCAAGGCACCAAGACTTGGTGTCTTGGTGCCTTGGTGGTTAAAAACTAAGGGCATTATTCAGCCGAAGTGTATTAGCCATGCCACTGATCTCAACGCGCATCATTCCTCGTCGAATCGCACCCGATCATCATAACCGGTCGCGAGCGCCTCGGTGTCCAGCACCTCGGCCGCAATGTATGCCGCCAGATATGGCGCGATGCGACCGTTCTCCACACCTTCCTCGATGATCGTCAAAAGATCCTGCTTGGTCATAGTGATCCTTCCTCCTTACAATATATAGCGAACCTGCATCGAACGTAAAATGATCTGACGATGGACGATAGACTATCGGCCCTTCGGCTATCGGCTATCGGCTATGTTCATACCAGCTCAATCGCCAGCGCGACTGCCTCGCCGCCGCCCAGGCAGAGCGATACGATGCCGCGCTGACCGCCGCGCTGCTCAAGCGCGGCGATCAGCGTCACGAGCAGCCGCGCGCCGCTCGCGCCGATCGGGTGCCCCAGCGCGATCGCGCCGCCATTGACATTCAAGCGATCCCAGTCGATGTTGAGCTCGCGACCGTTCGCGACGACTTGGGCCGCGAACGCCTCGTTGAGCTCGAAGAGATCGTAATCGTCCATCGTCGTATTGGTCTGCTCCATCAGGCGGCGCACCGCGAAGACCGGCGCAGTGAACAGCTCCAGCGGCGCAACAGCTGCCTGGGCTACGCCGATGATGCGTGCGCGCGGTCGCAGCCCGAGCGCGCCGGCCTTGCGCGCGCTTGTCACCACAAGCGCCGCCGCGCCGTCGGTGATGCCGGGGGCGTTGCCCGCTGTGACCGAGCCATCTGCGGCGAAGATCGGGCGAAGGCCCGCCAGCGATTTCGCATCGCTGTCGCGGCGTGGCGGCTCGTCGCTGCTGATCGCGAGCGTCTTACCACGGCCAGCCGGCACCTCGACGGGCACGATCTCCTCGGCGAAGCGACCAGCATCTTGTGCCGCGATCGCCCGTGTGTGCGATTCGAGCGAGAAGGCATCCTGCGCCTCGCGGCTTACGTCGAACTGGCGCGCGATCCATTCAGCCGAGTTGCCCATATGATGGTTCTCGAAGGCGCACCACAGCCCATCGTGGACAGTCGCATCGATCACTTCGCCGTTGCCGAGCCGGTAGCCGCTGCGCGCCTGCGGCAACAGATACGGCCCGCGGGTCATGTTCTCCATACCGCCGGCCACGATCAGTTCGGCTTCGCCGCTGCGAATCAGCGCACGCGCCAGCATCACCGCTTTGAGCCCGCTGCCACAGACCTTGTTGATCGTCAGCGCGCCGACGGTGGCGGGCAGGCCACCGCGCAGCGCCGCCTGGCGTGCAGGCGCCTGGCCGAGCCCTGCGCTGATAACGTTGCCCATAATACATTCGTCGATGATCGCGCCGTCGATTCCGGCGCGGGCGACGGCGGCGCGTATCGCGGCGGCACCGAGGTCGGTCGCCGGCATATCTTTATACGCGCCTTGAAACTTGCCGATCGGCGTGCGCGCGGCACCAACAATCACGATGTCGTTATCATTCATCACAGCGCTCCTGTATGGCATAAAAAAACCCGCGTAGAGTGTACGCAGATTGCATCGGCTCGGACACAACAACGTGTACAACCAAGGCTCATAAAACGCGCTTTTATGATACCAGAAAAGTGTTTGGTCGGCAACTCAGGGTTGCGTACGAATTCCTGCTTGCAAAGATAGTACATATGTCCTACTATTGAATGAACCTGCCCGTGCTTTGTGCGGGCGGGCGGCAATCTATCATCAACGCAATAGTGGGGAGGACGACTGAATGGATGCCCAACGACGCGCGGACGATCTGGTGAGCGACACGACACCGCTGCTCTACCTTGGCACGGCGAAGGGGCTGCACATCCTGCGCAGTGATGCGCATCGCCGCACATGGATACCGGTCGAGCATGTGCTCGTGGAACACGACATTAGTGCGCTGGCCTGGGATGCGCGCGACCAGGGCGTGCTCTTCGCTGGGACAGCCGACGGTATACTGCTGCGAAGCGCTGACGCTGGTGCCTCCTGGGAGCCGGCCGCCGACGGGCTGACTGGGCAGAAGATCTGGACGATTGTGCCCGATCCGCATCACGCGGCTGGCGCACTGTACGCCGGCTTGGATGGCGGGCATCTGTTTCACAGCGCCGATGCTGGCGCGAGCTGGTGCGAGTTGCTGGGGCTGCGTGCGCTGCCGGATGTGGCGGACTGGTGGGGACCGTTCGGCCCGGCGCTCTTGCACTCGATCCTGCCGGTCGCCGATCAGCCCGGCCAGATCTACGCCGGGCTCAGCGTCGTTGGTGTGCTGACCAGCGCGGACGGCGGCGCGACCTGGCGCGACGTGACCGCCGAGATCCCGCGCATCCCGCACGAGCGCGCCGATGGGCCATGCCTGGCCGATATTCATAAGCTGGCGCTGCATCACTGCGATCCCACGCGCCTCTACGCCACGACGCACTATGGCACCTTCCGTAGCGACGATGCTGCCGCGTCCTGGCAGAGCATCGGCGCGGGGCTGCCCTTCGAGATGACGCGTCCCTTGGCGCTGCACCCGCGCGATCCCGATACGCTCTACGTCGTCGCGCACGAGGACGCCCCCGACAACCAGTTGCCGATCATTAGCGGGCCGCTGCTGGTGCATCGCAGCCGCGATGCTGGCCGCAGCTGGCAGGCGCTGGGGGTCGGGTTGCCCGAGCGCGCCAACTGCGCGGTGCTACGCGAGGCGCTCACCGCCGACGACGCCACGCCGTGCGGCCTGTATCTGGGCACCAATCGCGGGCAGGTTTTCGCCAGCGTCGATGAAGGCGATAGCTGGCGGCTGATCGCCGATGTCGGCGCGTCGGTGCGCGTGGTGCGGGTGCGCTGACTGCGACGCCTGGGTACGCAGGACGCAGTATGCAGTGACGCAGACCTTACATGGATGAGAGAGCGGTTACTCGTTCGTGAGGGGATCATCCTCGGGGAGAGGTTCGACGCTGGAGGGCAGCGCCTGCTCCTGGCGGCCCAGGAAAATGAGCGATTCGAGGTCTTCCAGGTCTTCGGGGGTATAGCGGGCCACGACCGCGCGCACGGCGTCGAGATCGGCATCCTCAGCCCAGCCCAGCATCGTCGTTAAGTCACCAATATCGCGCCCACGATTCGCCGCAATTTTTAGAATTACCAGGTAAGGTAAACCGATGACGGGATAATCGGCCTTGTCGTATACAGGATGCTTGAGCGCTTCCCGCAGCCAGGGATACCTGCCAAAAAGCACATCTACTTCGACACCTTCTGGTGATTGGAGCAGGTAGCCGGGAATGGCCAAGCGCGACACAACTTTGTATCCTGCCTGCCTTAACTTACTGATGACCTCATCACCATCTGCGTGATGAACCAAAACGTCCATATCTTTGGTCTCGCGCTCAGGCATGTAGGCGCGCGTAGCGACACCGCCGATCAACACCCAGTCGATCCCTTGCAGGATGAGACGCAGATCAGGCCAAGGATGCATTGCAGTTCTCGTTCGCATAAATTCGTGGCTGCTGCCCGTGCCCGGCTTTTGACGTCGCCGCATCATATCGATCATGAACCGTCGTTTCTGGCGCGGCGTCAGGTTGCCATCCGGCGCAATGCGGGCTATCGCAGCAGGAACAGGTTGCTTACTCATGCCAGAGAGTATAGCCGAATCTACAACGGACGGCAAGTCATTTCCCATGCCAGCGTCGATGAAGGCGATAGCTGGCGGCTGATCGCCGATGTCGGCGCGTCGGTGCGCGTGGTGCGGGTGCGCTCAAGTCTGGTATACTAAAAGCCCTGCGATGAAAGACGTGAAGAATTGGTCATTGGGAGATTACTGCTCATGCATGTCCTTGTCCTTGGTGCGACGGGCTTCATCGGCGGGCAGATCGCGCGGGCGCTGGTGGAGCGCGGGCACAGCGTTCGCGCGCTGCGCCGGGCAAGCAGCTCGACGCTGGCGATCGATGGCCTGCCGCTGGAGTTGGTGCAAGGCGACCTGCGCGACCGTGCGTCGTTGCTGGCGGCGATGCACCGCGTCGAGGCTGTCTTCCACGCCGCCGCCTATTACCCGCCCAACTCGTTGACGCCACGCCAGTCGGTTCGCCAGGCGGCGGCGGGGATGCGCGCCGTGCTGGAGAGCGCGCGCACAGCTGGCGTGGGCCGGATCGTCTACACCAGCTCGCTCAGCACGATCGGCCCGCCCGCCGATGGCCGGACGCTCGCCGATGAGCGCGACGCCTACCTGCCCGGCAGCATCGCCGCCGCGTACTTCGAGGCGAAGTGGGCGATGGAAGCCGAAGCCTATCGCGCTGTTGCGGGCGGGCAAGACGTGGTGTTGATCTGTCCCACGGCGGTGTTTGGCCCCGGCGATGTCAAGCCGACCAGTGGCATCGCGCTGCTTGCGCTGGCGCGCGGGCTCATGCCGGCCTATATTGACGGTAAGATCAACATTGTCGATGGGCGCGACCTCGCGCAGGCGCACCTAGCGGCGCTTGATCGCGGGCGAAGTGGCGAGCGCTATATCGTCGGCGGGCACAACACAACCGTTGGCGAGGTGATGCAGGTGGCGGCGCGGATCGTCGGCGTTGCACCGCCACGCCTGCGCCTGCCGACGCTCGTCGCGCTGCTGGCTGGCAAGGTTGGCGAGGTGGCTGCGCTCGCGCTGCCAAATCAGCCGTTGCTGCCCTTCAGCGAGGCGATCGAGCTGATCCGCCATGGTCAGCACTACGACTTGAGCAAGGCCCGTCGCGAGCTGGATCTGACCACGTGCCCGCTCGATGATACGCTGCGGGATACTGTCACTTGGTTCCGCGCCCATGGTTATTTGAACCGCTGAGACGTGAGGCGTGAGGCACCGCTGGTATATCCTGGCTGAACGATGCCGATAGGTTTTTTACCACCAAGGCACGAAGGCACCAAGGCTTGGTGTCTTGGTGGTAAAACCCTGATCGTATGGAGGCCAAGCTGTATCGGCGACGGTTTAGGTTTCACGTTCAGACGATAATGGCAAAACACAAGGTTCGCATCGATCAATTGCTCGTCGAGCGCGGCTTGGCCGAGACGCGCAGTAAGGCCCAGGCGTTGATCCAAGCCGGCGAAGTGCGGGTGAATGGCGTGCAGCGCAGCAAGCCAGGCGAGCAGGTGCTGCACAGCGCCGAACTCAGCTTGGTCGGGCGGCTGCCCTATGCCAGCCGTGGCGGCTACAAGCTCGCGCACGCGCTGGATACCTTCGCGCTTTCACCAGCGGGCTGCGTCGCGCTCGATGTTGGTGCCTCGACGGGCGGTTTCACCGATGTGCTGCTGCAACGCGGCGCATCGCGCATCTATGCGATCGATGTCGGCTATGGTCTGCTCGACTGGCGGCTGCGCCAAGACCCGCGCGTGACGCCGGTCGAACGCACAAACATTCGCTATCTGGCGTCGCTGCCGCCGTCGGGCGATCAGCCCGCTCCCCAGGCCGACTGCGCGACGATCGATGTGTCGTTCATCTCGCTCCGATTGGTCTTGCCCCCGGTTCAACGGCTACTCACGCCGCAAGCCTGGATCGTCGCATTGATCAAGCCGCAGTTCGAGGCCGGGGCCGAACAGGTCGGCAAGGGCGGTGTCGTGCGCGATCCGGCGGTCCACGCCGCTGTGCTGGCTGAGGTGCTGCGATTCGCGGCGGCGAGCGGTCTGGCGACCCACGGCCTGACGCGCTCGCCGATCACCGGGCCAGCTGGCAACGTCGAGTTCTTGGCCTGGTTGGGTGCCGGCGAGACGACGCTGGATGTCGCGCGGGCGATCGCGACGGTGGTGGGATCGTAGAGGACGAAAGACGGGAGACGAAGGACGAAGGTCTGCACATCCGGCGTTCGTCCTTCGTGATTCGTCTCGCTGGCAAAGGTATTGGGGCTAGTGCGCCGGTCAAGTAATCCGAATCCACGAAGGACACGAAGGTCACGAAGACGCATATGAAAGCGCTCTTCGTGACCTTTGTGTCCTTCGTGGATCGAGCAATTCGGCTTCTTGACCGATGCTTTAGCCACGCACCCTGCGCAGCGCCAGCGCCCCGCTGACCAATAATGCCGTTGCCAATATCAGCAAAAGCCAGGGTGCCTCGGCGCCGCCCGTGTTGGGCAGCTGTTGCGGAGTGCCCCCAGCCGCTGGACTAGGCTGGGTCGGCTGCGTGGCCGCGACTGGCTGGAGCACAGCGCAGGCGATGCGCAGGCCGCTGTTGCCGGCTGGATCGGTTTTCTGATCGTCGGTGTAGGCGTGGATGATAAATGCGCTGCCATCCGCGTCGAAGACGGTCGCAGCGCCGGGCGTCAGTGTGACCATGGTCGTGGTGAAGTCCAGCGAGCCGGTGCCGTCCGCGCCGATGTTCAGGTTCGGCAGATCGCCGGCGTGCGGTCCAGCGGGGTTATCGAAGCCGTGCTGCTTACTCATCGGATTGTAGTGCGCGCCCGCCGCCGCGAAATCGGGCGCACAGGCACCAACGCTATGGATGTGGATTCCATGGACTCCCTGCGGCAGACCGCGCACCTTCACCTGCACAAGGACCGAGCCATCGGCGTTCTGAGTCAGTGTCGCGTTGCCGATCGTCTCGCCCACCGCTGTTTTGAATTCCGCCGTCGCCTTGCTGGGCAGCTGGCTTTGCGCGCTCGCACTGCCTGCGCCGATCATCAGCGCAAGCGCCACCAGAAGATAGGCTAGCTTTCTCATTGCCTCCCTCATGCGCTACGGGATCGCTCCAGCTTGTTTGGATGCGCATCCCACGAACGGTGGGCATTATAGCAAGTAGTAGGCCATTGCGAGCGCCTCGCAGTATCGTGCGACGTAATTAGGGTTCATATGCTATTGAGTCTAATTGACAGGACTTGCGCGGTCGGGCGGCACCGTCGGGCTGAAGCCCTCGGCTACGTCTACAAAGCCCGGCACCCAGAGGGTACCCGGCGGGCTGATTCAGGCCACGGCGGTGGCCTTTGTAGACGTAGCCTGCCCATTCATGGGCCAGGCAGCTTCTGACTGCGTAAGTCCTGTAATTGACGGCTGCGTAGTTTTGGATATAATGAATGTGCTTCTTTTCACGTATCCTGATATGCTTTCACATCTGGATTGCCTCTGGTCTGTGGGCGCTGCTCTGGTGCTATCTGCTGTAGCAGGAGGTTCCATGTCGATCCGTCGCCAACTCCCGATTAGGCTCCTTCTGTTTGCTTACCTGATCTGTGCCGCGTTGGTCCTGGCGGCATGCGGGCCGGATGTGCCAGCGACGACGCTGATCCCCAAGGGCACCCACGCGCAGCGCGTCTACGATCTGCTCGTTCCGATCTTTTGGGCTGCGGTGGCCGTCTTTGTGGTGGTCGAGTCGATGCTGGTCTACTCGGTCATTCGCTTTCGGCGACGCCCCGATGCGGCCATTCCGGTGCAGATTCATGGCAACACGCGCATCGAGATCCTCTGGACGGTCGCGCCGGCGCTGATCTTGTTGGTGATCGCGGTGCTCACATTTAGCACGCAGGCCGCCAACTCGGTTCAGCCGCCCCAGGCGCTACAAATCGAGGTGATCGGGCATCAGTGGTGGTGGGAGTTCAAATACCCCAGTTTGGGTGTCGTCACGGCGAATGATGTCTATGTCCCGGTTGGTCAGGATGTCACCTTCAACCAGACTTCGATCGATGTCATTCACGCTCCTTGGATGCCAAAGATCGCCGGCAAGACCGACGCGATCCCTGGCCACACGAATTTTGTGTCGTTCCAGGCCAATCAAGAAGGCATCTATCGCGGCCTGTGCGCCGAGTTCTGCGGCGAGGAGCACGCGCTGATGCGCTTCCGGGTCGTCGCGGTGCAGCAGGCGGTGTTCGATCAGTGGGTGGCTCAGCAGAAGGTCGCCCCGGCGCCGCCGACCGGTGACGCGCTGCGCGGCCAGCAGGTCTTTCTGTCGGCGCAAAAAGGCTGCATCGGCTGCCACTCGATCAACGGCACCACAGCCAAAGGTGTGACCGGCCCTAATCTGACCTATTTCGGCAGCCGCGAGACGATCGCCGCTGGCTCGCTGCCAAACACACCCGAGAATTTGGCTACGTGGCTGCGCGACCCCGGTGCGGTCAAGCCGGGCAATATCATGAGCACTGTCGTCAAGAAAGGTTGGCTGTCGGAGCAGGAGATCGCCGACCTGATCACATACCTTGAGAGCATGCAGCTAACGATCACGAAGCCCCCGGCGAACTAGCGTATCTGGAGGCAGCAATGGCAACGATTGAGCGCTCGGCGCAGCAATTGTCCCTACCCAAGCAAACCAAACAGCCGGTCGGCTGGAGCATCTGGCTTGGCACGGTCGATCACAAAAAGATCGGCATTATGTATCTGGTCTCTGCGTTCTTCTTCTTCGTCGTTGGCGGTATCGAGGCGCTGCTGATGCGCATCCAGCTCGGCGCGCCGAACAATACGTTCCTCAGCCCCGATGTCTACAATCAGATGTTCACGATGCACGCCACGACGATGATCTTCCTGGCGATCATGCCGCTGAACGTCGGCTTCGGCAATTACGTGGTGCCGTTGATGATCGGCGCGCGCGATATGGCCTTCCCACGGCTGAACGCGCTGAGCATCTGGCTGTTCATCTTCGGCGGGCTGATGCTCTATTCCAGTTTCATCCTTGGCGGTGCGCCGGCGGCGGGCTGGTTCTCGTATGCCCCGCTCAGCGAAAAGGCGTACTCGGCAACCCACGGCGTCGACTACTGGGTGATCGGCCTGACGCTCACCGGCGTGGCGTCGATCGCTGGTGCGATCAACTTCATCATCACGATCATCAATATGCGCGCACCTGGCATGAATTTCAACCGCCTGCCGCTGTTCGTGTGGATGACGCTAGTCATCTCGTTTCTGCTGGTCTTCGCCTTCCCCAGCCTGACGGTTGCGCAGATTCAGCTGCTGTTCGACCGCAACTTCGGCACGCATTTCTTCCTGCCCAGTGGTGGTGGCGACCCATTGCTCTGGCAGCACCTGTTCTGGTTCTTCGGCCACCCCGAGGTCTACATCCTGATCCTGCCCGCGATGGGGATCATCTCGGAGGTGCTGCCGACCTTCTCGCGCAAGCCGATCTTTGGCTATGCGTTCGTCGCTTACTCTGGCGTTGCGATCGGCTTTTTGGGCTTCACCGTTTGGGCGCATCATATGTTCGCCACCGGAATGGGACCACTGGCCGACTCGCTGTTCTCGGCCAGCAGCTTCCTAATCGGCGTGCCGACCGGCGTCAAGATCTTCAACTGGATCGCGACGCTCTACGGCGGCTCGATCAACCTCAAGTCGCCGCTCTACTTCGCGATCGGGTTCGTGGCGATGTTTATCATCGGCGGCATCAGCGGTATCACGCTGGCCTCACCGCCGATCGATCTCCAGCAGACCGACACTTACTATGTTGTCGCGCACATTCACTATGTGCTGTTCGGCGGCTCGATCTTCGGCATGTTCGCCGGTGCCTATTACTGGTTCCCAAAGATCACGGGCCGTATGCTCAACGATAGCCTGGGTAAATCGCACTTCTGGCTCATGCTGATCGCCTTCAATATCACGTTCTTCCCGATGCATATTTTGGGCACGCTGGGCATGCCACGGCGCTACTACACCTACGAGGCCGGCATGGGCTGGGATGTCTGGAATCTGGTGGAGACGATCGGCGCGTTTGCGATGGCTCTATCGATCCTGATGTTCATTGTCAACGTCTTCATCAGCCTGCGCAGCGGCGCGGAGGCACCGACGGACCCGTGGGATGCCTCGACGCTGGAGTGGGCTACGACCTCGCCGCCGCCCGCACACAATTTCGATAAGACGCCGGCTGTTCACAGCCGCCGCCCGCTCTGGGACACTAAATACCCGGATCTCGAAGTGGCGCACGCGCCGGGTGCGCATGGCGCAACCCGCCGCGAGATGGCCGCGCGTGATCACGGGGCCGCACCGTCGCAGGACGAGGGGGCGATTCACATGCCTTCGCCGACCTATGCCCCGCTGATCGTCGCGTTCGGCGTCACGCTCTTGGCCTATGGCGCGCTCTATTTGTCGAGCACCGGCGGCATTTCGGCGATCGCATGTCTCGTCGGTTTCGTGATTATGGGCTACGGCGTTGTGCGCTGGGTTAGCAATGCGCACGCCGACGCGCCACACTAGCGGCTCGCCACACTGATTGAACGGGTGGGGAGGTTCGGAGGGGCCGAAGGCCCCTCCGAACCTCCCCAGCAAAATCACTGAAGCGCTGTTCACGGTTTAACCTGAAGAGGAGCAACGCATGAGCGAGCATGCCCCAGCAACCCACGCGACGCACGCGAGCGGCCACGATCCCGCGCATGCGACTTCGCTGGGGGTCGATAGTCGTAAGATGGGCGTCTGGGCCTTCATCGGCTCGGAGACATTGTTCTTCGCGGCGCTGATCGCGACCTACCTGATCTACAAGCCGGTCAATGCGCGCCTATATCCCGAGCAGTTGCCGCACGAGAAGCTGGGCATCCAGTTCACAGGCGTGCTGGCGGCGATCCTGCTGGCGAGCAGCGTGACGATGGTGCTCGCGTTGGCGGCGAGCCGCCGCGGCGACTGGCGCACGTTCAGGAGGTATCACCTGGCGACGGTTGGGCTGGGGCTGTGTTTCCTGAGCGGCCAAGCCTACGAGTTCACCAATCTGGTGCTGAACGAGGGCCTGACGCTTGGGAGCAGCCTGCTCGGCATGACGTTCTTCTTGCTGACCGGTTTCCATGGCACGCATGTCGCGATCGGGGTGACATGGCTGCTTTCGGTCTTCTTCAAGGTGCGGCGCTACCCCAACGGCTCCGAAAATGTGCTTGATATCGAACTGGGTGGTCTATACTGGCACTTCGTCGACCTTGTGTGGGTGGCGGTATTCACGCTGATTTACCTGCTGCCCTGACGCTGAAGATCTCGATCACAAGGAGCATATATGACGACAACAGAGGTAGCTCACGATGCATCGACGCGACGCTACTGGATGATCGGCGGCATCCTGGCCGTCATCACGATTGTCGAGGTGATCGTTAGCCTGCCGGGTATAATCTATAGCCCCGCGCAGCCTGATCCCACCGCACAATTGATCCTGGTGCTGCTGCTGCTCGCGCTTTCGGTGGCGAAGGGTTCGATGGTGGTGATGTTCTTTATGCATCTGAGGGGCGATGCGCGGGTCTTCCAGTTGCTGTTCATCGCGCCGTTTCTGCTGGCCGTTTCGATGATCCTGGTCTTCCTGACGCTCTTCTCGGGACACGTCGGTATCGCCGGCTAACGGCCTGCCGTTCAGAGGAATACATACCTTTATTCCGCCATCATGCCTTACTCAGCGGGCGTTTTCACCGTTTGGCGGGCAATGGTGATAAGCGCGCGGAGCGCGGTATTGACCGCCTCAGCGGTGGGAAATGCTGCGACATCCGGTGCGAGCACGACGACATTCGTACCCTCCGCATAGCGTTGCGCATACTTGCCACGTATGCCCTTGCTGAAGTCGTACTCCGCTTTCATATCGGGATCAGCCGTATTGTTCTGCGTTTCGCTCATAGGTTTCCTTACGGAAAGAGGGCGACAACGACGTCGCCCTTTACGATGCTAGGGCGCAAAGCCCAGGAACTTTAGCTACGCCCAGAGGGCACCCGGATATAAGCCCTTCACTCACTTTCGCCGCTTTAGTCCTGGTTTATTCGCTCTGAGACTAGACAAAACACTCCTGCTCTGGTATACTCAGCACAGGTGTTCGCACCCTCGGCCTTCGGGTCGATTGCACATCACCAACTGAGTTTTGGGCGTTCCGGCGGGCAATCCACCGCCGGATAAAAAGCTCATGGTCATGGAGCGTACTGGTGAGGCGGAAGATGCCAACCTGAGAGCCAGCACCGGCAAGTACATCGAAGGCTCCACACCAACTAACGTTCTTGAAAGAGAACAAGGGCTGGGGCGGCATCCCTTTGAAGCCCAGGGGCCTTTAGCCCTGGGAGCCGTCACAAATGCGCCCATGCGGCATCCTCTTCGGGGCGATCCCAATCACGGCGCAAAACGGCTTCTGAAGCGAACATCGTCGCACACGCATCGTTGTCGGCAGCTATCAAAAGATCAGCGGCATCTCGTTCGAGCAGGTATGAGACGAAATCATACACGACGGCCAGTTTGTCAGGTGGTAATTGCCGCAAGCGCGCATCGATCTCGGCAACCGTAACAGCAGGCATGCTCATGTCTCCTCATTTGGCTGGACAAAGCGGCCAAGCGTTCCTAAGCAGCATGATACCACATTGCGCAGAGTGGCTAACGGGCTTCAGGATACGGACTTTCTAACCACAAGGGGTATTGGCTGTGTATAGCTGGACCTGGGAGCCGAGTGTGCTGATCGGGTTGGCGCTCCAGGCGGGTGCCTACTTGGCATGCGTTGGGCCGTTGCGCGGTCGTTTCGCCGGGTCGGGGCCGGTGCCGCAGACACAGATCCAGACCTTCCTGATGGGCGTTCTGGTGCTGTTTATCGCGCTAGTCTCGCCGCTCGACGCGCTGGGCGATCACTATCTGCTGGCCGCCCACATGATTCAACACCTTTTGCTGACGCTGATAGCGCCACCGCTGCTCTTGCTCGGGACGCCGCGCTGGCTGCTGCGACCGCTGCTGCGCCTGCCGTTCGCGCTGCCGATCGGTCGAGTGTTGACTGGGCCGCTGGTCGCGTTCATGGCCTTCAACTTCACCTTCGCGATCTGGCACGTACCAGCCTACTACGAGCGGGCGCTGCACGATCAGACGATCCACATCGTCGAGCACGTCATGTTCTTTGTGACGGCGACGCTCACCTGGTGGCCGATCTTCAGCCCGCTCGACGAGCTGCCTCCGCTGTCGGCACCAGCCCAATGCCTCTATCTGTTCGGCGAGTCACTGCCACCGACCATCCTGGGCGCGCTGATCACCTTCTCCGGCGAC
>Ga0075433_10000900_pt1 | contig 20958 bp, 21 predicted proteins | sample RhiMethybrSRZTD2_FD_75299 | JGI IMG/M metagenome (GOLD analysis project Ga0075433, IMG submission 75299) | Populus rhizosphere microbial communities from Tennessee, USA - Rhizosphere MetaG P. TD hybrid SRZTD2 | ecosystem: Host-associated > Plants > Roots > Rhizosphere > Soil | place: USA... | reverse complement strand
CTATATCGAGATCACCCTCAGCGCCTCCGACAGACGCGGGCTGTCCGCGACCAAAACGATCAGATTGACGGCGCGCTCCGTGAACGTGACGATCGCATCCGAGCCGCCCGGGATTCCGCTGACGGCCGGGCTGGTCGCCAGAAACGCGCCGTTCGACGTGCTCTCGATCGAGGGTGCTCAGCTGGTTATCGCGGCGCCCGAAACCGCGGAGCTGAACGGCCAGACCTACACCTGGCAGAGATGGTCGGATGGCGGTTCGCGCGTCCACACCATCGTCGCCGACGGCCCTTCTCAATACGTCGCCTCCTTTGCGGCGCCCGTGAAACCAGTCGCTGAGCCATCCGGGCCCACGGAGGAAGAGCCGCCAGCAGCGCCGCCGAACACCTCCATCGGCCGCCATCCGCCCAAATCGACCCGCAGCGCCGGGGCGAAGTTCGCCTTCCGCGCGAGCGCGGCGGGCGCGAACTTCCGCTGCAAGCTCGATCGCCAGAAGCTCAAGCCCTGCCGCTCGCCAGTGACCTACCGGAGACTGAAGCCCGGTCCCCACGTCTTCAAGGTGATGGCTGTCGACGCCGGCGGCGCCGCCGACCCGACGCCGGCGAAGTTCACCTGGAAGGTCTTGCCGAAGCGATAGCCCGGGGGGCAGGCTCGGCCGCTACTCCGCCGCGACGAGCGTGTGCCAGGCGGGGACGATCGGTAGGTCGTAGAGGTCGATGACGGCGGCGCGGGCCGCTTCGATCTCCTCCGAGTACCAGTAGCGCTCGAAATCGGCGCGGCTTTCCCAGACGGAGGTCTGCTGGAAGGCGAGCGGGTCGTCGACGGAGCGGGTCAGGGACCAGCTCTTGGCGCCGAAGGCGGGCATCCGCGCCGCGGCCGGCTCCCATAGGTCGAGCCAGCGGTCCGCCCGAAAGGGAGCGATGTGCCAGTCGAGAGTGCAGACCTCAGCCATTTCTAAGCTCCCACCTCGGCCCGGATCGCGCCCGGGCCGTCAACGTTGCGGCCCTCGTCCTCGGACTCGGCCCCGACCAGGATCGAGATCTTGCCGAGGTGCTTGTTCTCGTGCAGCAGCTGGTGCGCCTCGGCGACTCCTTCGAAGCCCATTGTTTTCCAGATGACGGGCCGGACCTTGCCCTCGGCCATCAGCTGGTTCGCCCGCATGCACTCGTACGCGTTGGCGAAGTGCGAGCCGATGATCTGCTTCTGACGCATCCACAGGTAGCGCACGTCGAAGTCGAGCTGGAAGCCGGAGGTGGCGCCGCAGATGACGACTCTTCCGAACGGCTTGACGACGAAGACCGAGGTCGGGAAGGTCGCCTGGCCGACGTGCTCGAAGACGATGTCGGGAGCGTCGCCGAGGATCTCCTTGACCCGCTTGGCGAAGCCGCGCGACGCCTTGAAGCGCTCCTTGTCGGCGGCGGGGTCGGCGAGGTTCTCCTTGGTCCGCATCATCTCGCCGAACTCGGCCCGGTTGATGTAGTCGACGGCGCCGAGCTGCTTCACCAGCTCACCCTTTTCGTCGGAGGAGACGACGCCGACCGCGTTGGCGCCGGCCGCCTTGCAGAGCTGTACGGCGAAGACGCCGAGCCCGCCGGCCGCGCCCCAGATCAGCACGTTGTGGCCCGGTTGCAGCTTGCACTGGTCGATCAGCATCCGGTAGGCGGTGAAGTAGGTGAGGCCGTAGGCGGAAGAGTCGACCCAGCTGAGGTTCTGGGGGCGGGGGAGAAGCTGCTGCGCCTGCACCTTGGTGAACTGGGCGAAGGAGCCCCACGTCGTCTCATAGCCCCAGATCCTCTGGCTGGGGGCGGCGAGCGGATCGAGCCCGTGCACCTCGACGTCTTCATAAGAGGCCTGGTTGCAGTGGACGACGACCTCGTCGCCCGGCTTCCAGCGGGTGACGCCCTCGCCGACCTTCCAGACGATCCCCGAGGCGTCGGAGCCGCCAATGTGGTGGCCGTACTCGGGGTGGTCGCCGTAGCCGAAGACGGAAACCGGCTTGCCGAGCGCCGCCCAGACGTTGTTGAAGTTGACGCCAGCCGCCATCACCCGGACGATCACCTCGAAGGCGCCGGGCTCGGGGACCTCGATCTGCTCAAGCTGGAAGGCGTCGTTGGGCTCGCCCTCGCGCTCCTGGCGGATCACCCAGGCGGCCATCGTCTCCGGCAGCGTGCCGGGCTCTACGTCCAACTTCGAGACTGCGCTGGTGTCGACGGCCAAGTGATCCTCCGCGGGGGTAGTTCGTGGGCGGGGCGGCAATCCTAGATCAACCTCCCGCGTCGGGTTCGCGTCCGGGGGTGGGGCTACCTTCGATGGCTCGACGAAGAAGGGAACCCGATGACCGTTCTACTGCTTGTCTCACTGCTTGCCGCCGCCGCGCTTGCCGGTCACCTCGCCGTACGGGCCTCCCGCTTGGGGGCGGAGTTGGGACAGGTACGGGGCGAGCGGGACGAGTTGGCAAGCGAGCACGAGCGTGTGCGCCTTGAGGCGGAGGCGTTGCCCGAGGTGCGCGCCAAGCTGGCCGCGACCGAGGCCCGGCTGGAGGTGAGCGAAGCTGAGAAGACCCGGCTCTTGAGCGAGGACAAGCAGAAGGCCGAGCGCACGCACGAGCGCGTCGGGCGAATGTTCGACGACTTCCGGTCGGTCCGCGAGGAGACGCTGCCGAACCTGCTGGCGACGACCGAGAAGGCGGCGTCGGGAACCGAGCGGATCGACCGCGGCATGACCGGCTGGATGCGGACGATCGCCAACCCCCAGGCACGTGGCGCCTTCGGCGAGCTGGCGGTGGAGAACCAGCTTCGCAACCTGGGGCTGGAGCCCGGGCGCGACTTCATGCGGCAGGTGAGCGGCGACGACGGCCGCAAGCGGCCCGACTACATCGTGCGGACCGGCGACGGAAGCGTCATCATCGACGCCAAGTTCGTCCTCGACGAGGATGTTGAAGGGGTGGACGAGGCGCTGGAGTCCGGCAACTCCGAGCGGCTGGTCGACTTCGGCCGACGGCTGAAGGCCCGGGCGGAGGAGCTGTCCAAGCGCGACTACACGAAGGTCGCCGGCCGCGGGCCTTCAGTGGTGCTGCTTTACGTCCCGGTCGAGGGTGCCTACGAGGCGCTGAAGGCGCTGCCCGGCTTCTCGATCGAGAAGTTCGCCCGCAGCCACCGCGTCTACGTCGTCACTCCCTCTCAGCTTGGCTTGGCGCTGGGCTTGATCGCAGAGGTCGCCCACAAGGCGCGCCACGACGAGGAGGTGGGCAACGTCGCCGACGCCCTGCTCGACGTCGCCGAGCAGATGGCCGAGATGATCGATGGGCTCGACCAGCACGGGAAGCATCTCGCCACTGCCTTCAAGAGCTACGACGGCCTGGTCGCGATGACCAGCACTCGCAGCAAGCTGTGGCGCAAAGCGTCGACGGTATGGGACTTCGCCCGCCGCAGTCCCAAGGTGGAAGGCGAGGTACGCCAGATCGCCCCGCCGCGCGACGACGCCGGCGAAGTCGCGGCACGCTGGCGCGAGGAAGCTGTCAGCGACCGCTAGGGAAGAAGCAGGTCGTTCTGCGACGAGGCCCTGAACGGGCCAACCGCCAAGCGACCAGGCTTGGCGCCGGGGATGTCGGCGGCGGCGATCGTGTAGACGCCGGTCGGCAGGTCGATGTGGAGAGTGCCGTTGCCGTTGGCGACAAGCGGGCCCGAGGTGGCGTCACGCTGCCCGTGGATCTCCAGGTGAGAGTCGAAGTCGGTGAGGTTGGCAGCGACGATGGTGACGTTCAGCGGGGCGTTGGTGCGGATCGGCGGCTGGCGGGAGTGGACGTTCTGGGGGATCTGCTGCGTGCGGTCGGGGCCGAGGCCGATTGCCGGTGGCTGCACGGTGACCTTGTCGGGGCCGATCGTGACGCTTACCCGGCTCGACGGCGAGGACCGCGGATCGTTGGTGCGTTCCTCGGCGCCGCAGCCGACCAGGAAGGCCAGCGCCCCGAGGGCGGTGACCATCGCCATTCGCCTGCCTCTCCCACGACCCATCGCGGGGCCAATCTAACCGAACGGCAAGTCGACCACGCGAGCCTTAACGCCGTCTTCGCCTGCGGTCAGCTCGGCGCCCGGCTCGGCCTCTCGGCGGACGATCGCCAGGGCGATTGGGCCGAAGGCGGGGGAGACGCAGGCGGTGCCGACCCGGCCCACCTCCTTCTCGCCGAGACGCAGGGTGGCCCCCGGTGCGCTCGGGGCGTCGAGATGCAGCCCGCGCAGTAGTCGGTTCGGCCTGCCCTTGTAATGGAGGCGGGCGACCGTCTCCTGCCCGATATAGCAGCCCTTTGTGAAGCTGATCGCGGCATCGAGGATGCCGGCCTCGGCCGGCATCGTCTCGGTCCCCATCTCGGTGCCGAAGCGGGGGATGCCGGCCTCGACGCGGAGGATCTCCGCCGCTTCTGGGGCGACTTCGGCGGCGCCCGCCGCGAGCAGCGCCTCGCGGAGGCGTTCGGCATCGGCAGCGGGGGCGATCAGATCGACGCCGTCCCGGGTGCCGGCGGCGAGGCACTCGATTCCCGCAACCCCGATCTCGGCGCAGGCGTACTCGGGGAGCGGAGGGGCGCCGGCGACTTCGGCACTGCGCGGGCCGATCAGCGAGAGGATCGCCCGCTCCGCGGTGACGTCGGCCATCTCGACCTCGCGACCGATCTTGTACATCTCGAGGTGGCGCCGCGCCGCCTCCAGCGCGCCCAGCTCGGTGTCGATCCAAATCTCCTCGGTTCCCACCCGCAACACCCGCATGTCTGCCTGCATGTGGCCCTTGCGATCGAGCAGCGCCGCGTAGCAGCCCTCGCCGGGCCCCAGCGCTTCGATGTCGTTGGTCAGCTGCCCTTGCAGGTACTCCGCCGCATCGGGCCCCGCGAACACCAGCTTGCCGCGCGCCGAGCGATCGAGCAGCCCGCACTCCTCGCGCAGCTGCCGGTACTGGGCGTCCAGCTCGACTGTCACGGCACTCGCCATAACTCCGATTCTAGGAAGGAGCGGCGTCGTCCAGCCGATTCGTCTTTTAGATATGCCAAAATCGGATTTAGATATGTCGAAATCGCTTCAGGCGCGGGGATCGTGAGCCCGAGAATCAGCAGGCGCAAGCTGCTGGGCGGGGCGGCCGCCGGCGCCGCGCTGCCGGTCCTGCACGAGTTGATCCCCCATCAGGGCCTGCACCACGCGCTCGACGGGGCCAGCGCTTCGAGCGGCCACCAGCACACCGCCGGCGATCCGGCCGCCGTCGACGGCGACGCGGGGATGCACTCCCACAACGGCTTTGCCATGGGGCCCGAGGTCAACCACCGCGCCAACGGCTTCGACCCCTCGGCGATGGTCCGCGACTTCGACTGGGGTAAGACCCGCCGCCTGGCCAGCGGCCGGGTGCTGCGCGAGTGGGAGATGGTCGCGATCGACAAGGAGATCGAGGTGGCGCCCGGTGTCAAGTACGCGGCCTGGACCTACAACGGGCGGGTCCCCGGCCCGACCCTGCGCTGCCGCGAGGGGGAGCGACTGCGCATCCACTTCGGCAACGGCTCCTCCCATCCCCACACGATCCACTTCCACGGCATCCACCCGGCTTTCATGGACGGGATGCCGGGCCTCGGCGAGGGGATCGGCGGCGGGCTGATCCGCCCGGGCGAGACCTTCACCTACGAGTTCGACGCCGAGCCGTTCGGCATGCACCTCTACCACTGCCACGCGACGCCGCTCGCCGAGCACATCGCCAAAGGGCTCTACGGCGCCTTCATCGTCGACCCCAAGCAGGGGCGGGAGGACGCCGACGAGCTGATCATGGTGATGAACGCGTTCGACACCAACTTCGACTTCGGCAACGAGGTCTACGCCGTCAACTCGATCGGCTTCCACTACGCCAAGCACCCGATAAAGGTGAAGCGGGGCGAGCTGGTGCGGATCTACCTGATGAACATCGTCGAGTTCGACCCGATCAACTCGTTCCACGTCCACGCCAACTTCTTCAACTACTTTCCGACCGGGACGTCGCTGCAGCCGCTCGAGTACACCGACACGATCGTGCAGGCGCAGGGGCAGCGGGGGGTGCTCGAGCTTCGCTTTCCCTACGAGGGGCGCTACATGTTCCACGCCCACAAGACCGAGTTCGCCGAGTTGGGCTGGCTCGGGTTCTTTGAGGTGGCCTGATGGAGGCGCGGGGAGCTGTTTCATCGCTGCGCCAGGGCCCCGGCTCGCGGTTACCCGCCTGGGCGCTGGGGCTGATCCCGCTGGCGCTGATCGCTGCCGCGGTCGGGGTCTTCGCGGCGCTTGGCGCGCCCGGCCTGGGGGAGCGCAGCGGGCCGCCGATCGAGGACCTGGCGGTCGAGCGGACCGTGCTCCACCCGGGTGAGATCGAGCTGACCGTCCGCAACGACGGGCCCGACCAGGTGGGCATCGCCCAGGTCTCCGTCAACGACGGCTACGTCGACTTCGAGGCGACGAGCAAGGAGGTGGGGCGGCTCGGCTCGACCACGATCACGATTCCCTACGACTGGATCGAGGGGGAGAGCTACGAGATCTTCCTGCTCACCTCGACCGGGGGGACTGTCGACCACACGATCGACGTCGCCGCGGAGACTCCTGAGGCCGATTCCGGCTTCTACGGCCTGATGGCGCTGCTGGGGATCTACGTCGGGGTGATCCCGGTGGCGCTGGGAATGCTGTGGCTGCCGTTCGTGCGGCGGATCGACCGGCGCTGGGTGCAGCTGCTGCTGGCGCTGACCGTCGGCCTACTCGCCTTCCTGGCGATCGACGCCGTCCAGGAGGGGGTCGACGTCGCCCAGGCCGGGCCGCAGGCGCTCGGCGGCGCCGCGCTGGTCTTCGTCGGGGCGCTGGCCTCCTACCTGTTGCTGGCGGGGGTCGACGGCTACATGACCGGCAGGCGCGAGCGCGCCGCGGCGCGCGGGGGGGACGCCGTTGGGACGCACCTGGCGCTGCTGATCGCGATCGGGATCGGTCTGCACAACCTCGGCGAGGGGCTTGCGATCGGCTCCTCCTACGCGATCGGCGCGCTGGCGCTGGGCGCCTTCCTGGTCGTCGGCTTCGCGATCCACAACACGACCGAGGGGCTGGCGATCGTCGCTCCCCTCGCTGAGGAACGGCCGGGCCTGTCGCGGCTGGCCCTGCTCGGCCTGGTGGCGGGCGCGCCGGCGATCGTTGGCGCGGCGATCGGCGCCGCGGCCTTCGATTCCAGCCTCGCCGCCTTCCTGCTCGGCGCCGGGGCGGGGGCGATCGCGCAGGTGATCCAGCAGATCGTTCCCTCGATCCGCGACGCCGACGGGCGGGCGCTGCACCCGATCGCCGTCGCGGGCATCCTCGCCGGGCTGGCTCTGATGTATGTGACCGGGCTGCTGGTGAGCGTCTGATGACCGCGCGCGGCACAGGCTCGCGGCTGGAGCGCCAGCCCCACACCGAAGCAATCGAGGACTACGCGAAGGCGATATACGCGCTCTCGCTGGACCGCGACGGACCTGTCACCAACGGCGAGGTCGCGGAGCGGCTGGGGGTGACGCCGGCGACCGCGACCTCGATGCTGAAGCGGCTCGACGGGTTGGGGCTGGTCGACTACCTCCCATATAAAGGGGTGACGCTGACCGAGGCGGGGGAGAAGGTCGCCCTTGAGGTGATCCGCCACCACCGGCTGATCGAGTCCTACCTCTCCGAGGCGCTGGGGATGCCGAGCGACCGGGTCCACGACGAGGCGGAAGTGCTCGAGCACTACATCTCTGAGGACCTGGAGCTGCTGATCGCCGCCAAGCTGGGCGAGCCCAGCCACGACCCGCACGGGACCCCGATCCCCGGGCCGGACCTGCGGCCGCCGGCCGGTTAGCTCAGCAGGTCGTCGACCAGCTGCGGCAGCTCGCGGGCCATGCGCGAGCGCGGCACCACCAGGTCGACGCCGGCCGCCTCGGCGATGCGGCGGGTGTCGACATCGACGTGGGAGTAGTAGCCGAGAACCGGGATGCCGAGGCCGACCAGCGCTTCGGCGTCCTCGTCGTCGAGGTCGGCGACGATCAGCTCCGCCCCGTCCAGGGGTGCGTCGTTGAGCGTCGGTGCGAGAACAGCATCGTGCCCGGCCGCCTTCAGCGTCGCCTCCACCTTGCTGCCCAGGAGCAGGTCGGTCGCGACGGCGACGATTCGGGCCACTAGAGAGCGCGGCGCTGACGGAACTCTTCGCGGACGCTCTCCGGGCGCCCCCACATCTGCACGACTTCGGCGCGGCCTTCGCGCACCTCGCGCAGCGCCAGCTCGCCGGTGACGCCATCGGCGTCCAGCTTCGCCAGCACGCCCATCACCGACTCGGCCGCGGCGGCGTGTCCGAAGCTGTGGGCGACGAGCAACCGCCAGTGCCAGTCGGACTTCGAGTAGGGCTGCGCGTTGACTTGGCTCAGCGACACGGCGGTGTCGACGTAGAGGCTTTCGTCGTCGATCCGCAGATCCAGCTCGAGGTCCGTCCAGTCGGGCGGCATCGAGTCCAGAACGGCCTGGAAGTCATCGGCCAAGCTCACGCAGGCAAGCGTACCTGCATATGCTGGCCGCCACATGAGTCGAGTTGCCGCGCTGCTGGCGGCCGCTCTGCTGCTCGTCGGCGTCGCCGGCTGCGGGGGAGACGGCGCTGAACCGGGCGCGCCGAACGGTGCGACGCTGGTGCTCGACTTCACTCCCAACGCCGTTCACTCGGGCATCTACGCGGCGCAGCGGCAGGGCTTCTACGGCGACGCGGGGGTCGACCTCGCGATCCGCGAGCCGGGCGCCTCCACCGATGCGCCGAAGCTGCTCGAAGCGGGGCGCGCCGACTTCGCGATCCTCGACATCCACGACCTGGGGATCGCCGCCGAGCGGGGGCTCGACGTGGTCGGCGTGATGCCGATCGTGCAGCGGCCGCTTGCTTCGGTGATCGCCCGTGGCGACGGTCCGGTGCGGCGCCCCCGCGACCTGGAGAGCCACACGGTGGGGGTTACCGGCCTGCCCTCCGACGATGCCGTGGTCGACTCCGAGGTGAGCGCCGATGGCGGCGACCCGGCGAAGGTGAGACGCGTGACGATCGGCTTCAACGCGGTCTCCTCGCTGGCGGCCGGCAAGGTCGATGCCGCGACCGCCTTCTGGAACGCCGAGGGAGTGGCGCTGCGGCGCCAGGGCATCCCCATTCGCGTCTTCAAGGTCGACCGCTACGGCGCCCCTCCCTATCCAGAGCTGATCCTCACAACCTCCCGTCGCACCCTCGAGCAGAACCCAGAGCTGGTCGACTCGGTCGTTGAGGCGACAACCCGCGGCTACACCTTCACCGTCCAACACTCATCCCAGGCTCTGAGCGACCTTCTCGCTTCCGTCCCCGGCCTCAACCGTGCCGACCAGCAGGCCCAGCTCAATGTGCTTCTCCCCATCCTCGATCCAGCTCCCTTCGATATTGCGGTCCTTCGCGACTGGGCCCACTGGGACGTCGACCACGGCCTCCTCCAGAACGACCCGGCGGTCGGCGAACTTTTCTCGTCGCAAGGCGGATAGACTCCCGCCGCAACCTTTCCGGGAACTAGGTAGGAGGAGAAAGTGCAGGAACGAGGACTTGCGGCATACCTTGCCGAGCTGATTGGCACCTTCTTGCTGGTCTTCTTTGTTACCAGCGTCGTCGTGCTGTTCGTCGCCACGGGGAATCAGGCGCAGTTCGGCTCCGACTTCGCCGTCATCGGTCTCGTCCACGCATTCTTGCTGTTTGGCCTGATCGTCATGTTCGGCGTGGTCAGCGGCGGTCACTTCAACCCGGCGGTGACGCTGGCTGCCGCCGCGATCAAGCGGATCAGCCCGATCGACGCCGTCATCTACATGCTGGCCCAGCTTTCCGGCGGCGTGCTGGGGGCGCTGCTCTGCAAGGGCCTGCTGCTCGACGAGGGCCGGGCGGCCAACTACGGCGCCGTCCAGGTGAGCGGCCTGCTCAGCGGCAACTTCGCCGGGGCGGTCGTCGAGACGGTCGGCACCTTCTGCCTGGTACTGGTCATCCTCGCCGCGGTCTTCTCCAAGAAGAGCTTCAAGGAGTGGGCGCCGCTGGCGATCGGCACGACGCTGGGCTTCCTCGTGATGGTCGGCGGCCCGCTGGACGGCGGCTCCTTCAACCCGGCCCGCTGGTTCGGCCCGGCGCTGGTCGGCAACGAGTGGGGCGGCGTCTGGCCGTATCTGCTCGGCCCGATCGTCGGCTCGCTGCTCGCCGCCGGCGTCTTCAAGTTCGTGCTCGAGGCCGGCGCCCCGGCGCCGACCGAGCCGCCGGAGCGGGTCAAACCAGCCCCGTCTTCCTCCGCTTCGTAGGGGTTCTCAGGTCGTAGCCGCACGCGCCGGCCCGAGTCGGCGCGTGCGGTAGCGTCCCGGCGGTGCGCCGGGTCACCTTCTCGCGGAACTACACCCTCTCCCTCTCGCGCACCTGCCAGTGCTACTGCAAGTACTGCGCGTTCGCGACGCACCGGGCGCACATCCACGCCCCCGACGAGGTTGAGCGGCGGCTCGACGAGGCGCAGCGCCGCAACGCCAAGGAGCTTTTGATCCTCACCGGGGAGCGACCGGAGGTCAACCCCGAGGTGGCCGCGCGGCTGGCCGAGTGGGGGCACCACGACTTCACCTCCTATGTCGTCTGGGCCTGCGAGCGGGCGCTGGAGCGGGGCATCTTGCCCCACACGAATATCGGCGTGCTCGACCGCGCCGATCTGGCGCGATTGCGCGAGGTGACCGCCTCCCAGGGGCTGATGCTGGAGTCGGTCTCCGAGCGCCTGATGGAGACTGTCCACGCCGGCTCGCCGACCAAGCACCCCGCCAAGCGGCTGGCGACGATCGAGGTCGCCGGCGAGCTGGGAATTCCCTTCACCAGCGGCATCCTGGTAGGGATCGGGGAGACCGAGGACGAGCAGGTCGCTTCGCTGGAGGCGATCGCCGCGCTGCACGAGCGCTACGGCCACGTCCAGGAGGTCATCCTCCAAAACTTCGTCCCGCACCCGAAGTACTACGGCCAGGAGGTCGCCGAGATCGCGGACGAGGCCGCCAGAGCCAGGTGGGGAGGAGGGGAAGATTCGCCCACCTCCCTTCCCATGCCCGATTGGGCAACCCCGATCTCGATCGACGACATCAAGCGCCTGATCGGCGAATGCCGGCGGTTGATGCCGGATGTCGGGATTCAGGTGCCGCCGAACCTGTCGGACTGGTGGGCGGAGCTGGTTGGAGCCGGGGCCACCGACCTGGGCGGGCTGTCGGCCAACGGCGACCACATCTCTCCCGAGCACGCCTTCCCCAGTCCGCACGAGGTGCGCAAGGAGCTGGCGCCGCGGGGGTACGCGCTGACCGAGCGGCTCTGCGTCTATCCCCAGTACATGGATCCGGACTGGATGGAGCAGGGGGTCCTCGACGTGATCAAGCTCAAGTACTGGAGCTTCATCCCGCATCGCGGGTCGGGGAGGCGGCGCGAGGAGGACCTCGACGCGGGGTTGGCATCGCGGGCGATTGCGAAAGGCCGCGAGGGAAGGGAGTTGAGCGAGGACGAGCTGACCGCTCTGTTCGCGGAGACTCACCCGGGGGTCATCGAAGAGATGCGGGTTGCCGCCGACGAGCTGCGCGCCGAGCTGGCTGGGGAGAAGGCGACCTTCGTCGTCAACCGCAACATCAACTTCACCAACATCTGCGTGGTCGGCTGCGCCTTCTGCGGGTTCGGGCAGGGGCGGCGCTCGCCCGACGCTTATGAGGTCTCCGAAGAGGACTTTGCCGAGCGGGTGCGCGACGCGGTCGAGTTCGGCGCGACCGAGATCTGCATGCAGGGCGGGATCCACCCCGACCTGACCCTGGAGGAGTACGGCAAGTGGCTGCGGCTTGCCAAGGAGGTGGCGCCGCAGCTCCACCTGCACGCCTACTCGCCAATGGAGGTCCACTACATGTGCGAGCGCTCGGGGAAGGGGCCCGACGAGGTCTTCGCCTACCTGATGGAGTGCGGGCTGGGGTCGACGCCGGGGACCGCCGCCGAGGTGCTCGACGACGGCGTGCGCCAGCGGATCTCCCCCAACAAGCTGCCCGTCGAGCGCTGGGTGGAGATCATCGAAGCCTCGCACCGGGCCGGGCTGCGCTCGACCTCGACGGTGATGTTCGGCCACATCGAGGAGCCGCGTGAGCTGGCCCGCCACATGCGGGTCGTGCGGGCGCTGCAGGAGCGGACCGGCGGGATCACCGAGTTCGTGCCGCTCAGCTTCATCCCCTTCAACACGATGCTCGGCCGCACCCACGGGATCGAGGAGATCTCCGCCGACGAGAACCTCAAGCACACCGCAGCCTTCCGGCTGGCGCTCGGCAAGACGATTCCCAACCTGCAGGCGAGCTGGGTGAAGATGGGCCTCGACGCCGCCACCGAGGCGCTGCGCTGGGGGGTAAACGACCTCGGCGGCACGCTGATGGAGGAGAACATCTCGCGGATGGCCGGCTCCCAGCATGGGGTGCGACTGGAGCCCGAGCAGCTGATCGAGGCCGCGCGAGCCGGCGGGCGCATCCCGGCCCAGCGCACGACGCTCTACGAGATCGTCGAGACCTATTAGCCCCTGGGCGGCATCATGGATTCATGCGGGCGATGGTCCTTGAGCGGCAGCGCGAGCCACTGCGGCCCGCCGAGCTGCCCGATCCGCGGCCACGGCCGGGGCAGGTGCTCGTCTCGGTCGCGGCCTGCGGCGTCTGCCGCACCGACCTCCACATCGTCGATGGCGACCTGGGCGAGCCGAAGCGATCGCTCGTCCCCGGCCACCAGATCGTCGGCACGGTGGTGGGAATGGGAGAGCGGGCGGAGCGGTTCGCGCTCGGCGATCGGATCGGCGTTCCCTGGCTCGGCTGGACCGATGGCGAGTGCCGCTACTGCAGGAGCGGGCGCGAGAACCTCTGCGACAACGCCCGTTTCACCGGCTATGACGTCGACGGCGGCTACGCCGAGCTGGCGGTCGCCGACGAGCGCTTTTGCTTCCCGATCCCGGCGGGCTACCCGGACGACCAGGCGGCGCCGCTGCTCTGCGCTGGGCTGATCGGCTACCGGGCGCTGCGCCTGGTCGGCGACGCCGAGCGGATCGGCTTCTACGGCTTCGGCGCTTCCGCCCACATTCTCTGCCAGGTGGCGGTCCACCAGGGGAGGCGCGTGTTCGCCTTCACCCGGGAAGGCGATGAAGAGACGCAGGCGTTCGCCCGCGAGCTCGGCGCCGAGTGGGCGGGGTCGTCCGACGAGGCCCCGCCCGAGGAGCTCGACGGCGCGATCGTCTTCGCCCCGGTCGGCGCCCTGATGCCGGTGGCGTTGCGGGCCAGCGCCAAGGGGGCGCGGGTGATCAGCGCCGGCATCCACATGAGCGAGATCCCTGCCTTCCCCTACGAGATCCTCTGGGAGGAGCGAACGCTCGGCTCGGTCGCCAACCTGACCCGGCGCGACGGCGAGGAGTTCATGGAGCTGGCGCCGCGGATTCCTGTCCGCACCGAAGTCGAGGTCTACCCACTCGCCTCGGCGAACCAGGCGCTCGACGACCTGCGCGCTGGGCGGTTTCGCGGAGCCGCCGTGCTCGACGTCTCCGGCTCGCTCGTCTAGCGGAAGAGGTCTTCGTCGCGGGGGCGCCGCAGCGCCGCAGCGCCGGGGCCGTCTTCTTCGCTGACGAAACGATCGAGTCCGCGGACGATCGCCGCGGGGACGCCGCTTGTCTTGTCGCGCACGAGGTCGGCCGCGGCCGCCGCCTCGTCGGCGATTGCGATCAGGGTCGCTTCCAGCACGCGCCCTCCGGCGTCGCGCTGGCCGCGCCAGTCGTCGAGCGGGGCGATCCCGGCGCAGCCGATCGCCACCTCGGCCTGTCCCAGGCGCCAGGCGCGGCCGAAGCTGTCGGAGACGATCATGGCGACTGTCGCCCCGGTGGCGGCGCGGATCTCCTCGCGAATGCGCCGCGCCGAGGCGTCGGGGTCCTCCGGCAGCAGGGAGACAGTGCCCGGCTCGGGCAGGTTGGAGCTGTCGATGCCGGCGTTGGCGCAGACGAAGCCGTGTCGCGTCTCGGTAATCAGCACGCCGCGTTCGGCGCGCAGCACCTCGGCGCTCTCCTCGAGGATCAACTCGACCAGGGCCGGCTCCTTGCCGAGCACCGCCGCGAACCGGCGCGCCTCCCCGCCCGGGATTACGGAGGAGAGGCGCCGGATCTGTCCCTCGGCCTTGGAGACGATCTTCTGAGAGACGACGACGACATCGCCGTCGCTCAACTCGGCTCGCCCGGCGATCAACTCGCCGAGCGCCATGCCCTCCCCGATTTCCGGAAGCCCGACGACGGGCAGCACGCGCAGCTCGGTGCTCATATGCCCAGCGCCTTCGCTGTCCGTTTCGCGCGGCCCGGGTTGGCCTCTAGCTCGCGGGTCAGCGCGATGACGTCGGCCGGTGTGTCGAGATCGAGCCCCAGCGAAGGCAGCTCCTCGACCGAGAAGGGGATCTCCGCCTCGCGGGCGGCGGCGACGTGTCGGGCGCAGCTCCCCTCGCCGAAGGCGGGGCGGATGGCGCGCGGTGGAGAGAGGACGAGCGCGTTGGTCCCCTGCCCGTGACGATCCGGGGCGACTGCCACGTAGCGCTCGGGCACTCCCGTCAGCAGCCGATCCAGCTCGCGTGGGTCCAGCAGCGGGCAGTCGCCGGGGAGGAGCACGACGCGATCCGCGCCATGTTCCTCGGCGCGGCCGATCCCGGCCAGCGCCGCCTCGGAATGGCCCCCGTCCTCCGGGTCGGCGATGACCTCGGCCCCCGCAGCGATTGCGATCTCCCGCGCCTGGGGCTCGTCGGTGACGACGACCGTCCGCTCGACTGTCCGCGCCGCGCCTATCGCCTCCAGCACGTCGCCGAGCATCGCCACGATCAGCTCTACGCGGCGCTCACCGTCGATGCTCGCGGCAAGGCGCTGCTTGGCCGTACCGAAACGCTTCACGGGAAGGATCGCGGTTGCTTTCACCCCGAGATGAAACTAGCGGCGTAGTCGAGTACGAGGCGAGCTACGCGGGCGCGGCCCGCGGCTCCCTCCATCAGAGTCGGCGCGGAGAGGGTGGGGATCTCAGCCGGTGGGGGGTCGGGATCGCCCTCGTCAACGACCATCGCGTCGATCAGCCCCGTGTAGAGCGACGCCACGCCCACCGCCGTCGAGGGCCGACCGAGCGCCTCCATAAAGCGCTCGGTCGGCCCCTTCACCACCTCGCCGGCGACGAAGGGGCTGACGGCTACCACCGGCGCGCCGGAGGTGGAGATCGCCTCTCCCATCCCCGGGACCGCGAGGATCGGGCCGATGCTGATCACCGGGTTGGAAGGGCCGATCACGATCGCCTCCGCCCAGCGCAGCGCCTCCAGCACCTCGGCGGTCGGCTCGGCCCTTTCGATTCCCTCCAGCTCAACGCCGTGAACCTCTGGCTGCCCTCCGTCGACGATCAGGTACTCCTGCAGCCCGCGCGTCCCGGCCGCGGTAAGCACCTTGGTCCGCACCGGCGCCTCGCACATCGGCAGCACGCGTGCCTCGACGCCAAGCGCGCGGGCGATCTGCCCCTGCGCGTCGGTTAGGCGCCCACCTTCGTCAATGAACTGGCGGCGGTAGAGGCAGGCGGCGAGGTCGCGATCGGAGAGGCTGAACCAGCTCGGCGCCCCCAGCTTCGTCAGCCGCTCGAAGACGGTGAAGGTGTCGTCGCGAATTCCCCAGCCGCGCTCCTCGTCGATCTCGCCAGAGAGCCAGTAGGTGATGAGGTCGGGATCTGGGGAGACGTGGACGCCGAGGACCTCGATGTCGTCGGCGGTGTTGGCGATCACCGCCAGGTCGGAGCCGATCTCCTCCTGGATCCCGGCCGCGAGCTTGGCGCCACCGGTGCCGCCAGCAAGGAGCGCGACCCTCACTCGTTATCCCCAGTGGGCGGTATCCGGCAGTCCCGTAAGCCGGATGCCGGCGTGGGCCTTGTAGCGGGTGTTGACCGAGATCAGCATCGGGGTCAGCTGCTCGACGATCCGCGCCATCTCCAGCGCCCCGGCGTTGACGGCGCGCAGCCCGGGGATCAGCTCGATCAGCCGCGCGACGCGCGCCTTGTCGGCCTTGCGGTCGCCGCAGACGAGCACGTCCTCCCCCAGCTCGGCGTCGAGGTCGGCCAGGGTCGGGGCGCCGACCGTGTGCAGCGCCGAGACCACGGTGACCCCCTCGGGGACCATCTCCTGCGCCTGCTGCGCGGCGGAGCCTTGCCAGACGCCGAGCGAGCGGGTCGCCTTGCCGCTCACCGCGGCCGCCAGCGGCACCGTGCAATCGACCAGGATCTGGCCCGGCCGCAGCGCTTCCCGCAGGTTGTTGAGGTTCTCCGACTGGGCGCGGAAGGGGACGGTGAGGAAGACGATTTCGCCACGCGTCGCGGCCTCCTCGTTGGCGAGTCCTTCGACCTCGGCGCCCGGGACGGCCTCGCGGACCTTGGCCGCAGCCTCTTCGGCGCGCTCGGTGGAGCGTGAGCCGATGACGATCGGCGCCCCCACCGTAGCCCAGCGCCGCGCCAGGCCGGCTCCGAGCGCGCCGGTGCCGCCGATGATCGGGATGGGCTCCGCCATGAGCGCGCCAGTCTATGCTCACCGCCCTGTGAGGCTGGAAGGAAGAAAGGCCCTGGTGACGGGAGGCGCGAGCGGCATCGGCGCCGCGATCGCCGCGCGGCTCGCCGCCGAAGGCGCCGAGGTTTGGGTCGGCGACATCGACGTCGAAGGGGCGGAGAAAGTGGCGGGCGAGGTCGGCGGCCATGCCCTGAAGCTCGACGTCACCGACCTCGAATCCGCCAAGGGCGCCCTCGACGCGACCGGCACGCTGGACATCCTCGTCAACAACGCCGGCACCGACGAGTTCGGCTTCTTCACTTACACGACCCCCGAGCAGTGGCGGCGGGTGCTCGACATCAACCTTGTCGGCGTCCTCAACTGCACCTTCGCGGCGCTGCCCGCCATGCAGCAGGCGAGATACGGGCGGATCGTCAGCATCTCCTCGGAGGCGGGTCGGGTCGGCTCGAAGGGCTCCGCCGTCTACTCGGCGGCGAAGGGCGGCATCGTCGCCTTCATGAAGGCAATCGCCCGCGAGAACGCCCGCTACGGGATCACCGCCAACTCGATCGCCCCCGGCCCGATCGAGACGCCGCTCTTGATGGGCGCCAAGGAGTTCGGCGAGATCGGCGAGAAAGTGATCGAGACGATGCGCAGATCGACCCAGCTGGGCCGTCTCGGCCAGCCCGACGAAGTCGCCGCCGCAGCCGCCTTCCTCGCCTCCGACGACGCCACCTACGTCACGGGCGAGACGCTCGGCGTCAGCGGCGGCCTGGGAATGGTCTAGGTGGCACCGCTGCCGCAGCGCGCGCGCATCCGCGAGGTCGGGCCTCGTGACGGCTTCCAGAACGAGCCGGAGACGATCGGCACCGAGGAGAAGATCCGGCTGATCGACATGCTCTCGGTCAGCGGGCTGGAGCGGATGGAGGTCACCTCGTTCGTGCGGCCCGACGTGATCCCGCAGCTCTCCGACGCCGAGCAGGTGCTTGCCGGCGTGCAGCGACGCGAGGGCGTCTCCTTCTCGGTCCTGATTCCCAACGAGCGCGGCCTGGAGCGGGCGCTTGCGATGCGCGGCCGCTTCGACGAGGCGAGTGTCTTCCTCTCCGCTTCGGAGAGTCACAACCGCGCCAACGTCAACCGTTCGATCGAGGAGTCGCTGGCCGGGTTGGAGAGGACGCTCACCACCGCCCGCGAGGCGGGGCTGCGCTGCGAGGGCGTCATCTCGGTTTCCTTCGGCTGCCCTTATGAGGGCGAAGTGCCGCCCGAGCGCGTCTTCGAGATCGCCGAGCGGCTCGCCGCCGCGGGTTGCGCCGAGGTCGGCTTCGGCGACACAACCGGGATGGCGAATCCGCGCCAGGTCCACGAGTTCTTCGCCCTCGCCCGCGAGCGTCTGGGCGGGGTCGAGCTGACCGCCCACTTTCATAACACCCGCGGCCAAGGGCTCGCCAACGTGCTGGCGGCGCTGGAAGAGGGAATCGACTCCTTCGAGTCGAGCTTCGGCGAGCTGGGGGGCTGCCCGGTGCCGCCCGGCTCGACCGGCAACGTCTCGACCGAGGACGTCGTCTCGATGCTTCACGAGATGGGAATCGAGACCGGGGTGGACCTGCCGAAGCTGATCGAAGCCTCGCGCGCGGTGCAGGAGACGCTCGCCCGCCCGCTCGGCGCCCATGTGCTGCGCGCCGGGCCGGTCGACTGGACAGGTCCCCAAGCCGATTAGGCTCTCGCGCGTGAGCGACTTCGCCCAAGCCCTTGAGGCCGCGCTCTCCGGCGGCCCGCAGCGCCACCACGAGAAGACAGAGGAGCAGGGCAAGCTGCCGGTCCGCGAGCGCGTCGAGCGCCTCGTCGACCCCGGCTCCTTCGCCGAGGAGGGGCTGCTCGCCAACTGGGACCAGGAGGGGTTGGGCGCCGATGGCGTCGTCACCGGGCTGGCCACGATCGACGGACGCCGCGTCGCGCTGATGGCTAACGACCCGACCGTCAAGGCCGGCTCCTGGGGGCCGAAGACGGTCGAGAAGATCCTCCGCATCCAAGAGCGGGCGCTGACGCACCTGGTGCCGATGGTCTACCTGGTCGACTCGGCCGGGGCGCGGATCACCGATCAGGTGCAGATGTTCCCCGGACGGCGCGGCGCCGGCCGCATCTTCCACAACGAGGTGCGGCTCTCCGGCCAGGTTCCCCAGGTCTGCCTGCTATTCGGCCCGAGCGCCGCCGGCGGCGCCTACATTCCCGCCTTCTGCGACGTGGTGATCATGCGCGAGGGAAACGCCTCGATGTACCTGGGCTCGCCGCGGATGGCCGAGATGGTGATCGGCGAGAAGGTGACGCTGGAGGAGATGGGCGGTGCCAAGATGCACACCGGCATCTCCGGCTGCGGCCACTTCCTGGTCAAGACGGATGAGGAGGCGATCGACCTCGCCAAGCGCTACCTCTCGTTCATGCCGGGCAACTGGCGGGAGGAGCCGCCGGTCGCCGCGCCCGTCGATCCCGTATCCGACGCGTCGATCGCCGAGATCGTCCCCGCCGACGAGAACCAACCCTTCGACATGCGCGAGGTCCTTGACGCGCTGCTCGACGCCGACTCCTTCCTCGAGGTCCACAAGCGCTGGGCCAAGGAGCTGATCGTCGGCTATGCGCGGGTAGACGGTCGCGTCGTCGGCATCGTCGCCAACCAGCCCCGCCAGAAGGGCGGCGTCCTCTTCGTCGACTCCGCCGACAAGGCGGCCCGCTTCATCCAGACCTGCAACGCCTTCAACGTGCCGTTGCTCTTCCTCGCCGATGTGCCGGGATTCATGATCGGCACCGCGGTCGAGCGCCAGGGGATCATCCGCCACGGAGCGAAGATGATCAGCGCCGTCTCGGAGGCGACCGTGCCGAAGCTCTCGGTGATCGTTCGCAAGGCCTACGGCGCCGGCCTCTACGCGATGGCGGGCCCGGCCTTCGAGCCGGACTGCTGCATCGCGCTGCCCAGTGCATCGATCGCCGTGATGGGCCCACAGGCGGCGATCAACGCCGTCTTCTACAACCAGATTCAGGCGATCGAAGACGAGGCCGAGCGCGAGCGCTTCGTCGAGGCCAAGCGCACCGAATACGCCGAGGACATCGACATCCTCCACCTTGCCTCCGAGCTGGTCGTCGACGCCGTGGTCCAGCCTGAGGACCTGCGCCGCGAGCTGATCCGCCGCTTCGCGTACCCGGCGGGCAAGGACCGTTCCTTCGCTGAGCGCCGCAACCCCGTGACGCCCGCCTGAGCCGCGCTCAGGCCTTCAGCGTTCCCGCCATCTCCGTGAAGTAGTCGAGCGCCGCCGGGTTGGCGAGCGAGTCGCGACTCGCCGCCTTCTCGGCGGGCGTGCCCATCAGGATTCGTTTCACGGGCACCTCGAGGACCTTGCCGCTCAGCGTGCGCGGCACCTCGGCGATCTGGAAGACCTCGTCGGGAACGTGGCGAGGGGAGCACTGCTCGCGGACGCGGCGGGCGATCTCCTTGCGCAGCTCGTCGTCGAGCGCAGCGCCCTCGCGCAGCACGACGAAGAGCGGCATCCAGCCCTCGGTTCCAGGCCGCGGAATGTCGACGACCAGCGCGTCGACGATCTCCACGACGCCGAGCACGGCGCGGTAGATCTCGCTCGTTCCCATGCGAACGCCGGAGCGGTTGATCGTCGAGTCGGAACGGCCGTAGATCACCGCCGTGCCGAGCGAGGTGATCTCGATCCAGTCGCCGTGGCGCCAGACACCGGGATAGTGCTCGAAGTAGCTGGCCCGGTAGCGACTCCCGTCCTCGTCTCCCCAGAAGGAGACCGGCATCGAGGGCATCGGCTCTGTGACGACCAGTTCGCCGACTTCGTCGACGACAGAGTTGCCGTCCTCGTCCCAGGCCTCAACGGCGGCGCCCAGCGCCCGCCCCTGCAGCTCACCCCGGTAGACAGGGAGCAGCGGCACACCGCCGACGAAGGCGGTGCAGAGGTCGGTGCCGCCGCTGGTCGAGAAGAGCCAGGTGTCGGCGCCGAGGTGTTCGTAGATCCAGTCAAAACCTTCGGGGGAGAGGGGGGACCCAGTCGAGCCGACCGCTCTCAAGCGATCGAGATCGCGGCCGGCGCCGGGCTCCACCCCGGCCTTCATGCAAGCTGCGATGTAGCTGGCGCTGGTACCGAACATCGTCACCCCGGCCCGCTCCGCCAAGTCCCAGAGCACGCCCATGTCGGGATGCCCGGGGTTGCCGTCGTAGAGGACGATCGCGGCTCGGGTCAGCAGGCCGGAGACGAGGAAGTTCCACATCATCCAGCCGGTCGTCGTGAACCAGAAGAGGCGGTCGCCGGGGTGCGCGTCGACGTGGAGGTTGAGCTTCTTCAGATGCTCGAGCAGGATCCCGCCCTGGCCCTGGACGATCGCCTTCGGCAGGCCGGT
>Ga0075433_10000896_pt1 | contig 20990 bp, 12 predicted proteins | sample RhiMethybrSRZTD2_FD_75299 | JGI IMG/M metagenome (GOLD analysis project Ga0075433, IMG submission 75299) | Populus rhizosphere microbial communities from Tennessee, USA - Rhizosphere MetaG P. TD hybrid SRZTD2 | ecosystem: Host-associated > Plants > Roots > Rhizosphere > Soil | place: USA... | reverse complement strand
GCCACGTCGCCGCCGCCGCATTGGCTCGAACGCGGCAAGACGTCGCGGCGCACTTCGATTGTGATCGATCCGCCCGATGGTCGTGTGCCACCGCTGGTGCCGGCCGCGCAGAAGCGCGGCATCGGACTGCGCGGCACATTCGCCACCTCCTCGTTCAACGGACCCGAAGACCTGAGCCTGTGGGAGCGCTGCATCACTCGCGGTATGCCGAGCGCGATCTTCCCCACCGTCTACAACGCCAACGTCCGCCTCGTGCAGGGTCCCGGCGTCGTCGCGATCACCTACGAGATGATCCACGACACGCGAGTCATCCCCATCGAGACCCGCGCGCACGTCGGCTCTGGGGTGCGCGGTTACTTCGGTGATTCACGCGCCCACTGGGAAGGCGACACGCTCGTCGTCGACGTGACGAACATCAGCGACAAAGGCAACTATCGCGGTTCGCGCGAGACGCTGCATCTCACGGAACGGTGGTATCGGGTCGGGAAGAACCTGCGCTACGAAGTGACTGCGGACGATCCGCAGACGTGGACGAAGCCGTGGACCGCCGCTCTCGAGATGGCGCCACAGCCGGACGGCATGTTCGAGTACGCCTGTCACGAGGGCAACAACTCGATGCGCAACATCCTCAGCGCATCGCGCGCAGCGGAGAAGAAGAAGTAGAGGCGGAGCGCTCGCCCCCACATCAATCTCTATCGTCGCGCGGTCGACGAGAGCGGCGCCTGCCCTTCGACCGTGTACGTCATGAAGCCGATCATCATCTCTTCCCAGGTCTGATCGCCCCAGCGCACGGTCTCGTTCGGGTTCGGATTGGCGCGGTTCGCGGTGGAGTTATCGAAGTGCGCGGTGACCCGCAGCGTCGATCCCTTCGGCAACGACAGCGGCTGCTTCAACCAGTAATCGCCCTGCCAGTTGAAATCGTACTTCGGCACCCGCAGCACGACCTCGCTGCGGCCGTCCGGGTACGTCGCCGTATACGTCATGTCCTTGCCGCGGAAATGCATGTGCGGGTGCATCGTCCAGATCTTCACGTCGCTGGTGAAGTTGGCTTCCGCTTCGACGAGGTGATTGGACTCGCCGGGCGGAATCGCGAACTGCGCGTTGGCGATCGCACCGGTGCGCAGTTCCTGTTTCGGCGGCTCCTTCGTGAAGATGAATCCAACCTTCGAGCGATCCTTCCCGGGCGTGCCGTTAGTCGTGTAATGCACCTGGAACAGCAACGTCGAGCCCGCAGGGATTCTCTTCGCGAGGCCAGCAGGATGCACAGGCGCGTCTTCGCCGACCGCCCAGTTCACCAGCATGTTGCCACCGGCAAAGCGTGCCGCGCGCACCAACCCCGCACGCTGCTCGTCGGTGACCTGGCGCGGCGCGCGCGGCGGCGCCGCAGCGGGGGCCTGGCCTTCCGCGGCAATCATCTTGAGGTTCATCACGTTGGGACGTCGCACGCCGTTCGGCTCGATCACCGAGACGATAATGTGGTGCACGTGCGCGCGATCGCCGGCACGCGCTTCGCCGGCCTGCATCCATCGGTCCTCGGTGAAGTTGGTTGCAACCTCGAAGTACTGGTAGTCGACCGTGCCTCGCGCTGGGATCTCGAATTCAGTAGGCATTTCGAACACGACGTCGGGCTTGCCGATCTGCCAGCCGTCGGCGAACTGCGGCGCCGCAGGAAGCTGCGACGGGTTGCCTTCGGGTGCGCCGCCCTCGACCCACTTCACGATGGTGTCGATCTGAGCGTCGCTCAAGCTGCGATCGTTGCGAAACGATCCGACATGCGGATCCGCGTGCCACGGCGGCATCACTCGATTCGACACCTTGTCCTTGATCGACGCCGCCCACGGCCGGGCATCTTTGTACGTCATGAGCGACATCGGCCCGATTTCACCGGCGCGATGACAGGTGACGCACTTCGCGTAGAGGATCGGCGCCACGTCCTTGCTGAAGGTCGGTGCCGCCTTCGCGTTTTGCGTCTGGACGCTGGATGACGCGCTGACGAGGACGATCAGAACGACTGCACCGATGCTGGCGATTCTCATGTGCGCTCCGGCAAGCCGACCTACCGAACGGTCGGACAGTCCATTCTACCCAAAAACGCTGAAGGAATCAGGAAACAGGAATCACCCGCCTTCGCCAAGGCTACGGCGAGGCAGGGGCTGTCTTGGGAGACGACTCAGGCTGCCGCACGTATACAGCCAACCTCGGGAACGTAAACGTCCCGGCCACGTCGTCGATGATGTTGACCTGGCACGTGTACAGGCCGGGCTGGAACTGCGAGGCGGGCACCTCGAATTGGAACAGCGCCGCCTTGCGATCGGCGGCGTCGAGATCGGATCGCTCGACGAGCGGGGTCTCGAACACCTTCACGGTGCCTCGATAGAACGACAAGCTGGTCTTGAGCAGCGGACGGCCGTCGGTGACAGACGGATCGTAGACCTCGTAGTAGAAGTACATCTTGCCGTCGCGATCGACGACGTGCGAGAGGCTGGGAAGCAGCTCGACGCCTGCGCGCACGAGCGGGCTCTCCGATCGCCGCCGCCCGTTCACAGGTCTGAGCAGCGTGCTCAACGTGACCGAGCTCACCTTGACGGGCGCCTGCTTCAGCTCGGGCACGAACACACCCGTTTCAAATGATCCCATCGCACCGCCGGCGTTTTCGCGCACGACGACTTTCACTGAGAAGCGTCCGGGTGGAAGCGTCAGCCCCGATTGATACAGCACCTGTCTCGAAGATCGATTGCCGCCAGCCTCGAGCGGGATGTCGAGCGTTTCGCGCATGCGACCGACAGGTCTCCCCTGCTCGTCGCGAATCAATCCGAGCACGTCGAGCGTGCCCTTCTCTGGCGCATCGCGAAGACCGCCGCCAGAAACCGCCACCGACAGCGGAACATAGTAGCGATCGGCAGCGAGCCGGAACCATCCCGCCGATACGACGACGGGCAGATCGGTTGCGGAGACGGGCGCGCTGATCTGCTCCTCGAGCTGTCGTTCGCGATCCTGCTTGCCGGTGTGCGCGAAGTCGCGATCGGCGTAGTAGCCGGGTCGCGCTTCGACGCGCAGATCGGCGCGCTTCACGCGGACTGAGATGCGTCGGAATCGTCCGTCCTTCTGCGCGTTCGTGCTGCTGTATCCGATCAAGTAGTACGACGACGTGTCGCGCTGCACCTGCGTGAACGCGGCACCAAAATCGTTGGAATCGGTGAACGCCTTGCCGCCGGTATCGGCGGCGAGCGTCTGCAGCGTGTCTTGCGACGCGAACAGCTGATCGAACTGCTGGTTGACGCCGCGGCCCGAGAACGCATTCACGCCGCGGGCGCTGGCGCGCGACGCATCGCCGCCGGGCACCACAGCCTGCAAGCCGCGCGTGTCCACTGGATACAGCGCCACGTTGGCGCGGACGGCCGCCGTCGTTGCGGCACGGAGCTCCACCTGGTTGTCGCCGCCGCTGCGCGTCATCCCGCCGCTGAAATACAGGATGGACTTCTTCTGCTCGATCGGCGCCAGTTCTTCGGACAGCGTGCGAATCGCGCGCAGGCGCGCGTCGTTGTTGAACAGATCGTATTCGCCGGTGTCGGCAGTCACCGCATCGCCAGTTGAAGCCGCGGTCTCATCGGTCGCGGTCGTCTCCGCCGCCGGCGTCTCGAAGCCCACCGCGCTCACCGAGGTGAACTGCGACAGGGCGGTCTTCACCTGCTCACGATCGCCGGTGAAGTCGGTGAGAACCTTGAGCGTCGTATCAATGGTCGCAACGGCGATGAGGTCGGCGTCGACCATCTGCTTGTCGACGTAGTCCGCAGCCGCACGGCCCGCCCGCTCGAGATCCTCTGGCTGCATCGAGCTCAGATCGAAGAGCAACACGATGAGCCGCCGGCCGGCAAGATCTTCGCGTCGCATTGGCGTCGCGCCCACATCAGCCGCCGGTGCCGGCTTGTCGGGTGTCTGCGCACCCGCGATGAGCACCTGTGGAATCGGCTGCGCTTTCGGCGGCGTGGTCGTGATCTCTTCGACGTTGAACGACACGATCTGCTGCGGGCGGTTGTCCTCGCGGATCTCGAAATCGTTCGCCGTCAGCCCCTTCACAGGCGCTCCCGATTTGTCGCGCACGACGACATCGACGACGACGAGGTCGACGTTGGTGCGAAACGCAGGTTGCTGTGCCGTCGGCGAAGCGAGCAGGCCGACGACAACAACGAGCACGATGAACGTCCGGGCCTTGGTCAATACCGAAACCTCAGATTCAACTGCACACTGCGCATCGGCTGCACCGAGATCACCTGGCCGAAGGTCGGTGAATTCACCACCGTGTCGATGGCGCCGTATCGCACGGTGTTCAGCACGTTGTTCGCCTCGAGACGAACCGACACCACTCGATTCCCTGACAGACGCACATCGCGCCCGATTGCGGCGTTCAGGAACTCCTGTCCCGGCCCAATGATCGTGTTGCGCCCCGCATCGCCAAACGTGCCGGGCGCCGGGACAGTGAACGCACCGGTGTTGAAGAATTGGAGCAGCGTGGGATTGGCGAGGGCGATCTCTGCCCCGGTGTAATTGGCGCGGAGCGTCCCGTTGGTGCCGCGCGCGACGTCAGATGCGGCCGCCACGAGCCTGGCCGTGAACGGTGTGCCTGATTCGGCCGTGAAATTCGCCGACAGCGACCAGTCACGCAGGAGACTCGCCACTGCGCCGTCCTTGTTCAGCCATCGCCGATTGGGGCCGAACGGCAGCTCGAACGTGAGATCGCCGGTGAACAGATGCCGCCGATCGAAGCTCGAGAGCCCGCGCTCGGCCGCCAAATCCAGATCGTTCTGTGCGACGACGCGAGTCCCGCCACCGATATTCGAGGCATCGTCCATCGAGCGCGCGAGCGTGTAGGTGATCGTGCCGCCGATGCCCCGCGTCGGCTGGCGGCGCAGGCGGAATGTGCCGGCGTGCAGGATCGAGTGGCCATCGGCGCTCTGCCACAGGAACGGCTCGACGCCAGGTATGCGGAGACCATCCGGGCCGCGGTTCGGCGCGCGCAGCACATCGAGATCGAGGCCACGCGTACCCGTATATCCCGCGCCCACTTGCCAGAGACGGCCGACGCTGCGGGTGACGTCGACATTCCAGGTATGAATCACGCCGAGCTGATAGTTCTTGTCGACGCCGTAGTTGTTGGTGGTGGTCGACGAGCCGACGTTGGCAAACGGATCGGCCAGAAGGATCGGCGCGACCAGCGTGCCGAGGCTCGTGTCAGCAGACGCGAACGGCGGCTGCGACACCAGTTGACGTGCAATCGCCGCGTAGGAGCCGTTGTTGAAACTGATGCCGTAGCCGCCGCGCACGATCGTCCGCTGCGACGCGCGCCACGCCACGCCGACGCGCGGCGCCACGTTGTTGAGATCGTCGTCAATGAGCGCGGCCGGGAACGCGCCGCTGAAGAGGCCCGCGCCTCCCGAGATCACCGGCGCCGCCGCGGTGAAGCCGTTGCTGACATCGAGGTTGACCATGTGGCCGTTCGCTTCGGTGAACGGGCGCACGACCTCGTAGCGTACGCCGAGATTGAAGGTGAGATTGCTGCGCGCGCGCCAGTCATCCTGGGCGAACAGACTGTAGGCCTGCCCATGGAGAACCACGTTGCCGGGCCCGAATTGGACCGTGGCCTGCTGCGGAAGACCAAGCAGGAAGTCGGCGAAATCGAGGCCGGTGCCGCGCGGCACTTGAGTGCTGTTCGCGGAATAGAGTCCCGTGAAGACGAATGACCCGCGGGCGTCGGCATCGGTGCGCCCGCTCGACGTATCGAAACGCACGTCACCGCCCATCCGGAAGGCGTGTCGATTGAATGGCCGCGTCATCGTGTAGCCCACTTGCACGCGGCGATCGCGCCGCTGACTGGGCGAGAGATCGCGGAGGCCCGTGAAGGTCGAGAACGACAGACTTGGCACGCCCCAATCGAACGGATCGGTGGCCACGCCAGTGATTCCCGCCAGCGCCGCGACGTTGGTCACTGCCGCGAAGCCATTGCGTGTCTCGGACGAGGTGCGGGTGACGGTGGCGGTCACATTGTGAATGGCGCGCCCGTGCAGCACGTTCACCTGCACTGGCACCGACACGCTCGAATTGTTGTTGGTGCCGCCGAGCGTTGGGAACACGTTCACCGCGTCAGAGTCGTTGCGGCGGTACTGCACCTGCGCGTTCAGAACGACCGTTGTCCCGGTGACGCCGCGTCCTCCGCGCCCGCCGCCGCCGCGGCCCCCGAATCCGCCAAAGCCCCCGCGTCCACCGCGCCCACCGCCACGCTGTCCGGCGGCGTTGGAGAAGTTGTGCGTGACTCGCGCGCTGAACCCGTCCGAGGTGTTGAGCGAGGTCGTGGTCCGTCGAAAGTTCTGCGCGGTGCCGGGCAGATTGGGAAGCGGGATGTACTGCAGCAGCGCCTGTGCGCCAGGGTCGATGCGAGTGGTCGGGATGCGGCCGTTCGCGAACGGCAGACCCGTGCTCGGATCGATGATTGTCGCTCCTCCGAAATCGCCCGCGCGCAGGGCAGCAGTCGGAACGGTCGCGTATTGATCGAAGAGATTGCTCGATCGGCCGCCGTTGTAATTGAAGAAGAACGTCGTCCGTGAACCGTCGTACTTCGGCAAACGCAGCGGACCGCCTAGCGTCGCGCCGAATTGCTGCCTCGTGTAATCAGGATTCGATTGACCATTCGCGCGCAGCGGATACGGCGCCGCATCGAGGGCAGATCCTCCGAACGTGTACGTTGCCGATCCCTGCATGGGATTCTGTCCGCGACCGCGTCCGAGAAACGCGCCGCGTCCACCGCCAGGCTGGCCGCCTCCTCCACCGCCACGTCCGCCACCACCGAACCCACGTCCGCCGCCACCGCCGCCAGGACCACCGGGACCACCTGGACCCCCCTGCGCGAATCCAGGACCGCCGAACTGACCGAAGCCGCCGGCGCGACCTTGCGTATCGAACCCTTCCGGACGTTGGAATCCCGCGGCATCGAACTCGCCGCGGCCGAGTGCGTCGAGCCGATCGCGCAGTTGTCCGCGATCGAGGCTTGCTGCATCTCCGCTGACGGCGACGACATTCGTCTCGGCATTGGTCGAGAACCCAGGCGGCAGCAGGCGCGCTGCTGGATCCGATTCTTCGATCGCCGTGCTCGTGGTCTCTGCCGCGCCAGCGGTCTCGGCTTGCAGGACTTGCAGCTGCGAGAACCGCGCTTGAGCGTCGCCCGTGCCAGGCGCTGTACCGCGACCGCGCCCGTCTTGACGCGGAGCAATTGCCCCTGGAGCAGATGCTGACGCAGATACAGTCGTGCCCGCGGGTTGTGCCGCCGACTGCACGCGCGATCGAAGTGTCAGCTGAAGGTTCAATGTGCGCGTGCACTCACCGGAGCCTTCCGATACCGACGCACCGGACTCGCCCAGCGACAAGCGCTGTTCGACCGTCGCGAATGCAGGAAGATCGGCCGTGACGTTGTAGTCACCTGCGGGAAGGCGCAGACGGTAGGCACCCGCAAGATCGGTGGCCGTCGCCGACACCACGCTGCCGTCGCGCGTGGCCATCAGCGACACTCCCGGCAACGGCGTCGCTCCGTTCGACACACGACCAGTCACGACGCATGTCGCCGAGGGTCGGGGCGCCTGCGCAAGCACGAACGTCGTCGTGCTCGAGATCACCGCCAACGAGGCTGCGCCGACCCGTCGCAACACGTGGAGCCGTTGAGATTTGGCGGTCACGTCTTTCGCACCATCATCACACGCGGGCGCAATTCACGCCCTATTCAGCCACGATTTTCATGTTTCGCCCAAGACAGCGATGTGACAAGTCGACGCCCTACAAGTAGTGTCCGGCTTCAGCCGGACCAGGACGAGCGACTGCCATCGTTTTGTCACTTGCGAATCACACCCGCTCCACGTCGTCGCTATACGATTGAAGACGGTATGACAGAACGACCAACGGTTCTGGTTGTCGAAGACGAGTCGCATATCCGCGAGCTCGTGGCGCTGCACCTGCGCCTCGAGGGCCTCGCCCCTAACGAAGCCTTGGACGGCGATGGCGGCTTGGCGCAAGCGCGATCGCAGAAGTTCGACCTCATCATCCTCGACCTGATGCTTCCTGGCCTCGACGGCGTCACGGTGTGCAGGGCCATTCGACGTGATTCGCCAAACGCCGACACGCCGATCCTCATGCTGACCGCACGCCGCGAGGAATCGGACAAAGTGCTCGGGCTCGACAGCGGCGCCGACGATTACCTCACCAAGCCATTCGGTATTCGCGAGCTGCTGGCGCGCACCCGTGCGCTGCTTCGCCGCGGCGAAACCACGCGCGCGCGCGCCGCCTCCGGCAACCATGCCGGCCCGATCGCCTACAAGCAGATCGAGATCGATCCCGCGCGGCGGCGGGTCCTCATCGGCACCACCGATGTCGATCTCACCTTCAACGAGTTCGAGCTCCTCTACGTGCTGATCTCGAACCCCGGCATCGTCTTCAGCCGCGAAGGCCTGTTGAGCAAAGTGTGGAAAGATCAGACGTTCGTCACGGTGAGAAGCGTCGACACCCTGGTCAAACGTCTTCGCAAGAAGATCGAGGCGGATCCCGCGAACCCCAAAGTGATCCTCACCGTGTGGGGCGCGGGCTATAAAGCCGCGGATGTCTAACCCGCGTTGGTATCAAAGTCTCTACTGGCGCATCGCTCTGGGCCTCTTCGCCTTTCTGGCGTTGATGCTCGCCGCAGAAGCCGGACTCTTCCTCTGGCTCACCGATAAGATCGCGGGATCGTTCCCGGCTCGTTCCCCCCGACGGCTCGCCGTGCTCGTCGCCTCTGATGTCGGCGCCGCGCTCGCCGCCAATCGCAATCTCGATCTCGAGCCGTATTTGCACGAACAGTACGGCGATGCGCTGCAGACGTTCGTGATCATCATGGACGATGGGCGCACGCTCTCGAATCATGACGATGTCCCGTCCCCGCTCGTCGAAGCCGTGCGCGAGGAGATCGAGTATCTCGAGTCTCTGGGTGCCAGGCGGTTCGCGCGACGATGGGGCGGCAACGCGGCATCAAGCGACGATCCCAACGCATCTCCGCCCAATCCCCCTTCCGATCGCGGCCCGGATGCGCGCGGAGGCGGTCCCGATCTTCGCGGCGGCGGACCCGGCCCGCTCGGTGGAGGCTTTCGCGCGCGGCGCGGCCGCGAGTTCGCGCCGATCCTCGTGGCCGGCATGCCCGTCGGCCGTGTCGTCGTGCTTCCAGGCGGTCCGCCGTTCTCGCGCGTGTTGAAGACGCTCGGTCCACGCATGGCTCCCGTGGCCGGCGGCGTGCTCATTGTCGGCACCGCGCTGATCGCCTTCATCGTGTTTGGCCCGGCGCGCCGACGACTGAAGGATGTGCAGGCGGCAACCGAGCGGCTTGGTGGCGGCGATCTGAGCGCGCGCGCGCCCGAGTCTGGCGGCGATGAAGTGACGGCGCTGGCGCGGGCGTTCAACAAGATGGCCGAAGAGCTCGCGATCCGCGCCCGTGCGCTCGAAGCCTCGGACAATGCGCGCCGTCAATTGCTTGCCGATGTATCACACGAATTGATGACGCCGCTCACCGCTATGCGCGGCTACATCGAAACGCTGTCAATGAGCGAACTGAACCTCGACGACAAGACGCGCGAGCGCTATCTCGCCATCGTCACCGAGGAGACACATCGACTCGAGCAGATCATCGGCGACCTGCTCGACCTCGCACGGCTCGAGGGTGGCGGCACCACGATTCGACGCGATCGTGTCGAGGTGGCGGGACTCTTCTCGCGCGTCTCGGCGCGTCACGAACGGGAGATGGCCCAGCGCACGATCCGTCTTGTGCAGAACGTCGACCCCGCCGCCGATCACGTGACCGGCGATCGCGATCGGCTCGAGCAGGCCTTGCAGAATCTCGCCGCGAACGCGCTGCGGCATACTCCCGATGGCGGCGCGATCACGTTGTCGAGCGCAGCCACCGCGGATGGCATCCTCCTCACCGTGCGCGATACCGGGCCCGGTATTCCCCAGGAACATCTGCCGCTCATCTTCGATCGTTTCTACAAAGCCGACGCGTCGCGAAAAGCCGCCGGCGGCAGCGGGCTCGGTCTGTCGATCGTCAAGACGATTGTCGAGCGCCACGGTGGGACGATTTCCGCACGCAACGATGGCGGAGCGGTGTTCGAAATTAGATTGCCTCGCTGACCCGCGTCCCCGTCGCATGACAAGGTTGTCCCCGAAAGATCGCGCACAGCCCGACGGAAAACGCTAGAATCACTTCAGTTTTCGACGGATCTCGTGCAATTGCCTCCGGCACAACCGTTGTATGCGATAGGTTTGGTTGGACCCCATGGAGGTCTTCGTCATGACTCGCCTACGCACCGCCGTTCTCGTTCCCACGCTCGCCGCTCTCATGTTGCTTCCGGCGATCTCTGAAGCACAGGGGCGTCGAACTGGTCGCGTCGCCCAGCCGCGAACAGCCGTCAGAGTCGGCGTGGGTGTGCGGCCGTACTACCGGACCTACTATCGGCCGTACTACTACTACGATCCGTTCTTCTTCGGATCGTTCTACTACAGCCCGTTCTACTACGGCTATGGGTACTCGCCGTTTTACTACCCGCAGTATCCGTACTACGGCGGCGGCCGGTACTACGATACGAGCGCGTCGCTGCGGCTGCAGGTCACACCGCGTGAGACCGAGGTCTTCATCGACGGCTACTATGCAGGTACCGTGGACGAGTTCGACGGTGTGTTCCAACGGCTGCACGTCGATCCTGGCGAGCACGATCTGACCTTATATCTCCCCGGCCATCGCAGCTTCTCGCAGAAGGTGTATCTGCAGCCGTACAACACGTTCCGGGTGCGGCACACGATGGAGGCGCTTCGTGGCGGCGACCCCGAGCCAGTGAGACCAACCGCACAGACACCGCCTCAGCGTCGATCCGCGGTGCCGGAGCGACCGTTGCCGCCGCGACCGCGCGATCGAGACGCCGATCGTGATCGCGACCGCGATCGGGATCGAGATGCCGATCGCGATCGGGATCGAGATCGGGATCGCGACTCGGCATCAGATCTCGGAACCATCTCGTTGCGCGTGCAGCCTGGTGACGCGGTCATCATGATCGACGGCGAGCGGTGGCAGGGACCGACCGACAGCGATCGGCTGGTCATTCAGATGCCGCCCGGAACGCACAACGTCGAGATCCGGAAGGATGGCTATCGCACCTACCACACCGACATCAACGTGCGGCGTGGTGAGAGCACGGCGGTCAACGTCGCGCTGACGAAGCAGTAGTTCCGGGTTCGAGGTTCGAGGTTCGAGGTTCGAGGTTCGAGGTTCGAGGTTCGAGGTTCGAGGTTCGACGTTCCACAGTTCAGGATTCGAACCTCGACCTACGTTGCGTTCCGCTTCGTCTCGCTGAATAGTCGCGACGCGACGAGTGCCAGCGTCGCGACTGCCACAACCAGCACAGCCCACAGCACAATCTGTTTCCACGGGAGTGGCGTCGGTGCGGGCTTCAACGCATCAGCGCCGCCGAGCGGGCGCGGCTCGCCGAGGGTGGCCGGCCGCACCTGTGTCTCGCGTGCATTCTGATCGAGATTCGCCAGCAACTCGTCGACCGGCGCGTTTGCCGCTCCGACGCGTGCGCTGCCATACGCCAGAAGGTACGGTGCGGCACCGCGAGCCACGAACACGATCTCGCGTGGATGCCAGCCGACCTTCAAACGAGGCGCGCGATTCTGCTTCCAGCCGCCTTCTCGGGTCGTCTCGATCGTCCAGTACCGATCGGCGGTGGGAGAAATTCGCGCGTACGGACTGCGAATCGATCCGTTTGGGTTCTGCAGCGCATAGAACATGCCGGAATACCGCGTCGTCCATACGGACTCCGCGCTCTGCTTGGTGCGCATCGTCGCCGTCGCCGCATCGGTCGGATCGGCGAATTCGAGATCGACGTATGCGACCGGGAGCACCGCGTGGGTGTCGTAGTGGGCGGTGCTGGCGGGCTCGACACGATCGGCGGCCAACGTCCGCCAACGGATGTCGAGTGCAGCGTCCGTCGGGCGTTGCTGCACGCGAACCGACTTCAGCGTCACAGCGGCCAGATCTTTCGGCCAGGTGATCTTGAAGTACTTCACTCGAGTGTCGCCCAGCGGCAGCGCAATCTGGTTCTGCGTCAGGGTATAGGTCTCGCGTTGCAATTGCGCGATCGCCGCTGACGGGACGAGGGTTCGCCAGGCGTTCAGATCGTCAGACACAGACACCGTCACCGGGGCGAGGAAGGTGACGCCCGAAGACGCATCCCAATCGAGCGCGACGCGCGCGATCGTCGTCTTCACCCGACTCGCGTCGATGAGATACGCGCTGGTCACGCGACCGGGCGCGGCAGCGTTGGTGACCGCGAGCACCGCTCCGTCGGCGCCGACTCTCACTTGTGTCCGCGCCTGGCGGGTCGACGTCTCGGTCATTGGAAACGAGGGCACCGTCTGCCACTCCGACTCCTGACTCGGACCGCGCGGGACGGTCCGAAACGTGTACGGCACTGTTTCGCCGGCGGCGTTGAGCACGCGCATATCGGCGAGATCAGCCCGGGTCGACGTGTCGTAGACGTCATCCGGAAGCAAGACGCTGTAGACGCTGCCGCCAGCATCGGTGCGAATCTCAACGCCGCGAACGAAGTCCATGCGCGACGCCTGTGCGACAACCGCGATGGGCACGCAGAGAGTCGTGACGGCGAGGAATACGCGCCTCATGCGACTCTTTCCGCTTTTGGCGGCAACGGCGCGAAGTAGCCAATCGCGAGAATCAGCACGCCGGTCGCCAGGAACGACACGATGCGCGCCACACCGCCGACGTTGCCAAGGTCGACGAGGAACAACTTCACGATCAGCGCCGCCAGCACGCCGGCACCAATCATCCACACCGGCCGGTTGATGCGCACCCGCGCGAGCGTCATCAGCAGCCCCGCGGTGAGGCCCCACAGGATCGAGATGCCGGTCTGAAACACCGCAGAATCGATCAAGGCCTCGAGATCGAAGGGCACGCCCCAGTAGAAATGCACCACTCTGGCGACGATGACGTTGAGGGCGATGAACGCGAGCACGGCAATCACGATCACGCCGCCGCGCCGCATCGACTCGACGTCGGTCGTCATCCTCTCGCGCAGATCCAGTCCGGCGTAAATCGCGATCAGGCCGAGCGCCTGCACCAGTTCGAGCGGGTTGATGATCGGCACGTATGGGAGCGGATCGGCCGAGCCGCTCTGGCCAAACGCCCACACCACCCACAGCACAATGCCTGCTGCGGGGGCGAGCGGCACGATGCCTCGATAGAACGAGGCGAAGCGCTGCACCGGCCATGCGAGCGATCGCCCGATTGTGCGGAGCGCGAGGACGAACAACGCGGGGACGACGCACCAGATCGTCGACGACCACGTCGGTGTATCTGGCACCGCGTCCTTGACGGCCACGGCGCTCGCCCACGTAGCGACGAACACCGTGAGCCAAGCCGCCGCCGCGTGCCAGACTTTGATCGCGGCCGTCGGCCACACGTTTTCGAACCAGAACACCTGCAGGTAGCTGGTGCCGATCACGACCGGCCACGCCAGCCAGCCGAGATCGCGCAGCGGACTCTGGTTCGAATCGAAGACGAATAACGGAAGGACCGCGAGCCACATCGGCAGCGCCACCGGAATCGTCGCCAGCATCATCGCGCGCCATTGCCACAGTCGCGCGAGCAGACCGACCGCGCACATGCTGCCCGCCCACGCCAACAACTGCGCCGCGAATTCGAAGCGGGCGACGTGCCGATCCACTTCAAACGCGACGGATCCGAACCACCAGCACAGTCCCCACACCAGAAGACTCCACTCGAGCGGTGCTTCGAAATCACGCAGCATCGATCGCGCTCTCGAGAGCACGAGCCCGGCGACGATGCTGCCGGCCGCAATCGCGGCGCAGGCCAGGAACCGGGCATTGAGAACGGGAAGCAATCCGATGGACGAGGTGTCCATCACCGCGAACGCGATGCCGGCGCCGACGAGCAGCGCGGTGCCGGAGAGCCTTGCCATCAGCCGCTGCTGACGCACGCCGATCCACACGAGACCGGTGCCCTCGAGCGCCCACGCGGCGGCGGTCGCATGTCCGGCAAACGCTAGCGGCACGGCAAGAATCAAGAAGACGACCGCCAGTGCGAGAAACGCTTCGGCGAGCTGACGCAGCGCGCGATCGCGATGCCACAGAGCTCGCGTCAGCGCCAGATACAGCGCGCTCAACACAACCGCCGAGTACGCGCGACCGAATGGGATCTCGCGGACCAGCACGCTTTGCATCGTGAACGCAATCGCGGGCGCGCCGAACACGAGCGTGCCGTCGATGTAGCCGCGCAGCTGCGGCGCCTGTCGATGCGCGAACAGCACGGCGACGGCCAGGAACAACAGGAAGAAGAAAATCAGGAACGGCTCGGTCGTCGAGAACAGACCCGGCTGATAGTACTGCTGCCCCCACAGCAGGCCGATGCCGAACGTGAAGACGAACGCGAGCCAGTTGAGAAACTGCCACGCACGGAACCACGCGATCCCCAACACGCCCGCGTCGAGCACCGCGTAGTACGAGAACAGCGCGACGTGGCTGCCTCCACCTGTCGAGGCCAGAATCGGGGCGAGAAATCCGCCGCTCGTCCCGATCGCCGCCAGCACCAGCGAGTCCTGCAGTACCGCCAGCACGCCGCTGAAGATCACGACGACAACCAATAGCGCGAACGTCAGCGTTCCTGGCAAGAGGCTATACAGACGGAAGGCGGCGAAGATCGTCAGATAGAGCAGCCCAACTGCGCCGCCCTGCAACACCATTGCGTAGTCGGGCTTCGACGTCCGCAAATACCAGCCGATGCCGAGCAAGACCAACGACGCGGCCGCGACCGCCATCAATCGGAACTCCACCGGCAGCAGACCGCGATCGGCGGCGTATCGCACGAGAAACGCCACGCCGAAGAACACGATCACCATCCCGACCTTGGCCAACACGTTGCCAGTCGTGAAGAACTCGATCAGCCAATTCGGCGCTGCCGGTATGGGTTGGCCGACCGGCTCGGGAATCGGCGGCGGCATCGACGAGACCGGCTCCGGTGCGGTGGATGGAATCGATGGTGGCGTGGCCGTCGCCGTGGTAAGCGGCGCCTCAGCGGGTACGGGTGGAATAGGACGGACCGTTTCGGCCGCAGGTTGTGCGACGTCAGCGGCTCGAGCGGGAGGCGCCGCGTCTCGTTGCAGCTTCCGCAGCTCGCGCTCGAGCGTGTTGTGACGATCGCGCAAATCCGCGAGCTGTTCTTTCAGCAGCAGATGTGCGTGATCGAGCCTCGTGAACCGACTGCCGAGAAAGCCGAGCGCGAAGCCAAGAACCAGCCCGCTCCACTCGCCGACAGAAGCGCCGATCACCGCGCCGATCAACCCGAAGAGGACGGGCATCGGCGTCCCTACTTACACACGAAGTTCGCTGCCTCGTCGATGCTGCCCGACCCCGTGTAGCGCGCGACCTGCGGCCACGCACAGAGCGGGCGCGTGCGATCGACCTTGCCATCGCGCAGGCGCGATGCGTCGATGCGCGCAGGGGCCTGCCCGTGCTCGACCCACGCGTCGAGCGCGGGCACCATGTCGAACGTACTGGTGCCATTGCCGCCACCGCAATGCCCCATGCCCGGCACCATGAACACGCGGACGGATTCCTTGGCGGCCTTTGTCTTCTTGGAGACCTGATCGTAGTAGCGAACGAGGTTGCCCGGAGGAATGCCTGGCTCGGCCCAGCCCTGGTAGAGAATCAACTTGCCGCCTCGACTCGTGAAGCGGCTCATGTCGGGATCGTTGGCGTCGAACACGCGGTTGTCGCCCTTGCTCGCACGCTCGACATCCGAGTCGTAGTTGAGCGACTTTGGATCCCAGCTCGGATCCTTGAACACGATGTACTTGAAGTAATCGACCGCGTAGCCGACCGGCACCGGAGTCCATCCGAGCTCGCTGCCTCGTTCCAGCCCGGCGAAGATGTGCTCGCTGGTGCGCGGATTCGACGGCCCCGCGTAAATGCGCTGCGCCCCGTCGGCCTGTGACGGCGAAAGGCATGATGCCGGGTCAGCGCCCGCCTTGCACACCAACGTCTTCGGATCGAACGTGCACGCCAGCGGATTCTCGAGGACGCCGTCTTTCACGCCGTCGAGCGCGTCGCACGCGTTCATCACCGCATCGTGTACGAGCGCAAGCTTCTCGCGCGGCAGGGCCGACGCGGGATCGTTCAGCACCTGCGAGAACCAGATCTGGCCGAACGCCTGTGTCGTCGTATGGCTGGCGGGGGCGCCGGCGATGATGCCGTTGAAATCCTCGGGATACTTCTGCGCTGCGGTCAGTGCCTGCCGACCACCCGTCGAGCAGCCATTGAAGTACGCGAGCTTCGGCGCATTGCCGTAGAACGCGTCGATCGTTGCCTTTGCGGCAACGGTTGTTTCGTGAATGGCGCGATGCGCGAAATCGATCAGCGCATCGCTATTCGCAAACGTGTTGCTCGATGGCCCTGTGTGACCCGTATCGGTGCTCGCCGTTGCGTAGCCAGCCGCGAGCGCGTTGGCCATCGCCGGATAGCTGATCGTGCCTGCAAAGCCGCCGTTGCCGACGACCTCGAGCTTGCCGTTCCATCCGCTCACGGGCAGCCAGACTTCGACTTTGATGTCGGACTGCGCGCCGGGCTTCAACGTCGCCGCCACGCGACAGAACGCACCAAGCTTTGCAAACGAGTTCGCCGCGCCCGCAGGTCCACCGGTTCGTCCGGTCGGGGGCGTGAATGCGCCTGCCGCCACGGTCTGCGCCATCGTCACCGTGCCGCCGCGTAGGGTCATCGTTGTCAATTGCTCGCAGGTAGCTGCCAGCGCACGCGCAGGAAGCAGCACTCCCAACACAATCACCAACGGACAGAGCGAGGTGATCTTCGGCATGCGACATGGTAACCCTCCTCGCCGGGCCCGAAGTAAACCCGATTTACGTGTGCACGGTTGCACATTTCGCGCGTGGTACCCTTGAGAGATGTCGGAGTCGGGCGCCCACCCTCCTATCAGCCTTCCCCGCCGTCGCGCTATTACCGCTGGCCTGCTGCTTGGCATGTCCTTGGGGGCACTCGAAGCGACGGTTGTCAGCACCGCCATGCCTACGGTGATCGCACAGCTTGGCGGCCTGGCTCACTACAGTTGGGTCTTCTCCGCGTATCTGCTGACGTCCACCGCATCGGTCCCGATCTGGGGACGGCTCTCGGATCTCTACGGACGACGACGGATGTATTTGATCGGGGTGGCCACGTTCCTGCTCGGATCGATCGCCGCGGGCGCGGCCAACAGCATGATGCAGCTGATCGCGGCGCGTGCGGTGCAGGGGCTCGGCGCGGGCGCGATCATTCCGCTGAGCATGACGATCATCGGCGAGCTGTACACGCTGCACGAGCGCGCGCGAACGCAGGCGCTCTTCAGCGGCGTGTGGGGTGTGGCGTCGATCGCTGGCCCACTGGTCGGCGGCTACATCACCGCGGCGTGGAATTGGCGCTGGGTGTTCTATCTCAACGTGCCGTTCGGCTTCTGCTGCATGGCGGTCATCGCCACGGCCTATCCACCGTCGCGGCTCACCAAGGCGGTTCGCGTCGACTGGCTGGGCGCGTCGCTGCTCTTTGCGGGCGTGAGTTCGCTGCTGATTGCGCTGGGCGGCGAGGCAGGGAGTGCATGGGTGTGGTTTGGCGCGTCGGTCGTGTTGCTCGGCGCGTTCGTCACGGTGGAGCGGCGTGTGAGCGAGCCGATCATGCCAGTCGATCTGTTCCGACTGCCCGTCATGAACCGCTCGCTCGTCGTCGTCTTTCTCGTCGGTCTCGCGCTCTTCGGGGCCATCGCCTTCATCCCGCTCTTCGTGCAGAGCGTGATGGGCGGCACCCCGATACAAGCAGGGCAGGTGCTGACACCGCTCTTCCTCGGCTGGGTGGTGATGTCGATCGTTGGTGCGCGGACGACGATCCGGATGGGATACCGGGTGGCCGCGATCGGCGGCAGCATTTTGATGACGCTCGGCTTCGTGGGGCTTGCGCTGCTCGACGCGCACTCGTCGCGCACGATGCTGCTGGGAAGCTGTCTCGTGCTCGGCGCCGGGATGGGCACGCAAATGCTGTCGCTCCTGCTCGCCGTGCAGCACGGCGTCGATCGATCGCGTCTCGGTCTCGCGACCTCGCTGAACCAGTTCTCGCGCAGTGTCGGCGCCGCGGTCGGCGTGTCAGCAATGGGTGCCATCATGGCGCGTGCGCTCGCCGGCGTGACGCTGCCGGGCGGCGCCGAGGGGTTGACATCGGCGGGAACGATGGCGCTGTCGGAGCCCGTCCGCGAGCTGTTCGCAGCCGGTCTGCACCGGGTGTTCATGGCCGGTCTGCTGGTGTCGGCAACCGGGTTCGTGTCGACGCTGTTCCTGCCGCCGGTGCACTTCTCGCGCAAGATCCCGGCAGCGGCGGGCGAACAGATGCTCGAAGCGGAGATGACGAATCTTCGCGCGGAAGACGAGCCGATTGCGGTACCAGAATAGCGCCGGCTCTAAAGATCAAGACCCGGCCTACGAACGTCAGTATCGATGAGTTCAAGCAATCTTTGCTTTCTTAGCGCCCGGAAGCTCGCCCATCAGATCCGCACTCGCGCGCTCTCCGCCCGCGAGGTGATGCAGGCGCATCTCGATCAGATCCGTCGGCTCAATCCGCGTCTCAACGCGATCGTGTCGATGCTCTCGGACGAGGCCTGTCTCGCACTCGCAGACAACGCGGACGGTTGTGTCGCACGAGGCGAAACGGTTGGGCCGCTGCACGGGCTGCCGATCGCCTTCAAGGATCTGCAGCCGGCTGTCGGCTTTCCTTGCACACGCGGCTCTTCGATCTTCAAGGACGACCATCCGGTTGCAGACTCCGTGCTCGTCGAGCGGCTGCGAAAGGCGGGCGTGATCCCCATCGGCAAGACCAACGTGCCCGAGTTCGGTATGGGGTCCCACACCTACAACACCCTGTTCGGCACGACGCGCAATCCCTACGACCTGACCAAGAGCGCCGGCGGATCGAGCGGCGGCGCCGGAGCAGCACTTGCCAGCGGGATGCTGCCGATGGCCGATGGCAGCGATCTCGGCGGATCGCTGCGCAACCCGGCCAACTTCAACAACGTGGTCGCGCTGCGGCCGACGGTCGGTCTCGTTCCGATCGCGCCGGATCCCTTGCCGCTCGGTGCGATCGGCGTCAATGGGCCACTTGCGCGAACGGTGTCGGATGTCGCGTGGCTGCTCGGCGTGATGGCCGGCGCCGACGATCGCGACTCGTCGTGTTTCGCCTCGAACCCATCGGCGTTTCACCAGCCGCTCGACCGCGTCCTGAAGGGGGTGCGCATCGCGTGGTGTCCGGATCTTGGTGGGCTGCCGCTCGATCGTCGCGTCCGCGTTGTGCTCGAAGGTCAACGCGCGACCTTCGAATCGCTTGGCTGCATCGTCGAAGAGGCGTGCCCGGAGTTTGGCGATGTCGATTCGATCTTCCTCACGCTGCGAGCGTGGCGCACGGCCGCGGTTCTTGGACCCCTGCTGCGAAGCCATCGCGATCAGTTGAAACCGGAGGCCGTGAAGGAGATCGAAGCCGGCCTTGCTTTGTCGGGCGCTGACGTCTCACACGCGATGATGCGCCAGGCCGAGCTGCTGGAACGCATGCGACAGTTCCAGGAGCGATATCCGTTCTTCGTGTGCGCAGTGAATCAAGTGCCGCCGTTCGACGCGACCTTGGACTGGCCGAAAGAGATCGAGGGCGTGACGATGGACCACTACATCGCGTGGATGAAGTCGACCTACTGGATCAGCGCGACGTTGCGCCCGGCGATCTCGGTGCCGGCGGGGTTCACTCCTGAGGGACTGCCGGTGGGCATTCAGATCGTCGGCCGCTCGCGCGACGATCTCGGCGTGCTGCAGCTCGCCTACGCGTTCGAACAGGCCACGGGCGCCGGCCGCACGCGGCCGCCGATCGCAGATCGCTAAAACCGCAACGATCGCCATCGCTCGGAGTGGCGCGAACTGCGTACCTCCATTCAGCGATCACGCAAGATGACCAGCATTCTGCCAGGTTCGTCGCGTGGCACAGCGCTCGCGTACCCGGTCGCTATAATGAGCGCATGCCGGGGAGTGACGACGTGAAAGCGGAAACCCCTCGCGTAAAGCTCACGTACGACGATTTCGTGCTGTTCCCTGACGACGGAAAGCGGCACGAGTTGATCGATGGGGAGCACTACGTGACGCCGTCACCCGCCCGTAAGCATCAGACCATTTCATGGAATCTGACAGTCTTGATAGGCAACTATTTGCGTTCCAATCCGATTGGACGCGCGTTTGCGGCCCCGTTCGATGTGGTCTTCTCGAACTTCGATGTTGTCGAACCAGACCTGTTGTTCATTTCACAACGGCGACAATCCGACGTCTTGACAGCCAAGCATGTACGGGGAGCTCCTGACCTCGTTGTCGAGATCGGCTCACCAGCGACGCGCAAGCGCGACGAAACGATCAAGCGTCGCTTGTACGAGAAATTTGGAGTATCGGAGTACTGGGTCATCGATCCGGAGCTCGACTCGATTCATGTCTACAGACGCGCTGATAGCGGCTACGCGCGCGTCGCAGAGCTGACACTCGAAACGCAAGATGTGCTGAGGACTCCGCTCATGCCCGGACTCGACCTTCCACTCACCGTCATCTTCGAAAACTGATGGATTATCGGCAGCTTGGCGGATCGGGACTCAAAGTCCCGGTTCTCAGTCTTGGCACCGCGACGTTCGGCGGCAGCAACGAGTTCTTCAAGGCCTTCGGTGGAAACGATGCGGCGGGCGCCACTCGTCTCGTCGACATCTGTCTCGATGCCGGCGTCACGATGTTCGACTCGGCCGACGTGTACTCCGGCGGGCAGGCAGAGGAGCTCCTCGGACAGGCGATCAAGGGCCG
>Ga0075433_10000893_pt1 | contig 21032 bp, 20 predicted proteins | sample RhiMethybrSRZTD2_FD_75299 | JGI IMG/M metagenome (GOLD analysis project Ga0075433, IMG submission 75299) | Populus rhizosphere microbial communities from Tennessee, USA - Rhizosphere MetaG P. TD hybrid SRZTD2 | ecosystem: Host-associated > Plants > Roots > Rhizosphere > Soil | place: USA... | reverse complement strand
TTCAACCGCGTCTTCAAGGAATACTTCCAGGGCGTGCAGCCCGCCCGCACCACCGTCGAGGCCGCGCCCCCGCGCAAGGGCGTCAACGTGGAGATCGACGCGGTGGCGTGGATCCCGTGAACTAAACGGTGACGCGTACGCCAGCTAGCGTGTAGATTTGTAAGGCTTCGGCGCCGCGACGGCGCCCATCGACCTCAGTCACCAGATTCCAGGAGGACATCACGATGGCACAGGTAACGCGACGGAGCTTCCTCGGCACCGCGTCGCTCGCGGCGGCCGGCGCGGCGATGGGGCCGTGGGTCCTGCGCGCGGGCGCGCAGGCGGGCCCGATCAAGATCGGCCTCGTGCTCCCGTACTCGGGAGTCTACGCGGTGCTCGGCGAGTCCATCACCCAGGGCATGGAGCTGGTCTTCGCGCGCGAGAACTGGACGGTGGCCGGACGCAAGATCGAGATGATCAAGGAAGACGACGAGATGCAGCCGCCGGTGGGCATCCGCAAGACCGAGAAGCTCATCGATTCCGACAAGGTCGACATCCTCACCGGCCCGGTGCACAGCGGCATCCTGATGGGCATGCGCGACAAGGTGCACAGCAGCAAGACCATCCTGATCGTCTCCAACGCGGGCGCCGACGCGATCAGCCGCGAGCGATGCTCGAAGTGGATCTTCCGCACCTCGTTCTCGAACTGGCAGCCGAACCAGCCGATGGGCGAGTGGGTGGCCAAGCACGTGGCCAAGGACGTGTTCATCGCCGCCCCCAACTACCAGGCGGGCAAGGATCAGCTCGGGGCGTTCAAGGAGACGTTCGTGCCCGCGGGCGGCAAGCTGGTGGGCGAGGACTATCCCAAGCTCGGAGAGACCGACTACGCGCCGTATCTCACCAAGATCCGCCAGTCGGGAGCCAAGGCGGTCTACTGCTTCTTCTCCGGCTCCGACGCGGTGAACTTCGTGAAGCAGTACGATCAGTTCGGCCTGAAGCAGTCCATCAAGCTCACCGGCGCGGGCTTCCTCACCGAGCCCGACGTGCTGCCCGCGCAGGGCAAGTCGGCGCTCGGGGTGATCACCGGCCACTTCTACACCCCGCTGCTCGACAACCCGACCAACCAGCGCTTCGTGAAGGAGTTCCAGGCCAAGTTCGGGGGCAAGATGCCGGACGGTTTCGCGTGCCAGGGCTACGATACCGCAGAGGTGATCGTGCGCGCGCTCAAGGCGGTGAACGGCAACACCCAGGACAAGCCGAAGCTGGTCGAGGTGATCGAGAAGAGCGAGTTCGACAGCCCGCGCGGGCGGTTCCGGTTCGATCCCAAGACGCACAACGTGATCCAGCCGTTCATCTACATCCGCGAGGTGCGCGAGGTCGCGGGCGGGATCAACAACGTGCCGATCGACAAGGTCGCGAACGTGACCGACCCGGGTACGGGCTGCACGCTGCCCCGCCCACCCCCGCTCCCGTTGTGGATCATGCACAGCCCGCCCCAGGTGGTCGCTTCTTGTCGATTCGAGTGGTTCGCCATGCCGGGTGATGTGTTTGCGCAGGCGTTGAATGGGCTGGCGTACGGGGTGCTGCTGTTCCTGCTGTCGGTGGGGCTCACGTTGATCTTCGGGATGCTGGACGTGGTGAATCTCGCGCACGGCTCCTTCTACATGCTGGGAGCGTACGCGGGGTTGTCGCTGATCGCGGGGACCGGGAATTTCTGGCTCGCGCTGCTCGTCGCGCCGCTCGCGGTCGGGGGGATCGGAGCGATGATCGAGCGGTCATGCCTGCGGCCGCTCTACCGGCGCCCGCCGCTGGACCAGGTGCTGCTGACCTTCGGTTTCATCTACCTCTTCGAAGATCTCGTGAAGTCGATCTGGGGCGGACGCATCCGCTCGATCCCGCCGCCGGATATGTTCTCGGGCTCGGTCTCGGTGCTGGGCGCGATCTTCCCGTCCTACCGCCTCTTCGTGATCGCCTTCGGGCTCGCGATGGCGGTGCTGCTCTTCCTCCTGATCGAGCGCACGCGGCTCGGCGCGATCATCCGCGCCGGCGTCTTCGACGCGGAGATGACCGGCGGCCTCGGCATCAACATCCACCGGGTGTTCACCGGGGTCTTCGCCTTCGGCGCCGCGCTCGGCGGGCTCTCCGGCGTCATCGCGGGCCCCATCCAGTCGGCCTACCCGTCGATGGGCGTGACGATCCTGATTCCCGCCCTCATCGTGGTGGTGGTCGGCGGCCTCGGCAGCCTCAAGGGCTCGCTGATCGGTAGCCTGTTGATCGGCCAGGCCGAGACCTTCGGGAAGGCGTGGTTGCCGGAGGCCTCGATGCTGATCATCTACGTGCTGATGGCCGCCATCGTGCTGGTGCGACCCCAGGGGCTCTTCGGCCGCCCGCTCAAGTGACGCGCCCGCGCCTCGTCGCCCCGGCGCTGGTGGTGGTCGCCCTGGCCCTCTTTCCGCTCGGGGCCGGCAACTACCCGGTGAAGCTCCTCCAGGAGATCCTCATCTGGGGCATCTTCGCCATGAGCCTCGACCTCCTGATGGGCTACGCGGGCATGGTCTCGTTCGGCCACTCCGCGTTCTTCGGCATCGGCGGCTACGTGGCCGCGCTCGCGCTGGCCCGGAGCCCGGGCCTGGTCTCGGCTCTGGTCCTGCCCGCGCTCGCCGCGGGGCTCGCCGCCCTCCTGATCGGCTTCTTCTCGATCCGGGTGAGCGGGGTCTACTTCATCATGCTCACGCTGGCGTTCTCCCAGATGTTCCACGCCTACACGTTCCAGGTCTCGTGGCTCGGCGCCGAGGACGGCCTCGTCGGCATCCCGCGCCCGGCGGTACCGGGGCTGGACGTCTCGAACCTGCGCGGCTTCCACGCCTACCTGCTCGTCCTGGTGGGCCTGCTCGCGCTGGCGCTCGCGCGCATCGTCCGCTCCCCGTTCGGCCACGTCCTGCGCGGCATCCACGAGAACGAGGCACGCATGGAGGCGCTGGGCTACGCGGTCGACCGCTACAAGCTGCTGGCCTTCGTGATCGCCGGGCTCGTCGCGGGGGTGGCCGGGTCCCTCTACACCCAGTTCAACGGGTCGATCACCCCGGACGCGTTCTTCTGGAAGACCTCGGGCGAGGCGCTGCTGATGGTGATCATCGGCGGCACCGGCACCCTCGGCGGCGCGCTGCTGGGGGCGGCCGCGTTCATCCTGCTGCAGAGCCTGGTGAGCACCTACACCGAGCGCTGGATGCTGATCCTCGGCGCCACCTTCATCCTGTTCGTGCTCTTCGCCCCCGGCGGCATCGTGGGCGCCCTGCGCGGGCGCCTTGGGCTCCGCGCGTGAGCGCGCCCCTCCTGGCCGTCGAGGCCCTGAGCCGCGCCTTCGGGGCGCTGAGCGCGCTGCACCGCGTGTCGTTCCAGGTGACCGCGCGCGAGCGCCGCGCCATCATCGGCCCCAACGGGGCGGGGAAGACCACGCTCTTCAACGTGATCACCGGCCAGCTCGCGCCGAGCGGCGGGCGCATCCGGCTCGAGGGCGCGCCCATCGAGGGCCTGAGCCCGCACACGGTGGCCCGTCGCGGGATCTCGCGCTCCTTCCAGCGCAACAACCTCTTCCCGAAGCTCGCGGTGCAGGAGAACCTGCGCCTGGCCGCCGCGGCGGGCGCGCCCGGCACCTGGAGCCTCCTCGGCCGCCTCGAGGGCCAGCGCGGACCGCTCGAGCGCGCGCGACAGGTGGCCGAGATCGTCGGCCTGGCCGAGCGGCTGGCCTCGCCCGCCGGGTTGCTCTCCTACGGCGAGCAGCGCCAGCTCGAGGTGGGCGTGGCCCTCGCCACCGGTCCCCGCCTCCTGCTCCTCGACGAGCCCACCGCGGGGATGTCGCCGGAGGAGACCCAGCGCATGACCCGGATGCTGGAAGCGCTGCCCCGCGACGTGACGCTCCTCATCATCGAGCACGACATGGACGTGGTGGGCTCGCTCGCCGACCGGGTGACCGTGCTGCACTACGGCGAGGTGCTCACCGAGGGAACCTTCGCGGAGGTGAAGGCGGATCCCCGGGTGTACGAGGTCTACCTGGGCGAGGCCTGAGCGTGCTCGACGTCGAGGGCATCCACACCTACTACGGCGACAGCCACGTGCTGCACGGCGTCTCGCTGCGGGTGGGCGCGGGCGAGGCGGTGGCGTTGCTCGGGCGCAACGGCGCCGGCAAGACCACCGCCATCCGCAGCATCGTGGGCTTCACCCCGCCGCGCGCGGGGCGCGTGCTCCTCGACGGCCGCGCGATCCACGGCTGGCCCGCCCATCGCATCGCCCGGAGCGGGCTCGCCCTGGTGCCGCAGGGCCGGCGCATCTTCTCGCCGCTCTCGGTGCGGGAGAACCTGCTGCTGGGCGCGCGCCCCCCGGGCTTCACGCTCGAGCGCGTCTTCGCGCTCTTCCCGCGGCTGCGCGAGCGCGAGCAGCAGCCGGGCGGGACGCTCTCGGGCGGCGAGCAGCAGATGCTCGCCATCGGCCGCGCCCTGCTCACCAACGGCCGGCTGATCCTGCTCGACGAGCCGTCGGAGGGTCTGTCGCCCCTCATCGTGCGGGAGATCGGTCGCATCCTGCTGGCCCTGAAAGCGGAGCGGCTCTCGCTCCTGCTCGTGGAGCAGAACTACCACCTGGCCCTGCGGGTCGCCGACCGGGTCTACGTGATGAACAAGGGGCAGATCGTCTACGAGGGCACGCCGGCCGCGCTGGAGGCCGACGAAGAGGTCAAGCGGCGGTACCTCGGCGTGTCGTGAGCCGGCGCCCGCGGCGTGGTGCTACACTCCGCCCATGAGTTGGATCGATCCGAGCTTTCCGCGCAGCGCCACCCCGAGCGACCTGGTCGGACGCGTGCTCGGGCTGAATCCCGGCATGATGACCGGCCCCGGCACCAACACCTACCTCGTCGGCCGCACGCATCCGATCCTGATCGACACCGGCGCGGGCGAGGCCGACTATCCTGCGCTCTTCCAGGGCTATCTGCGCGAGCGCGGCTGGCGCCGCCCCGAGCGCATCATCCTGACCCATCGTCACCGCGATCACCTGGGTGGGGTCACCCAGCTCCGCGACCTCTTCCCGGGAGTGCCGGTCTCCAAGATGATCTACCGCGACTCGGGCCTGCCCGAGGACGTGGAGATGCTCCAGGACGGCGAGAACGTGGAGGGCGACGGGATCACCCTGATCCCGATCCACACCCCGGGCCACGCCTCAGACCACCTGTGCTTCTTCCTGCCCGAGGAGCGGGCGCTCTTCAGCGGCGACCTCATCCTGAACGGCTCCACCACCGTGATCCCCGACGAGGACGGCGACCTCGCGCTCTACATGCAATCGCTCGAGCGCGTGCGGGACCTCGGGGTGCGCCGCATCTATCCCGCGCACGGGCCGGTGATCGAGGACGGTCCCGGCAAGATCACCGAGTTCATCGAGCACCGGCGACTCCGCGAGCGCCAGATCCTCGAGACCCTGGGCGGCGGCCCGCTCACCATCCCGGAGATCGTCAAGGTCGTCTACGCCGACGTCGACGCCCGGCTCCACAAGGTGGCCGGGCAGTCGGTGCACTCGCACCTGCGCAAGCTCCGCGACGAGCGCCGGGTGAGCGAGCAGACCGCGAGCGGTGCCCCGTCCCGCTGGACGCTGCTCTAGCCTCCCGCTCCCACGTGCTCCTGACCAACGGGCGGATCCACACGCTCGACGCCGCCGGCTCGGTGGTCGACACCCTCGTGGTCCGCGACGGGCGCGTCGCCTTCGCGGGCCGGCGCGCCGACGTCAACCCGGCCGCCCGCGAGGCCGTGCTCGATCTCGCGGGTCGCACCGTGCTGCCCGGTCTGGTCGACGGACACGGCCACCTCATGCTGCTCGCCCGCGCGCGCCTCGAGCTGGACTTGGCCGCCGCGCGCTCCGAGGACGAGATCGCCCGCGCGGTCGGCGCCGCCGCGTCGCGGCTCCGTCCCGGGGAGTGGATCGCCGGGCGCGGCTGGGACCAGACCCGCTGGCCGGGCCAGGGCTTCCCCACGCGCGCCTCGCTCGATCGCGCCGCGCCCGGGCACCCGGTGGCGCTGGTGCGGGTCGACGGCCACGCCACGTGGGCCAGCGCGGCCGCGCTCGAGCGCGCGGGCATCGGGCGCCACTCCGCCGATCCGGCGGGCGGCCGCATCGTGAAGGACGAGCGCGGGGAGCCCACCGGGATCCTGATCGACCTGGCCCAGGACCTGATCCGCGCGATGGTGCCGCCGCCGTCCGATGAGCGGTTCGACGCCGCGGTGGAGGCGGTGATCGCCGAGTGCCTGGCCAAGGGGCTCACCGGCGCGCACGAGCCCGGAGTCGATCTGGGCGCGGTCGCCTCCTACACCCGCCTCATCGGGCGCGGCCGCTTTCCGTTCCGGGTCTTCGCCGCGCTCTCCGGCAAGAAGGCGTGGGGACAGTACCGCGAGCGCGGCCGCCCCGAGTCGATCGGCGACGGCCACCTCACGGTGGGCGCGATCAAGCTCTGGCTCGACGGGGCGCTCGGCTCCCGCGGCGCCGCGCTGCACGCGCCCTACTGCGACGACCCCGCCAACACCGGGCTGGTCCTCGTGCCCCCCGAGGAGGTGCTGCGCCTCACCCGCGAGGCGGCCGCGCTCGGCTTCCACGTGTGGGTGCACGCCATCGGCGATCGCGCGAACACCCTGGCCCTCGACGTGTTCGAGCGGGCGCTCGCCGACGGCGGGCCCCGGCCGCGTCTGCGCGTCGAGCACGCCCAGATCCTGGCCCCCGCCGACATCCCGCGCTTCGCCCGCCTGGGCGTGGTGCCCAGCATGCAGCCCACGCACTGCACCTCCGACATGCGATGGGCGGAGGAGCGCCTCGGGCCGGCGCGGCTCGCGGGCGCCTACGCCTGGCGCTCGGTGCTCGACTCGGGCGCCTACCTGGCGGGCGGCTCGGACTTCCCGGTGGAGGACGCGAATCCCTTCCACGGCATCCACGCCGCGGTCACGCGCGCCCCCCGCGAGGGCCCCGATCCGGGCTGGCAGCCCGCCCAGCGCATGAGCCGCGAGGAGGCGGTGCGCGCGTTCACCGTCTGGAACGCGCGATCGATCGGCTGCGAGGCGGAGCTGGGCTCGCTGGAGCCGGGCAAGCGCGCCGACCTGATCGCGCTCTCCGAGGACGTGTTCGCGTGCGCCCCCGAGCGCATCGCCGGCATCGCGCCGGTGCTCACCCTGGTGGGCGGCGCGGTGGCGCACGCCGATCAGGAGGTGGGGGCGAGCCTCCCGACCAGCTGGCGCAGCTCCGGCATGTCGACGTCGGACACCAGCGCGTAGCCCAGCTCCCCCTCGCGCCACACGATCGCGTTGAAGCCCCGCGACGCGGTGACCTGCGCCCGCACCGCGCCGATCGTCTCGAGCCCGCGCCGGCTCCACGGGAGGCCGTCGGCCTGGAAGACGAGCAGGGTGATCGCGTGCAGCCTCCGGTGGAACACGAAGACCGCCGCCTTGCGATCGAGGTAGTAGCCGATGGCGCCGCCCCGCAGCGGGAAGTCGTCGTCGCCCAGGAAGCGCACCACCGGCGCGAAGTCGAGGCGCCCCTCGAACCACGGCTTGACCTGGTGCATGCCGCCGCTCTCGATGTCGAGCGGATGCTGGCTCGAGAGCAGCCGCAGGTGGTCGTTCACCGCCTCGGTGACCATGACCTGGCCGCGGTCGGACCCCGGATAGTAGAGCGGCAGCGCGGCGAGCACCAGCACCGCCATCGCGAGGGCGGGGACCAGCAGGCGGCGCCAGTTCCACCCACGAGATCGCGCGGGCTCGTCGACCGACGCGGCGGGCGGCTCGGCCGGCCACGCCGCGGCCAGCCGGCGCTTGAGCGCGAGGGGGGCCGCGTGGGAGGGCAGGCGGTGCTCGAGCGCCTCGCTCAGGAGGGTGTCGGCCGCCTCCTCGTGGGTGCAGGCGTCGCAGCCGGCCACGTGGCCCCGGAGCGCCTCTCGCTCCTCGGCGGGCAGGCGGCCGCGCTGGGCGTCGAGCAGGAGCGCGCGCGCTTCGTCGCAGGTCATCGCGCGTAGTCCCGGAGCTTCTCGCGCAGGGCCGCGCGGGCGCGCGCGAGGCGCGACTTCACGGTGCCGACCGCGCAGCCGACCACCTGGGCGACCTCGACCTCGGTGAGTCCCTCGAGGTCCAGCAGGATCACGGTGCGCGCCTCTTCCGACAGGCTCGCGAGGGCGCGCTCGATCTCCTCGCCGACCACCTTGCGCAGCCGGTCCAGCTCGACGTCGCCCAGCAGCCACTGGGCCGGCTCCGCGCTCGCCGCGGCGGGGGCCACCGTGTCGAGCCCGCCCACCGTGGGGTTGTGGCGCTCGTGGCGGTACTGGCTGAGGAACGTGTTGCGCAGGATGCGGAAGAGCCACGCCTTGAGATTGGTCCCCGGGGTGAACTGGTGCGCGGCCGAGAGCGCCCGCGCGTAGGTCTCCTGCACGAGGTCCTCCGCGTCGGTCGGGCTCCGGGTGAGGTAGCGGGCGAGGTTGTAGAGCGTGTCCGCGTACGCCAGGGCCTCGCGCCCGAGCGCGCCGACCTGGGCCCGCGGCTCGCCTGCCATGCCGAGATCATAGACTCCGTTCACGTGCTTCCGCCATCCAAGGGATGGCTTCATGGTCCGTAACGCCCGGAGCCCCGGATCGTTCCGTGGAACGATCCGTCCGGACCCGCGTTAGCAACGGCAAGGAGGGTTTGATCGTGAAGGCATTGCTCGCGGCGGCGGCCCTGTGGCTGGCCTGGCCGGCGGTGGCGCCCGCCCAGACGCCTGCCCCTCCGCCGGCCCAGATGCCGGCCCAGGTGCCCGCCCAGATGGAGGGCGCGCAGGTCGAGATCCGGGCCCACGCGTTCAGCGCGCCCACCGTGACCGTGAAGGCCGGGACCACCGTCACCTGGATCAACCACGACGACGACACCCACACGGTGACGTCGACCGTCAACGCCTTCCGCTCGCCGGGTCTCGACACCGACGAGACGTTCTCCTACACCTTCACGACGCCCGGCACCTACGAGTATTACTGCTCGCTGCACCCCCTGATGACCGGCAAGGTGATCGTCACGCCGGAGAGGAGCTGAGCATGAGCGACGGACACGAGGTGGATCGGCGGGGCTTCCTGCAGTGCATGGCGTGGACCGGCACCGGCCTCCTCTGGTCGGTGGTGGGCGGGGTGCCGGCCTCGCGCGCGTTCGGGCCCGGCCGGGCCGAGGCGCAGTCGGGCGCGAGCTTCAGCTTCGTGCAGATCAGCGACACCCACATCGGCTTCAAGGGCGCGGCGAACCCCGACGCGCTCGGCACCTTCGAGGCCGCGATCGCGCGGATCAAGGTGCTCGACCCGAAGCCCGCGTTCCTGATCCACACCGGCGACATCACCCACGCCCAGAAGCCGGGCGCGTTCGACACGGTGAGCGAGGCCCTCAAGGGCGTCGGGGTGGAGCGGACCTTCTACGTCCCGGGGGAGAACGACGTGTTCGCGGACGGCGGCACCGAGTACCTCAACCGGTTCGCGGTGGGCGGACCCGGGCGCGGCTGGCAGACCTTCGACTACCGCGGGGTCCACTTCGTGGGTCTCGTCAACGTGCTCAACTTCAAGGCGGGCAAGCTCGGCAGCCTGGGCCCGGAGCAGCTCGAGTGGCTCGAGCGCGACCTGGCCCCGCTCCCGAGCAGCACTCCAGTGGTGGTGTTCGCGCACGTCCCGCTGTGGGCGGTCTATCCGGAGTGGGGCTGGGTCACCGAGGACGGCGCGCAGGCCCTGGGCTATCTCAAGCGCTTCGGCTCGGTGACCGTGCTCAACGGCCACATCCACCAGATCATGCAGAAGGTGGAGGGCAACGTGACGTTCCACACCGCACGCTCCACCGCGTTCCCGCAGCCGGCTCCCGGCGTCGGGCCGGGGCCGGGCCCGATCAAGGTGCCGGTGGAGGAGCTGCGCGGCGTGCTGGGCGTGCGCGAGGTCCGCTACGCGCCCGGGCAGAGCCGCCTCGCGGTGGTCGAGACCTCGTTGGCGTGAGGCGGGGGCTGGCGTGAGGCGGGGCTAGAAGCGCAGCAGCACGAGGAAGCTGCCGGTGGCGAGCAGGTTGCTGCCCGCGTGCGCGAGCATGCCGGGCAGCAAGCTGCGCGTCCGCTGGTAGCCGAGCGCCCACACCATGCCGCTCCAGGTGACCGCGGCGAAGCCCTGCGCGCCGTAGCCGTGCGCGAACGCGAAGATGGCGGCGCTCAGCAGCGCGGCGAGCCAGGCGGGGAGGCGCAGGCGCAGGGTGGGGAAGAGCAGGCCCCGGAACGCGAGCTCCTCGAAGATGGGCGCCCACAGCACCCCGTCCAGGGTGCCCGCGATCACCGCGGTGGGCGGCCCCCAGAGAAACTCCTCGAGGAAGCCGTCGGCCCAGTGCGAGCTGACCCCGAGGGCGCTCAGGCCGAGGTAGAGCAGGCTCTCCCCGGCCATGGACACGGCGAGGAGCACGAGCCCCCAGCCGAGCAGGCGCGCCACCCGCCCGCGCCGAAGTCGCAGGCCGAACGTGTCGCGCACCGTGAGGCCGCGCGCGTGGAGATAGCGGCGCGCCCACCAGAGCGTCGGCAGGCCGCCCACCAGCCCCATGACCGCGGTGACCGGCGGCATGCGCGGCAGCAGCAGTACCACCAGGGCGGGGATCAGCAAGTAGGCGAAGGCGGCCCGGAAGAAGAGGCCGACCCCGTCCGCGCCGCGCCAGGGCGGAGGCAGCGGCGCGTCGGCGAGGCGCGGATCGCGGCGGAAGGTGCGCAGGCGCAGCGCCACCACCACGCTCAGGGCCAGGACCGCGGCGCCGAGGGCGGTGAGCGCGCGCACCCGCGTCAGCATCGAGCGGGCGCGGGCCTCGATGGCGGCCTCGGCCTGGGTCTGCAGCGGCTGATCGTCCACCCGGCTGGCCACGCGGCGGACGAGCGTGTCAGTGAACCAGTCGGCGGGGAGCTCGCGCCGGATCTCCTCCGCGATCGTGGTCGCCTCCTCGGACGAGGGCGCGTCGAGATAGGCCGCCTCGAGCCAGCGCGCGTACTGGGCGCCCTCCCCTTCGGTCCCGTCGAGGGCCTCGATGATGCCGGCGGCCCGCTCGAGCAGCCCGGCCTCGCCGAGCAGCACCACCAGGTCGAGATCGCCGCGGGCGGAGCGCTGGTCCTCGTCGAACTCGTCGTAGCGCGCGATGGCGTCGTCGAAGCTCTCCGGATCCGAGCCGGTCAGCTCGTAGAGCCGGCGCTCCCAGCGGGCGGCGTGCTCGAAGGACTGGCGGAGGTCCATCTCGCGCGAGACCAGCCGCTCGAGCGATTCCTCGCCGTGCTCGAGGTTCGCGAGAGGCGAGCCCCAGCTCACGTAGAAGAACGCGACCAGTGCGGCGGTGAGCAGCGCGTAGACCGCGGTGACCCACGGCGAGAAGTAGCGGGTGGGAGCCGAGGGCGCGAGGACCGCGGGCGCCTCGGCGACGGCGGCGGACGGATTCGAGAAAGACGCGGGCGCGTCGGGGATCGGCGCGGGCGGCGCTCCCTCCTCGGGCGGGGTCAGGATTTGCGGGCCGCGGCCACGAGAGCGGCGAAGAGACGCCGGGCCGGCTCCGAGTGGCCCACCAGCTCCTCCGGATGCCACTGCACCCCGAGTACGAAGCGCGCGGGGTCGTCGAGCTCCGCGCCCTCGACGAGCTGGTCGGGCGCCCACGCCACCGCGGTGAGCCCGCGCCCGAGGCGCCGGATCGCCTGGTGGTGCATGCTGTTGACCTCGAGCTCGTCGGCACCGAGGGTCTCGGCGAGGCGGCTGCCCGGCGTGACCTTCACCTTGTGGGTGGGCTGGTCCCGCGGCTCCTTCTGGCTGTGCGGGATCTGCGTCCCCGGATCGGTGCCCACGTCCTGGTAGAGGCTGCCGCCGAGGGCCACGTTCAGCACCTGGAGACCGCGGCACACCGCGAGGACGGGGCGGCCCCGCTCGAGGGCCAGGTGGAGCACCGCGGTCTCGAGCGTGTCGCGCGACGGAGCCATGTCGTAGAGGGTGGCCTGCGGCGCCTCGTCGAAGAGCGCGGGGTCGACGTCGCCGCCGCCGGTCAGCAGGAGGCCGTCGAGATCGGCGGTGAGCCGGCGCATGGACGCGGGCGAGAGCTGGGGCGGCAGCGCCACCGGCACGCCGCCGGCCTGCTGCACCGCGTGCAGGTACGTGGAGTTCACGTAGGCGCGCTCCGGATGGGCGCCCACCGTGATCGACGTGCTCACTCCGATGAGGGGCGCGCCGCGATTCATGGGGTCATGCTACCACGGTTGCGGGCGCCCCCGCCGCGACCGCGCCCCTATGCTAGGATACCGGGCATGACACTCGACTCCGCGCAGTACCAGCGCAGCGCTGCGCCGGCGGGCTCGGGCCCGATGACGCAGGTGATGGGGCGGAAGTGGATGGTGGCGGCGGGGCATCCGCTCGCGGCGCAGGCGGCCGCGCGCGTGCTCGCCACCGGGGGCAACGCGATCGACGCGGGTGTGGCCGCGGGCTTCATGCTGGGGGTCGTGCACCCCGACATGGTGTGCTTCGCGGGCGTGGCCCCGATCCTCGTCCACCTGGCCTCGACCGGCGAGACCTACGAGGTCTCGGGCGTCGGGCCGTACCCGCGCCGCGCGAGCGCGGAATACTTCCGCACCAAGCACGGCGGCGACATCCCGATCGGGCTCCTGCGCACGGTGGTGCCGTCGTCGCCCGACTCCTGGTGCGTGGCGCTCGAGCGCTGGGGCACCCGGTCGTTCGCCGAGGCGGTAGCCGGCGCGCTGGAGTGCGCGGAGCACGGCTTCCCGACGTCGGCCTTCTCGGCCTCGATCATGGCCAGCAACGCGGAGCGCTACAAGCGGTTCCCGACCTCCGCCGCGATCTTCCTGCCCGGCGGCCGCCCCCACGCGGCCGGCCAGCTCTTCGTGCAGGCCGAGCTGGCCGCCACGATCAAGGAGATGGTGGCGGCCGAGCACCAGGCGCGCGGCCGCGGCCGCGCCGGCGCGATCCGCGCGGCGCGCGACGCGTTCTACAAGGGCGACATCGCCGGGCGCATCGCCGACTACCACGCCCGCGAGGGCGGCCTGCTCACCCGGGAAGACCTCGCCGAGTTCCAGGCCGAGGTCGCGCCCGCGCTCCGCACCACCTTCCACGACTACGAGGTGGCCGCGTGCGGCTTCTGGTGTCAGGGCCCCGTTTTCCTCCAGATGCTGAACCTGATCGAGGCGTACGACTGGCCCGCCCTCGGCCACAACACCCCGCGCGGCCTGCACCTCCTGGTGGAGGCGATGAAGCTCGCCTTCGCCGATCGCGAGGCCTACTACGGGGATCCGCGCTTCGTGAAGGTGCCCGTGGAGGCGCTGCTCTCCAAGGCCTACGCCGAGCTGCGCCGCGGCCTGATCCGCGAGGATCGCGCGTGGCCCGACATGCCTCCCGCGGGCGACCCGGAGGGCAAGGCGGCGGTGCGCAACGGCCACGGCGCCTCCTCGCCGGTCGGGGCGCCGTCGCGCGCGGGCACGCTCGATACCTCCTACGTCTCGGTGATCGACGCGGAGGGCAACGCCTTCTCGGCCACGCCCAGCGATCCGGGCGGGGTGGACTCCCCGGTGATCCCCGGCGTGGGCTGCGTCGTCTCGCCGCGGGGCTCGCAGGGCTGGCTCGTCCCCGGCCACGCGAGCGAGGTGATGGGCGGCAAGCGGCCGCGGCTCACCCCCGCGCCCTCCCTGGTGCTGCGCGACGGCCGCGCGTTCATGGCCTTCGGCACGCCGGGCGGCGACGTGCAGCAGCAGGCGATGCTGCAGGTGCTGCTCAACATCACCGCCTTCGGCATGGCCCCGCAGCAGGCGGTGGAGGCGCCGCGGCTGGCCACCCGCTCGTTCCCCGACTCTTTCTGGCCCCACGCCAACTCTCCCGGCCGGCTGGACGTCGAGGCGCGCATCGCTCCCGAGACGCGGGCGGCGCTGGCGAGCCTCGGGCATGTCATCACCGACTGGCCCGACTACGACTGGCGGGCCGGCGCGGTCTGCGCCTCGGTGGTCGGCAAGGACGGAGTCCGGCTCGGGGGGGCCGACCCGCGCCGCGGCGCCCACGCCATCGGGTGGTAGCGGCGCGACTCCGCGCCTGGCGGTGCGGTCCCGGCTCGCGCTCGTAGGTCTCCTCGCGCTCGGCGTGCTCGCGGCCGCGGCGCGCCCCGGTGCGGCCCAGCCCACGCTGCCGCTGCCTCCGGAGTTGCCGGGCAAGGAGCGCCACCGGCTCCAGGAGATCGTCAACCGCGCCTTCGCCTCGACCCAGGTGACCTTCGAGCCCTACGCGGTCCGCCCCGAGATCTTCGAGTACCTGCTGGACCACCCCGAGTTCGCGAGCCACGTGACCCGCGCGCTGCGGGCCGCCCGCTACAAGATCTGGCACGACGGCGACGCGCTCTGGCTCGACGACGGCTGGGGCGTGCGCGGCACCTTCGCGGTGGTGTACGCGGAGCCGGGCCTGCGCCTGATGCACGCGCAGGGCGCCTACCAGTCCGCGCTGCCCGACATCAAGGGCCGCGCGGTGGTGGCGCTCGCTTACAAGTTCCAGCCCGCCGCCGCGCCGGCCCGGCCGCAGGTGATCACCACCGTGACCTCGTTCGTGCAGATCGACAGCACGGTGGTCCGGGCCATCGGGCGCATGGGCGGGCCGCTCGTGCAGAAGAAGGCCGACCGCGAGGCGCGGCAGCTCCTGAAGGTCTTCGCCCGGGTGAGCCGGGCCATCGAGGACAACCCGGCCGACGTCTACGCGCGGATCCGGGAGCGCCCCGACGTGCCGCGGACCGAGCTCGAAGAGTTCCGGAAGCTGCTGCGCGTGCCGTGAGGGAACGTCAACCGGAGGGAGAGACGCCATGACAGCGATATCTGGGCGCACGGTACTGATCACCGGCGCGGCGCGCGGCATCGGGGCGGCGTGCGCGCGGCGGCTGGCGGGGGAGGGGGCGAAGCTGGTGCTGGCCGACGTCGACGGCGCGGGGGTGGAGAAGGTCGCGGCCGAGCTGGGCCAGATCGGGGTGCGCGCGGACGTCACGAAGCCCGACGACATCGCGCGAATGATCGACGAGCCCTACCGGCGCTGGGGCCGCCTCGACGTGCTGTTCAACAACGCGGGCGTCATCCGGGTGCAGCCGATGTTCGAAGTCACCGAGGCGGAGTGGGACCACATCATGGACGTGAACCTGCGCGCGGTGTTCTTCGTGCTGCAGGCGGCGGCGCGGCGCATGGTGGCCCAGGCCCCGATGTCGGGGTCGGAGCTGCGGGGCAAGCTCATCCAGACCGCGTCGATCGCGTCGTACCGGGGCGGCAACCACCTGATGACCCCGTACTCCGCCTCCAAGGCGGGCGTGGTGAGCCTCACCCGCTCCGCCGCGCAGCTGCTCGCCCCCGAGCGCGTCACCTCCAACTGCGTCTGCCCCGGCGCGGTGGAGACGCCGATGTGGGAGCAGATCGACCGGGAATGGGGCGCCCTCGAGGGCCTGGGGCAGGGGGAAGCCTGGAAGCGTCGTATCCGCCACATCCCGCTGGGGCGTCCGGAGCGCGCGGAGGACGTGGCCAACGTCGTCGCGTTTCTCGCCGGCCCCGACTCGGACTACATGACCGGGCAGGCCATCAATGTGGACGGCGGGATCGTGATGGGGAGCTGACCGCCTACCGCATCGAGACTTCGTTGACCGGCTGGAAGAACGAAGCCGCGCCGTAGAGGATCTGCCCGACCACGCAGAACCACGCCCAGCGGTCGGGATCGGCGGTCGAGCAGCGGCGGGCCGGCGCGGAGGCCTCGTCGGCGCGCGCCGTGCTCGGGCGGGACGCGGTGGCGCAGCCCCCGGTGAGGGCCACCGCGAGCAGCAGGACCCCGAGCCGCCGCACCGCCCGCGCCTCTCGGCTAGCCGGCGGCGGAGGTGCGCTCGCCCTCGACCCGCCGCAGGGACACCGCGGTCGAGGGCGGGTCGAGCTCGCGGTTGGCGAGATCCACCGTGACCCGGAGCGCCCGGAGGCCCTGGGCCCCCTGCAGCTCGTCCAGCTCCAGCTCCTCAACCTCGCGGGTGAGGTAGCCCAGGCGCTGGAGGTACTCGATGTACTCGCGCCACTCCGCGGCCTCGGTGGCGTGCGAGTAGACGAGGGCGATCTTGCCCGGCTGAGTCAGCCGCTCGGTGGTGCCCCGGATGATCGCCTTGTCGATCCGCTTCTTGATGATCTCGTAGCGGACGTTGTAGGCCCCGTCCACGTCGAAGCGCTTCTCGTCGAAGCGGAAGCGGATCGAGAGCGGGGCGTGCTGGATCAGGATCAGGTTGGTGATGTCGAGCGGCACCGGCAGACGGTCCTTCAGCCGCTCGGCCCGCAGGGCCACGCCGCACGCGACCATGAGCTGCCACAGGCGCAGGTTCTTCAGGTAGAGCGGGTCGAAGATCCCGTCCTCGCGGAGGGCGCCACCCAGGTAGATGGTGTAGTCGACCCCGTCGGTCTTCTGCTTCTCGAAGTAGTGCGGGAACATCCCCTGGGCGGCCTGCTCCTCCAGGTCGATGTAGGACGAGATCGTCTCGTTGATGGTGGTGACGCTCTCGTCGAACTCCTTGCGCCGGGCGTAGACCAGGCCGATCCCGGGATCCACCGCGGCCCGGTAGGCGTCGATGCGCTCGCGCACCGTGTCCCCGAAGGTCTGCAGGTGGTCGAAGAGCGGCTCCACGTCCGCCTTGAGGAAGTTCATCACCCCGAGCTCGTCGCCCGAGCGCAGGGTCACCTCGATCTCGGCCACGTGCCCGTCGATGCGGTGGGTGAGCTGGTCGAGGATCGGCAGGGCCCGCGCGTCGTGGGCGGCGCGCAGCACCTCGCGGGCGAGCCCGAGCTGCTTGAGCAGGTCCGCCTGGATGGCCCACGCGCGGTGGGTGGACGAGCCGCGGATGTCCGACACCGCGTAGAGGGGGTGGACGTCGCGGAAGACGATCGGGTCCATCTCCCCGCCCTGCCCGTGATCGTGAGAGCCGGGCCGCTCCATCGCCCCCAGCACCGTCTTGCGGAAGCGCCACTCCACCACCGGATGGATGGCGGTGAACTGCTCCTTGATGAAGGACTCCACCCGCGAGTGCAGCTCGTCGACGCTGCGCTTCACCGCCACCGAGAAGAGCGGCAGCACCTCCTGGAGCCGGGGCACCAGCAGGGTGTTGAGGTCGCCGGGATGCGGCGAGCCCAGGCTCAGCATGCCGATCAGCTCGCGCTGGTAGTGCAGGGGCGCGACCACCAGGCTGCGGATGCCCTTGCTCAGGATCATCTCTTCCTTGGCCGAGCGATGGGGCAGCGCGGCGAGGTCCTCCACGAAGACCGGCGTGCCCCGCCGGGTCGCCTTCTCGAACACCGAGCCCGCGTAGTCGATGGTCTTGGCGTGCACCGAGCTCGCGAAGATGCAGCCATTGCCCTGCTCGAGCTGGTGACCGGAGTTGAGCATGAGGATCCGGTCGCCCTCCACCGCGGCCAGGGTCAGGCGCAGCTCGGCCCGCCGGAAGAGGGTGCGGAGCTTGGCCTGCAGCTTCTCGAAGCGCGCGTTGGCGACGATCGACTCCTTGTCGATCAGGTCGCGCTTGATCGACGAGAGCACCTCCTGGTCGGTCACGTCCGCCGCCTTCACCACCGTGAAGCCGGAGAAGCGCACGCTGCCCGACGGGATCAGGGACGCGAGGCCCTCCAGGTCCAGGGCCTGCGCCTCGAGGCGCCGACGCATGTCGTCGGAGAGCGGCGGGATCGGGAGCAGGCGGTCCACGTCCACGAAGCGACCGTCGAACTGGATCTTGTAGTGGCGATCCAGTCCGGTCCCGGGCTCGATCGCGGTGAGGATCAGCGGATAGTCCACCGGGAACTCGATGCCGTACAGGCGCTCGAGCGCGAGGGCGTAGGCGTTGACGAGCCGGAAGTCCTTGAGCCCCTGCGTGTCGAGGTTCAGGCTGCCGTACAGGACGCCGTCCGGGCCCATGATGTTCTCGAAGGCCCGGGTGCCGTACACGCTCCGCAGGGTGAACGGGATCAGTGCCCCCATGTAGGCCTTCTCGAGGAAGGCGCCGGGGAAGACCGCGCTCATCAGGGCGTCGACCAGCGGACCGTGCTCGTCGAGCAGGGTGATGTCGTCGATGGGGCCGGTCAGCGCCGGCACCGCGCGCAGCCGGGCCAGCAGGCTGCGCGCCTGCTCCCCGCGCACGTTGTCGACCTTGGCCAGGTCCTCCCAGAACTTGATCAAGAGCCCGAGGCTCAGGCGGCTCTCGAACGGGAAGTCTTTCTGGATGCCCGCTAGCGACGTCGTCGGATTGTTCATGCCCATCATTCTACCCCTCGTGCCCAGCCCTCGACGAGCTAGCTCGCGGCCGCGGGCAGACCAGCCGGCGCCGGGGTGGGCTGAGGTGTCCGGGTCACCGGAACCTCGTTGATGGCCAGGGCCATGGGGACGGCCAGGAACGCGAGCAAGGCCGCGGAAATGAAGGCCCACGAGTAGGAGCCGGTGGACTGGAAGACCCAGCCGCCCATCGCGGCCCCGAGGGCGGCGCCCACCTGGTGGGCAAAGAAGATCCAGCCCGAGAGCGATCCCACCGAGTAGCGGCCGAAGATGTTGGCGGTCAGCGTGGTGGTGGGAGGGACGGTCGAGATGTAGTTGAGGCCGAAGATCGCCGCGAAGATGTGCAGCGACGGCACGTTCCAGACGTAGAGCAGGAAGAGCAGCGAGAGGCCGCGCACCCCGTAGTAGAAGGCGAGCGGGCCCTTGCGCCCGAAGCGGTCGCAGATGAATCCGGAGGCCACCGTGCCCAGGATGTTCATGGCGCCCATCACACCCAGGGCCTGCGCGGCGTGCATCTCCGAGAAGCCGTGCTCGGCCGCGTGCGGCACCAGATGCGTCAGCACCAGGCCGTTCGACGTGTAGCCGCAGACGAAGAAGGTGCCCGCGAGCAGCCAGAAGGCCGGCACCTGCATGGCGTCGGAGACGCGGGTACGACCCTCCGTCGGAGCCGCGGGGCCGCCGGGGGCGATCGCCTGGCCCGCGCCGTAGGCCCGGAGCCCCTTTTGGGCGGGATCGTCCCGCACGAACAGCAGCGTGATCGGGATCGCGATCACGAAGAGGAGGAGCCCCAGGTAGAGGAAGGACTGCCGCCAGCCGTAGGTCAGCGTGAGCCACACCGCGAGCGGGACGATGACGAGCTGGCCGGCCGACATCGCGCCGCCCACCAGGCCCATCACGAGCCCGCGCCGGGACTCGAACCAGCGCGCGGCCAGGGCCGCGCCGGTGGACATGCCCACCCCGCCCGCTCCCAGTCCCATCAGGACGCCGCAGGTGAGGTAGACCTGCCAGAGGGCCGACACGCGCGAGGAGAGCACCGCGCCCAGCCCGAGCAGGATCGCGGAGACGAAGATGACTCGCCGCGGACCCCACTGGTCGGCGAGCCAGCCCACGATCGGGCCGGCCGCGCCCAGCAGCAGCAGCGAGATGGCGGCCGCCCCGGAGAGCGCGGCGCGATCCCAGCCGAAGGTGGCCTCCATGGGCTTGATGAACACGCCGAAGACGGCCCGCAGCCCGGAGCCGAGCAGCATGACCACGACCAACGCCCCCAGCACGACCCAGGCGTAGTGCAGCGTACCCCGCGAAGCCTTCATGCATCCTCCCCGTAAGATGGAGAAACCCCGGCACCGCACGCCGGCGCCTCTTGAGATGGTGATCGGGCCCGGTCGGATTCGGGGTACAGTGGCCGGGAGGCGAGACCAGGCCAATGGCGACGCGCCGCGTGCTGATCGTGGACGACGAGGCCGAGGTGCGCAGTGCGCTCACCGAGATCCTCCGCGCCATGCGCGGCACCGACTCGCTGGAGATCGAGGGAGCCGCCGACGGGCAGGCGGGCCTCGACGCGGTCGTGCGGAACCGGCCCGATCTGATCCTGCTCGATCTGCAGATGCCCCGCATGAGCGGGCTCACCTTGCTCAAGCAGGTCCGCGACGTGGAAGCGCGCGTGCCGATCATCGTGATCTCGGCGACCGAGGACAGCAAGGTCGCGGCGGAGGCGCTCCGTCACGGCGCGGTGGCCTTCATCCCCAAGCCGTTCGACGCGCGGCAGGTCGAGACGCTCGTCTCCACCTTCCTCGATTCGATCAGCCGTCGCGAGGCGAAGCCGAAGACTCGGCCACGCTGAACCGCGCGTGCGCACGATCTGCGCGCGGAGCGCCAGATTCGTATCGACGGGGGGTCGACGTCCGTCCTGTCCGGACGCCAACGGCGGGCGCGCGCGCAACCTTCCAATCCCGCCAAAATTCGGCGAACCCCGAGTCGCCCCCCGCTGGAACGGGCCTTGCTCCGTCACGACCGCGGTGCAAACCATGTCGACCAAGCGCGTGCTCGTGGTGGATGACCAGACGCCGGTGCGGGAGCTGGTGGCGGCGGTGCTCACCGCGGACGGTCATACGGTGGAGACCGCGCGCGACGGCGCGGACGCGCTGCGGGTGCTCGACGGGCACGCGGGCTTCGACCTCATCGTCAGCGACCTGAAGATGCCGGGGTTGGACGGGCCGAGCCTCTACCTCGAGCTGAGCCGCCGCTGGCCCGACACGCGCCCGCTCCTGCTGTTCATCTCCGGCTTCGTGGAGTCGCCCGAGTACGCGGGCTTCCTCCACGGCGCCAGCGTGCAGGTGCTGCTGAAGCCGTTCGCGGTCGACGACCTCTCCCGCGCGGTGACCAAGATCCTGGCCGGCGGCTAGGCCGCCGGCCTCCGCCCCTAGCGCTTCCGGAAGACGATCTTCTCGCCCTTGGCGTCCGCGACCACCGTGTCGCCCTCGCCGAAGGTCCCGTTGAGCAGCTCCAGCGCGAGCGGGTCCTGGATCATCCGCTGGATGGTGCGCTTGAGCGGCCGCGCCCCGTAGACCGGATCATACCCCTCGCGCGCCAGCAGCTCCCGCGCCGCCGGGGTCAGGTCCAGGGTGATGCGCTTGTCGGCCAGGCGCTTCACCAGGTGCCGGGCCTGGATCTCCACGATCGAGGCGATCTCCTTCCGGCCGAGCGGCTGGAAGATCACCGTCTCGTCGATGCG
>Ga0075433_10000891_pt1 | contig 21039 bp, 16 predicted proteins | sample RhiMethybrSRZTD2_FD_75299 | JGI IMG/M metagenome (GOLD analysis project Ga0075433, IMG submission 75299) | Populus rhizosphere microbial communities from Tennessee, USA - Rhizosphere MetaG P. TD hybrid SRZTD2 | ecosystem: Host-associated > Plants > Roots > Rhizosphere > Soil | place: USA... | reverse complement strand
AGGCGCTCAGCGGCAAGATCATCTACTGCGAATTCGACCCCGCGCCCCCCTTCGAGCTGGGGAGCGGGTACAACAACAGTCCCTCCATCCTCGTCGTCCACACCGCGACGAGCAACGCGACGATCGACAACGTGCATGGAGATTTCAAGGGCCTCCTCTTCGCCGACAAGGTGAACCACGTCAACTCCGGCACGAGGATCCTGGGGATGGTCCAGGCGTGGGGCCAGTTCGGCAACGTGTTCGGGAACGGCAACTCGACGATCCACTTCAGCAGCGCCGTTCTCGCGAACCTGCCCACGGTCACCATCAATCCGAACTTCGCCCGGCGCTCGTACCGGGAAGTGAACCGCTAGGAGATCGAAGCGGACCATAGCCGCACCCCGGCCGCTCGCACAGGGCGGCCGGGGTGGAGTTGCGGAGTTCCCCGTTTCCCGACCCCCCGTTCCCCGGACGCCGCGGTAGTGTGTCAGTTTGACGGAAGGGAGATAGGCGTTTAGGTGTTGCAACAAGCGAACATGGCTGTATACTCATGGTATGCCTAAACGGTCAAGCAGTGACAGTAACGAGCTTGCATCCTCGATTGTGTCAAAGGCTACTGGTCAGCCCGAGGAAGTCAGTAACCACGCTGCCGCAGTTGCACTTGGGCGTCTTGGGGGACTTAAGGGCGGTAGGGCGCGTGCGCAGAAGTTGTCGTCTAGAAGGCGCTCCCAGATTGCACGCAAGGCAGCAAAGGCTAGGTGGAGGAAGAAGTAGGCCAGCGTCGGGCCGACTTGTTAGGATTCCCCACGTGCCCATACGTCGCAGTAACCAACCGCCGGAGCCTGTCTTTTCTAGGGTTCTCGTTGAACTCAATCAAGATCACGACACCCGCAAGCATCTCTATGTTGAGCTAGAGAGGCTATTCGGACGGCCCGTTGTCTCGTTCTTTACCAGTTTTCGTTTCCCCGTGATGATCGAGGACAACGATGCGGACATGCTACAGGGCGTTCTTCAGAAGCTAGATCTGACGCGGGGCCTTGTTCTCATTATCAACTCGCCGGGTGGGTATGGCTTGGCGGCAGAAAGAATCATCAATGTGTGTAAGAGCTACAGTGGAACGGGAGAGTTCTGGGCGGTAGTCCCAGGAAAGGCGAAGTCGGCAGCCACGATGGTTTGCTTCGGAGCTAGTAAGATTTTCATGGCCCCTGCCTCTGAGCTTGGGCCGATCGATCCCCAGATGTCCCGTAGAGAGGGAAAGCGGCATCTCCGGCTCTCCCTATATAGCGTTGTTGCCAGCTATCAGAAGCTGTTCAAGGAAGCCGTAAGGTCCAAGGGGAATCTCGAACCGTATCTGCAACAGCTTGGAAACTACGATGCCAGAGAGATCGAAGAGTTCAGAACGGCACTTGCTCTTGCAACAGACATAGCCGTTCGAAGTCTAGCCGCAGGAATGATGAAGGGGGCCTCTGAAAAGACGATACGGAAGAGAATCGCGATGTTCCTGACTCCAGTACAGACTAAGTCTCACGGGCGTCCAATTGGCATGGACCGTGCGGGCGAATGCAAGCTTGTGATTGAGAAGATGGATGTCAGGGGGGAGCTATGGCAATGTCTGTACGAATTGTATGTGCGTACAAGTCACCATGTGTCGAATAGAGTATCAAAGTGCATAGAAAGCGGAGCGCACTCATTTGCGGTGGGGGCTCCGGATCACCAGCATGATGAAGATGAAGAGTAGACGTAGAGTGAACAGACGGCCAAAGACCTTTGTTGGGCGTCTTAGGATCGCTCAGAGGGGACTGGTACGACTTCAGAAAAAGCTCGCCCCGTTCATCAAGCGTATAGATATCGAAGAGATCACCACTGACGGTAAGTGGTCTAAGTCGCCCAGTCGCCTTCAGTAGCGATTTACTCACCCTTCTATAGCTGTATTCCATTCTGTGCTTGACAATGCTTGAGCGGTCAAGTATACTAAGGACATGAACAAGTTAGCGACAGAAGAACGGGTGCGGGTCGTCTCGGCCTTGGTCGAAGGGAACAGCATTCGCGCTACCTCTCGCATGGCGGGTGTAGCGGTCAACACCGTGGTTAAGCTCTTGCGGGATATCGGTTGCGCGTGCACCGAGTATCAGGACAAGACCCTCCGCAACCTCAAGGCCAAGCGGGTTCAGTGCGATGAAATCTGGTCCTTCTGCTACGCCAAGGCCGCTAACGTCCCGAAAGCAAAGCAGGGGAAGTTTGGATTCGGCGACGTATGGACATGGGTTGCCATCGACGCGGATACCAAGCTGGTCCCGTGCTGGCTGGTCGGCCTCCGCGATTCGGGATACGCAACCGAGTTCATCCGGAATCTTGCGTCCCGACTCTCAAACCGCGTCCAGTTGACCACTGATGGGCACAAGGCGTACGTGGTCGCCATTGAGGACTCGTTCGCAGGGGAAGGGATTGACTTCGCCCAGCTGGTGAAGCTCTACGGACCCGACCAGTCCAGCGAGATTCGGTATAGCCCGCCCCAGTGCGTCGGGTGCCGGAAGTCCAAGAAGATCGGAAACCCGGACCCCAAACATATATCGACTAGCTTCGCGGAGCGGCAGAATCTAACAATGAGGATGGGGATGCGCCGGTTCACTCGGCTTACCAATGCCTTCTCGAAGAAGGTCGAGAATCTGGCCCACGCGGTCGCTCTGCACTTCATGTTTTACAACTTCGCCCGGGTGCATCAGAGCATACGCGTGACTCCGGCGATGGAAGCTGGCGTGTCCGATCACGTTTGGGAGATTGAGGAGATCATCGCCCTGCTCGAAAAATCAAATTGATACACTACCGACGCCGCTCCAAGCTTGAAGCCCGAAGCCTGAAGCTTTAAGCTGGCCTCCCTCCATGGGTCGCGAGATCGTCTACTGCAGCCAGTGCGGGGCCCGGATTCTCGAACGGGATCTCGAGTCGGGCCGCGCCTTCACCCTCCTGGACAAGGTCTTCTGCGCCGCCTGCCGCGAGCAGGCCTTCTCGCAGGCCGCCGTGGAAGAGGTCCGGCCTCCCGCGCGGGCCGCCGCGGGCAAGCCGGGGCCCGCTTCCGCCGCGCGGATGCCCGCCGTCTCCCGCCCCGCGGGCACGCCGGGAGGCTCCCCGCCCGCGGCGCACCGTCCCGTCCTCCGTCGCAAGAACAACACGCCCCTGTACGTCGGCAGCGCCGTCGGAGTGCTCGCCCTCGTCGTCCTCATCATTCTCGTCATGACCTCGGGCAACAAGGGCGCGGGTGGCGGCTCGACCGGCGAAACCGCCACCGGCGGCGGCGGAACCGCCCCCGTGGCCGGCCTCTCGCGCGAGGAGCAGGCGGCCCGCAAGCTCGCCTCCCTCGAGCAGTTCGCCGTCGTCAACACCGATCCCGCCGCCGTGGTGAAGAAGGCCCAGGAGATCGAGAGCGCCGTCTCCGGCACCCCGAGCGAGGAGGGGTACCGCATCTTCCGCAAGCGGTGGGAGCGCAAGATCGCCGACGCGGCGGCGGACAAGGAGATCGACAAGATCCTCGCCCAGGTGAAGGGGATCAAGGATTCCGACCCCGAGTTCAAGCGGTACGCCGAGGCGATGGACCTGCTCCAGAAGGCGAAGGAGAACGCCGTCGAGCACGTCTCCGTCAAGGCGGCCGAGGTCGCGAACCTCAAGGCGGCCCTCGAGGAGCCCTACGAGACGAAGGCGTCGGAATGGTACGACCAGTGGGGGCCGAAGATCCGCCTGCTCATGAGCGAGGGGGAGTACAAGGGCGCGATCAAGGTCGTCGACAAGTTCCCCGAGCCGCTCCGCCTCTCGAAGATCTGGCGCACCACGCTGCTCCGCCACCGGGAGGACTCCGAGAAGGCGCAGGCGGCGAAGGCGGCGGGCCAGGACGCCACGAAGGACTGGAAGTACTACCTGCGGATCGGCAACGAGGAACTCGGCCGCAAGGACTACGCGAAGGCGAAGGAGCACCTCGCGAAGTCCGAGAGCTCCATGCCCGCGGCGGACAAGTGGACCTCGGACGAGAAGCGGTCGATCGCCTGGAATCTCTACTACAACTTCGGGTGCCTGTACTCGGAGGAGTCCAAGAAGCTCGAGGGCGAGGAGAAGAAGAAGTCGGTCGACGAGGCGTTCCGGTATCTCACCAAGGCGGCCGAGACGGACGTCTTCACATACTCCTGCGGCCACCGCGATCACCCGAAGGCGCAGGACCACTGGGACAAGGATGAGGATCTCGACCCGATCCGATCCGACCCGCGCTACGCCGAGCTGATCAAGAAGTACGCGAAGTAGGGGCGGTCAGATCGTTCGCGCGTAGTCGTCGAGCGAGAGCTCCCACACCCGCACGCCGCAGTACCTCGGGCCCTCGGGACAGTACGGCGACTTCCCCGCCCCCTTCCGGAGCGTGCACGGCGCCCGCAGGAACCCCGCGAACTCGGGATGCACTTTCTCCACCTGCTCCACCTCCTCCCGGCAGCACCGCCAGATCTCCTCCTGCGCGAGATAGCAGAGCCGCGTCGTCCACTTGTGGTGGAGATTGAGCAGGTCGCCCGACTCCTCGAATCGCACCGGCACCGCGTTCGGCAGCAGGTAGTGGGCCGCCTCCGCGTTTCCCTCGCGCTCCGCGATCCGCCCGATCGCTTCCCACACCCGCCCGAAGAGCGACTCCGCCCGCTCGCGCGCCGGACCATTCCCCTCGACGACGGGAGGCAGGATATAGTCGGGCCGCTCCGATCCGATCTGCGCCGCCAGGATCGGCCGCGTCCCCGGCACCATCCGGTGGCGCTGGTCCTGCGAATCGGCCGTGTGGCTCAGCTTCTTCCGGAACGTGAAGTGCGGGTGGTGCATCGCCCGCGAGAGCTTCGACATCTCCGTCAGGACGAGCGGCTCGGAAAGGTAGGGGTTCCGCGCCGGATCGAGGACGAGCCCAAGCGCCTCGCGGTCCTCCATCCCCTCCCGTGGCAGCCCGAGGACCGACCGCACCGACTGGGCCATCACCGCCGGCCCGTTCGCCTTCCAGTCGACGAGCTTCGACCGGTAGGGGCCGAGCCCCGCGTCGAACTCCTTCAGGAAGGCGCCGTCCGTCTTCGGGAGCTTCCGCCCCTTCTCGAAGAGCGCGTACTCGAGCGTCTCCTCGAGCGGGATCGGATCCTCGAGCGCGCGGAAGAAGAGCGGATCGAGCGCGCGCACCTCCGCGACCATCTTCTCCACCACGATCCGCGTCTCGGCGGGCGTGTCGAACTGCCGGCAAAGGCGGTGGTACCGGTGGAGCGTGATCCCGCTCACCGTGTGGTAGAGGTGCGCGTGGGTCGCGACCGGGAGGACGTACCGGGCCGCCTCCATAACGCGCTTGTGGATCGCCGACGCCCACTTCTCCTTCTCCCGTTTCCGCGCCGGGTAGATCGCGTAGTACTCGCGCTCGACGTCGGGCCCGAGGAGCTCCATGAGCGCGAAATAGGCCTCCATCATCTCCTTCACCGCCGCGTGGTAGATCGCGCGCGATTCGTCCGACATCGGCGGCGTCGCGAAATTCTGGGGCTTCACCTCCACGTACCGCTGGCTCACCTGCTCGGAGTTGTAGTAGGGGTGGGCGTGGAGGAACGACCACAGGAACTGGCGCGACACCCGCCGGAGGATGAACTGGAAGGTGGGGTGCTGGATCGTCGTGTGGTGCCCCGCCTGGTAGATGGAATCGTAGATCCGGTCGCGCATCGCGCGGGACTTGTCGTCCCGGTCGACGTCCCCCGGGGTCACGACCTTCGCCGAGTAGCAGGTCCGCGCCGCCGCGACGATGGTGTTGTACGGGTCCTTGAAGGTGTTGGAGAGGACGACCTCGGGGTCGGGAGAGAAGGACATGGGGCCGCATTGTAGCGAGGCGGCGGGCACGTGTCCCGAGTCGAGGGTCGAGCGTCAAAAAAAAGAAGTCGCGGGTCCAGGATTCGACGCGCGACCAACGACTCGTCCCTCGGGACTCTTTGGGTTTCGACTCCCGACCTGCGACCCGTGACCCGTGACGGAGGTCAGCGGGCCGCGATCCGGAGGAGCTCCTCCATGGCGGGATCGTCGGGCTTCTCCTTGAGGGCGCGCTTGGCGGCCGCCTTGGCGTCGGCGATCCGCCGCAGGGCGTACCACGACCGCGCCGCCGTGGACCAGATCTCGTAGCGAAGTTCCGGCCGCCCCGAGAGTTTCCGGAAGTCGCGGTAGATCTTGTCCTCGAGGTCCCGCATCAGGTCTTCCGCCTTCAGGGAGAGCTTGTTGGCCTCGTCGTTCTGGCCGAGGGTCGCAAGGCACGAGGCCCGGGCCGAGAGGAGATCGGGCGTCGCGTTCGTCCCGTCCCTCATGAATTCGATCGCCGCGTCCTTCTTGAATTCCAGCAGCGAGGCCGCCGCCGTGAAGTCCTGGGCCTTCATGAGGCGCATCCCCTCGACGAGGATGTAGTCGGGCCCATTCCGGGCCGACTCCGGCAGCTTGGCCAGCTCCACGGCCGCCTTGCCCGCGGCGTACTGCTCCCGGCGCTGGAGCCAGTATTCGACCATGCCCAGCCTCGCCGCGACGTGCCTCGGGTCCCGGGCCAGCACCGTCTCGAAGTCGTCGTCCGCCTGGTCGGGCTTTCCGGTCCGGAGGAGGAGGTACCCGCGCCGCAGGATCGGCTCCAGGTGTCCCGGGTGCATCGCCACGACCCGGCCGATCGATTCCAGCGCCGTCTTGGAGTCCCGGTCCGCCAGCCACTGCATCCAGATCTCGAGGCTCTCCGCCTTCGAGATGCGGTCCTTCAGCTCCTCGATGTGCCGGGTGACGTTGATGTTCTCCACGTACCCCGGGGCCTTGCGGAGCTCCTCGATGACCTTCGTCTCCTTCACGCCCTGCTGGAAATTGAACAGGTACAGGTAGAACGTTTCGGCCTTGCGGAGGTAGAGGAGGGCGGACGAGTAGTCCTCGCGCTTCATGAGGAGGTTGCCGAAATCGAGGAGTTCCCCCGCGAACGTCCGCCGGATCTGGACGTCCGTGGCCATGAGGAGCGCCCGGGCCTTGTAGTCCGGGTATTTCTCCTTCAGGTTCTTTTCGGACGTCTGCCGGACCATCTCCTCTTTCCTGGAGTCGAATTCCTTCTCGTCCTTGCGGAGCAGGTCGCTCGTGCGGTTGAGGGCTTCGTTCCGGTCCTCCGCGAACCGCATCGCGGGTTCCTTGCGGTCCTTCCGGTACCGGGCGTTCTCCTCCTCGACGGCCGTCTTCTCGGAGGCCAGGATCTCGGTGGCCGCGAGCTGGCGGATGATGAGGACGAGGGCGATGATGGAGGCCGCGGCGGCCGAGATGGAGGCGATCGTCACGGTGCGGCGGTGGCGCCTCCACCACTTCACGATGATGCGCTGGGAAATGGGCGGGGTGGCGTGGATCGGCGAGCCGCCGAGCCACCGGTCGAGGTCTTCCGCCATCGCCGCGCAGGAGGGGTACCGGTCCCCGGGCTCCTTGTCCATCGCCTTGAGGATGATCGTCTGGAGCGGCCGGTCGATCGCCGGGTTGAGCTCCATCGGCATCTTGGGATCCTCGTGGAGGATCTTCTGGACCACGAGCTCGGGCGTGTTCTCCCAGTAGGGCACGCGCCCCGTGCAGAGATTGTAGAGCGTGGCGCCCAGCGAGTAGACGTCCGTCCGGCGATCGAGCTTGTTCCGCTCGCCCCGCGCCTGCTCGGGCGACATGAAATTCGGCGTCCCGAGCGTCGTGCCGGACAACGTCACGCGCACGGCGCGGTCGCGCAGGGCCAGCCCGAAGTCGGTGAGGTAGACGCGGCCCGCGAGGTCGACCAGGATGTTGCCGGGCTTCACGTCCCGGTGGACGATCCCCTGGTCGTGGGCGGAATCGAGCGCGTGCGCCACGTCGCGGACCCAGGTCACGGTTTTCCGCAGGTCCTGCTTGCACTCGTTGACCATGCGGTCGAGCCCGCGGCCGTCGATGAACTGCATCGCGTAGAAGTGGTGGCCGGCCGACTCGCCGACGCCGTGGACTTTCACGATGTTGGGGTGGCTCAGCTTCTGGAGCGCCTCGATCTCGCTGTAGAAGCGCGAGAGGTTCGACTTGTCGAGCGCCGAGCCGGCCTTGAGCACCTTGATCGCCACGCGCGTCCCGGTCCGGAGGTCCTCGGCCTCGTACACCACGGCCATGCCGCCCCGGCCCACCTCCCGGTTGATCCGGTAGGCGCCGAGCTGCGGCGGGATGTCGGGGGCGCTGGCGCTCGAGATCGAGGAGACGGGCCCCGGGGGGGCCGCGGCGCCGTCGGCCTGGAACATCGCGGCGACGGTGACGAAGCGCGACATGAGCTTGTCGGAGGCGCCCGCGGAAAACTCCTCGTGGCAATCCGGGCAGCTCACGGCGTTCTCGTGGCCGTTGCGGGGCTCGGTCCGGAGGCAGATCGGGCAGATCAGGACTTTCGTGCGCAGGTACTGGCGCAGCTCGGAGGCCTGGGGATGGGTGATGGCGCTCCGCTTGACGAGCAGCTCCAGCATGTCGAAGTCGAACCCGTGGAGCCGGATGTCCTCGAGCGTGGCGCGGACCTCGCGGATGGCCCCGTCGGCGGCGTACCCCTTCTCGATGATCCGCCGGGTGAAGATCTCCTCGATCCGCTCGCTGATCCTCCGCTGGTGGTCGTGGAGGAGCCGGGTCAGCGCGCCGCCCGTGAGGATGCCCGATTCGAGGAGGATCGCGCCGTAGGGCTTGCGTCCCCCCGCCTTGGCGTACGCCTGGGAGACCGTCTCGAACTGCGCCTCCGAGATGAGCTTGGTGCGCAGGGCGAGCTTGGCGACCAGGGTTCCGACGTCGTCCATGGCTCCTCTTCGGGCCTCGAAAGGCAGACTTTCTCCGGTTCCCCTACGGGGAGACTATCGGCAATTTAGAATTATAACCCGCGCACAGAATTAATGGGGTGTTTCAGCGGTGCGCCTTGCCCGCGCGGGCGGCGAGGTCGGCTACGAGCGACCGGAGCGCCGGGGGCTCCAGCACGCGCGCCTGGGGGGCGTGGTACAGGACCCACCGCGCCACCTCCGGGAGCCCCTGGACCATCATTTTCAGGATCACCCGTCCGTCGGTCCGCTCCTCGAGCCGCTGGGTCGGGTGCCATTCCTTCTCGCGGATCGTCCGCGCCGCCGGCCCGCTGAACTCGATCTTGACCGACTCGGCGGGCCCCTCGGTGTACATGCCGAACCCGCGCACGAGGTACTCCTCCGGATCGAAGTCGCGCGGCCGCTCGAAGGATTCCGAGGTGACGGCGATGCGGGCGATCCGGTCGATCCGGAGCGTCCGGATGTCCTTGCGGAATTCGCTGAAGCCGACGGTGTAGAGCTCGCCCCCCGCCCAGGCGAGGCAGTACGGGTGGAACTTGTACGACTTGGCCACGTCGTCCTTCGTCGCGCGGTAGGTCACCTCGAGCTTGCGGCAGTCGAGGCAGGCCTGGCTCACGGCGGAGAGCGTCGCGGCGTGGCGCGCGTAGTCCTTGTGCGGCCCCAGCCGCGCGAGGTGGGTGAAGATGAGGTCGCCGTACCGCGCCCGGTCCTTCGGGCCGAACCCCGACTCGATCTTCGCCAGCGCGCTCTCGAGCCCCGCGCGGAGCGGCGTGCCCCTCAGGGGCGAGAGGAGGTTCATGCAGAAGTAGAGGGACATGAGCTCCGGCTCGGTGAAGGTCATCTCGAGGTTCTTGCGCTGGCCCGAGGTGAAGCGCCACCGCCGCCGGCCTTCGTCGTCCCCCTCGCCCTCGAAGTGGAAGCCCGACCGCTGGAGCATCCCGAGGTCGCGGTAGACCGTCCGGCGCGAGACGCCGAACTCGTCCATGAGCTCGGCGAGCGTGGCCCCCGTGCGGGCGTAGGTGAATTTCCGGATCATCCGCAGGATCCGGTCGAGCTGCCGCCCCCGGGAGCGGTGCGACCTTCGGCGCGCCATGGACCTACCGCCTCCGGAGCACGGCGTCGGTCTCGATGCGGAGCCGCTCGAAGTGGGGCTCGATCTCGCGGAAGAACCGCCGGGCGTCGGCGCCGTATCCCGCCGTCGCCCGCAGGCCCTCGCGCTGGCGCGCCCAGTAGGCGTTGAAGAGCCGCATCGCCCCCTCGCGGAGGTACTTCCCGATGATCGAGGCGAGGGAGATTCCGAAATCGCGCTTCTCTCCGTCCATGAGGAATTCGAGGAGGACGCGGCGCCCCCCTTCCCTGAATTCGTAGCGCGAGGTCGCGGCCGTCTCGCCGTGGACCCACACCGTCCCGAATTCGCGGACGAGCCCCGCGAGGTAGAGGCGGCGCCCGCCCTGCTTGCCGATGCGCACGATGACGTCCTCGCCGGGGGCGCTCTCGAGGATCGCCTTCACGAGCCGGCACGCCTGCCCGAAGAGGAAGTGGGACTTGTTCAGGCCCGAGGCGACGGCCCGGTTGAGGTCGGCGGGCTCCGCCCAGGCGGTCCAGCACCCGTGGACCGCCGCGGCCGCCTTCACGCAGGCCGTGCCGAGCCGCTGGGTGTGGAAGTTGAGGTCGGTCCGCGTCGCCACCTGGGGCAGATCGAAATCGGCCTCGCGGTACCACGGATCCGAGGCGGCGGGGGGATCGAGGGCGATGAGCTCGAGGAGCCGCCGGAACGAGGTCGTGTGGCGGTCGGGGAGGAGCCCGAGGAACGCGAGCGCCGTGGGCTCGAGGGTCCCGACGCCCGTGGCGGTGGAGTAGAGCTCCTTGCTGTCGAGGACGGGGAGCCGCTCGGTGATCCGGCGATCGGAGACGGCGGTCGCGAGGGCGTTCCAGAGGTTGACGGTGGGGTCGTCGACCCGGAAGGCGGCGGCGGCGACGACCAGGGGGCCGAGCTTGGGTCCGTACCCGACTTCGTCGATACCGGCGGCGATCGGCATGCCCCTCTCTCCCGAACTCTCCGGACGGCAACTCTCCGGACGGAATTGTATCTCAAACGAACTACCCATGTAACATGAATTCCGACCGGAGAGATTCAACTGAGAATTAAGAATCAAGAATCAGGAATCAAGAATCTCATGCATCGGAGGCGGGGTTGCCGTTTCTCCCTGGAGTCTGTTACAACGATACGCCCATGGAATTCACCAAGATGCACGGGACCGGCAACGACTACATCTACGTCGACCTCTCCCGGGAGAAGGTGCAGGATCCGGCGGATCTCGCCGTCGCGATCTCCGACCGGCGCACCGGCGTCGGGTCGGACGGGCTCATCCTCATCGGCCCGTCGAAGAAGGCCGACTTCCGCATGACCATGTTCAACGCGGACGGCAGCGAGGGCGCGATGTGCGGGAACGGCGTCCGCTGCATCGGCAAGTATGTCTACGAACGCGGCCTCACCCGCAAGAAGACGATCGATCTCGAGACGAAATCGGGCAACGTCCGGCTCGATCTCCACGTCCGCGGCGGCAAAGTCGGTCGCGTGACGGTCGACATGGGCCCGCCCCGGCCCGTCCCCGCCAATTTCCACGTGCGGGCCGACGGCACCGCGACTCGCCTGGAAACGGACGTCGCCGCCGGAGGCGCGGTCTACCACGGCACCGTCGTCTCGATGGGCAACCCGCATTTCGTGGTCGAGGTCGCCGATCCCGACGCCTTCCCCGTCGCGTCGGTCGGGCCGCTCCTCGAGCGCCACCCGGACTTTCCCTCGCGCGTCAACATCGAGTTCGTCCACGTCGTCGGCAAGAACCGCGTCCGCCAGCGGACGTGGGAGCGCGGGAGCGGCGAGACGTTCGCCTGCGGCTCCGGGTCCTGCGCCACGGCCTTCGCGCTCCACGGCGCGGGCAAGGTGGGCCGCCGGGTCGACATCGACCTCCGCGGCGGCACGCTCAGCTTCGAGATCGGCCCCGACGGCCGCGTCTTCATGACCGGCCCGGCGGTCGAGGTCTTCCGGGGCGTCTGGCCCAACTCCTCCCCCTCCCGGTCGTTGAAAAGTCCGGCTCGCCGCTGAGCCCGCTTTTCAGAATCGGGGGATTCGTGGCCCGAGGTCTCGGAATCGAAGTCAACGGCGCCTACGTGCGCGTCCTCGCCGTCGAGGGCGGGAAGCGCCCCCGGATCCTCTCCTTCGCCGACCAGGCCATCGACCCGGACGAAACGCGCCCCTGGGCCGACCGGGCCCGCGACGCCGTCAGGGCCGCCGTCGCCGCGGTGGGCGGCGTGCGCGGACGCATCGCCGCCTCCGTGGATTCGGGCGAGGTCGTCCTCCGCGAGCTCCAGCTTCCCTTCACGGCGGACGAGCAGATCCGCAAGACGGTCCCCTTCGAGCTCGAACACCACGTCCACAACCACGCCATCGAGGAGCTGGTCGTCGACTACGTCCGGACCGTCGTGACGGAGAAGGGCTCGCAGCTCCTCGTGGCCGGCGTGCCCCGGAAGGTCGTCGAGGAGCGGCTGGCGCTCCTCGAGTCGGCCGGCGCCGACCCGGCGCTCCTCGACCTGGATTCGCTCGCCCTCTACAACGCGGTCGTCGCGGCGGGAGCGGCGAAGGGCGACGCCCCGATCCTCGTCGTGTACGGCGGCTCGCGCTTCACCAAGTTCCTCCTGATCGAGGCGGGCCGCCCCCGCTCGATCCGAACGATCCGGTACTCGCCCTCGGTCGCCGACGCCGCGCCGTCGATCAACGTCCCGGACAAGGAAGAAACCCCCGTCGGGGACGAGCCGTACGTCATCCTCGAAAAATCGGCCCCGGTCGACATTCTCGCGAAGGAGGCCGGGCGGTTCCTGATGGCCTCGGGCACGACCGCCACGCCGGCGCGCATCTACGTGGCGGGCAACCTCGATCCCGCCGAAGTGGCCGGACCGCTCACCGAGACCACGGGCATTCCCGTCGAGCCCCTCGACCTCCTCTCGGCCTTCCCCCACGCGCTCCCGGCCGGGGGAGGGGTCGAACGGCAAATCCCCGTGGCCCTCGGCCTCGCGCTCAAGGCGGTCGATTGGGACGCCTCGGGGACCGACTTCCGCCGCGATGAATATTCCTACGCGAGGAAATTCGAGACGGTGAAGTCGTCCGCGCTGGTCTTCGTCTACCTCGTCCTCATGCTCCTCGCGCTCGTCGCGCTCCACCTCCATTTCAAGGGGCAGGACCTGCGGCGCGAGGCGGATCTCGTCCTGGGCTACCAGGCGCAGATCGTGGCCGACGCCGTGAACCACGACCCCTCGGCCATCCCCGAGCCGCTCAAGTCCGACCCCTCGAAATCCCAGGCGTACATGAAGGCGAAGCTGGAGGCCCTCGAGGCCGAAGTGGGGGCGGGCAACCATCCGATCGAGCATTCGGCGTTGAACCTCGTCAGCCGGATCTGGTCGACGCTGGAGCGGTTCTACCAGGAGCAGAACGCGCGGAAATTTGACGGCCGCCCCTTCTTCATCCAGATCGACACGGCCAACGCGACGCAGGATCCCGCGCGGGGCGAGGCGAGCGTCGCCGTGACCGGCCTCGCGTCGAACACCCAGCTCGCGGAGAGCCTCAAGCAGATGCTTCAGGGGGCCGCGCCCTTCGACAAGGAGTGGGCGATGGAGACCGGCCCGTACCGGCCCGAGAAGGACTACACGCGATTCTCGTTCACGCTCCGGAAGGGGAGAAAATGAGCGCGCGTCGCTGGACCTTCACCGGTTGGGCCCTCGCGGTCTCGGCGGCGCTCGGCGCCGGACTGCTCGGCCTGGTCCTCCACCTGCAGGGCCGCGTGACGGCCGCGCGGGCGGAGTACGCCCTCGCGAAGACCGGCAAGGAATCGCTCGAGGCGCTCCGGCTCCGCTACCGGGAGCTCGAGGACCGCAAGCGCCGGATGCCTCCCCAGCCCTCGGGCCCCTCCGGCTCGTGGCTGGAGTTCCTCGCCCAGAAGGCCTCGGAAGCCGGGCTCCCCACCCCCTCGTTCGCGACCGAGCTCCCCCTGAAGGGGGGCCCGTGGAAGGAATCGCCCTTCACCGTCACGATCGACGCGGGCTCGGGCGGCACCCTCTCCCGCAAGAGCTTCGTGAAGTTCCTCGACCTCGTCGAGACCCAGCGCCCGGGCTTCAAGTCGAAGGTCCTCGGTCTCCGCTTCGCGGTGGAGCGCGCGCCGGAGGACCTGACCCGCGCCAACGTCACCTTCTCGCACTTCGAGAGACCCTGACCTTCGGGTTCTTGATTCTTGATTCCTGATTCTTGGTTCCCCTCTCTTTTTCCTTGTAACACCCGCATAATAATGTAGTCTTACCGCATATATATGAACACGCGGGTCCGTCGGGCGGGGCGTCACGAGGCGATCCTCCGCCTGGTGGGGGAGGGCGTCGTGCGGACCCAGGGGGAGCTCCAGAAGAAGCTCGCGGCGCAGGGATTCCCGGTGGACCAGGGGACGCTGTCCCGCGACGTCCGCGAGCTGGGGCTCCTGAAGGTCCCGGGGCAGGACGGCGAAGGCACCCACTACGCCCTCGGCTCGGCGGCCGGGGCGCCGCCGTCGTCGGACCCCGCCGCGGCCGTCGCCCGGTTCGCGCGCGGCGCGGACTGGTCGGGCAACATCGTCGTGGTCGCGACCGACGTCGGCAACGCGGGGCCGCTCGGGATCGCCGTCGACCGGCTCGGCTGGAAGGAGATCCTCGGCACGGTCGCCGGGGACGACACCCTGCTCATCGTCGTCCGCGAGGGCGCCCGGGCCCGCGCCGTCGCGGAGCGCATCAAGTCCCTGGCCCGCATCTGAGGTCTCGGGAGATCCATGAAGAAAATCGTGCTCGCGTATTCGGGCGGTCTCGACACGTCCGTCATCATGAAATGGCTCGTCGAGAAGTATCGCTGCGAGGTCGTGGCGTTCATCGCCGACCTCGGGCAGGGCGAGGACGTCGCGGCCATCGCCCGCAAGGCGAAGGAGACCGGCGCGTCGAAGGTCCACGTGCGCGACCTCCGCGAGGAGTTCGTGCGCGACTTCGTCTGGCCCGCCGTGCGCGCGAACGCCGTCTACGAGGGGTGCTACCTCATGGGCACCTCCCTGGCGCGGCCGCTCATCGCCCGCCACCAGGTCCTCGTCGCCCGCGAGGAGAAGGCGGAAGCCCTCGCCCACGGCGCCACGGGGAAGGGGAACGACCAGGTCCGCTTCGAGCTCACGGCGCGCGCCCTCGCGCCCGACCTCAAGATCGTCGCCCCCTGGCGCGAGTGGGAGTTCACGTCGCGCCCCCAGCTCATCGACTACGCCGAGAAGCACGGGATCCCGCTGCCGGTGTCGAAGGAGAAGCCCTACTCGACCGACGCCAACCTCATGCACGTGAGCTACGAGGGGGGCATCCTCGAGGACCCGTGGGCCGAGCCGCCGTCGGACATGTTCCGGATGACGAAGAACCCCGAGGACGCGCCGTCGAAGCCGCGCGTGGTCGAGATCGGATTCGAGGGGGGCGACCCCGTGTCGATCGACGGGAAGAAATCCTCCCCCGCGGCGCTCCTCACGGAGATGAACGGGATCGCCGGCGAGCACGGCGTCGGCCGCGTCGACCTCGTCGAGAACCGATTCGTCGGGATGAAGTCCCGCGGCGTGTACGAAACCCCGGGCGCCACCGTCTTCATGGCGGCCCACCGCGCCGTCGAGTCGCTCACCCTGGACCGCGAGGTGATGCACCTGCGCGACGGCCTCATCCCGCGCTACGCGGAGCTCGTCTACTACGGCTTCTGGTACTCGCCGGAGATGAACGTCCTGCGGGCCCTCCTCGACGCGTCGCAGAAAACCGTGACGGGCACGGCGCGCGTGAAGCTCTACAGGGGCTCGTGCACGGTCGTGGGTCGGAAGTCGCCGGTCTCGCTCTACAACCCCGAGATCGCGGGCTTCGACACCTTCGCCTCCTACAACTCGAAGGACGCGGAAGGCTTCATCCGGATGAATGGATTGCGGCTGGCCCTCAACGAGAGCCTCCGCCTGAAGTAAATGTCCAAGAACCTGAGAGAACGGCTGGGCAAGAGCGACGCGTTCAACGCGGCGTTCGTCGCCTCGGTCCGGGACGACGCGCGCCTCGTGGGCGAGGACGTGCGCGGCTCCATGGCTCACGCGAAGATGCTCGCCCGTCGCGGGCTCATCACCCGGCGCGAGCGCGACGCCATGCTCCGCGGCCTCGCGAGGATCATCCGCCGCGGACTCGAACTCGATCCCGCGTACGAGGACGTCCACATGAACGTGGAGCGCGCCCTCGGCAAGGCGGGCGCCCGGCTCCACACGGCGCGGTCGCGGAACGACCAGGTCGCGCTCGACCTGCGCCTCTGGACGCTCGGCGCGATCGACCGCGTCTCGGGAGGTCTCGCGGCCGCCCGGAAAGCGCTCGTGGCGCTCGCGTCCCGCCACGAGCGGACGCTGCTGCCGGGGACGACCCACCTTCAGCACGCCCAGCCCGTGGTTTTCGCCCACGTCCTCCTCGCGTGGCACGACGCGCTCGGCCGGGACCTCGAGCGGCTCGCGGACGCCCGTCGTCGCGCGGCGATCTCACCGCTCGGCGCGGGCGCCCTCGCCGGCACGACGCTCCCGATCGACCCGGCCTTCACGGCCAGGGAATTGGGAATGGGACTCTTCGCGAACAGCATCGACGCGGTCTCCGACCGGGATTTCGCCGTCGAGGCGGCCTCGGCCGCCGCGCTCCTTATGGTCCATCTCTCACAGATGGCCGAGATGCTCGTCCTCTGGTCGACCCCCGAGTTCGGCTTCGTGTCGCTCCCCGACGATCTCTGCACGAGCTCGTCGATCATGCCGCAGAAAAAGAACCCGGACATGGTCGAGCTGGTCCGGGGCAAGACGGGCCGCGCCGTCGGCGCGCTCGTCAACCTGCTGACGACGCTCAAGGGCCTGCCGGTCGGCTACAACCGCGACCTCCAGGAGACGAAGCCCGCGCTCTTCGACGCGCTCGACGCGGCCGAGGCGAGCCTCTCCGCGATGACCAAGGCGTTCGAGCGGCTCGAAATCGACGCCGAGCGGATGAGGATCCAGGGCTCGGACCCCGCGATGCTCGCGACCGACCTCGCGGAGTACCTCGTGGGAAAGGGCGTGCCGTTCCGCGAGGCCCACGGCGCCGTCGGGCGGCTCATGCGCCACGGGGCGGACACGGGGCGGGCGCTCACCGACTTCGATCTCGCGGAGCTCAAGCGATTCCACAAGGCGTTCGGGCCGGATGCGCTCGGGCTTCTCAATCCGGCCGCGTCGGTGGCGCGCCGCAATTCACCCGGGGGGACGGGGGTGTCCGAAGTTCATCGCCGGCTCGCCGGCCTCAAAGGAGCCAAGCGTGGCTAAGGTCACTGTCGACAAGTTCGCCTCTTCGACGTATCGCCTCGGGCTCGCCAATCCGGTCGAGCTCGCGAAGGAATGCGCGGCCGAGCCCGGCACGGTGGTGATCGTCCGGGCCGTGACCGAGAATCCGAATTATCCGGACCTCGAGCTGGCCGACGGACGCCTCGAGCGGATCCGCGCGGGGGACGTCATCGCCGGCGTCCTCGGCAGCCGCCAGGCGCTCCGGGGATTCGTGGGTTATTCGCCCTACAAAGTCCGGCCGGGCGACCGCCTGAACCTGCTCAATCTCGGCGGCGTCATCGGGCGGTGCATCGATGGCCACAAGGATCTCGGCCAGGCGGTCCAGGTCGAAGTCCTCGGCTGCGCCGCGCGCGGCCGCGCGGTCCTGAACCTCAAGCAGGCCGCCCTCCCGGCTGTGCCGGTCTTCGCGGCGACGAAGCCGATCCTCCTCGTCATCGGCTCCTGCATGAACGTCGGCAAGACGGCCGTGGCGTCGGAGATCATCCGCCACTTCGCGACGGCGGGCCAGCGCGTGGGCGCCGCGAAGCTCTCGGGCATCGCGTGCCTGCGCGACCTGCGCCGGTTCGAGGCGGCGGGCGCCACGAAGGTCCTCAGCTTCCTCGACGCCGGCGTCCCCTCGACGGTGGACGCGGAGGACGCGGGCGCCATCGCGCGCACCGTCATCGGCCATCTCGGGATGGCGCCGATCGACCTGATCGTCCTCGAACTTGGCGACGGCCTCCTCGGCCACTACGGCGTCGACCGCGTCCTCGAGGACCGCGCCGTCATGGGGGGCGTGACCGCCTCGGTGTACTGCGCGTCCGACCTCGTCAGCGCGTGGGGCGGCGTCGAGCTGCTCGGCCGCAAGGGCATCACCGTCGACGCGATCTCGGGCCCCGCGACGGACAACGTCGCCGGCACGTCGTGGATCGAGGGGACGATGAACGTCCGGGCCGCGAACGCCCTCACGGAGGGTCCCAAGCTCATGGAGATCCTGCAGGCCCGGCTGGGAGTGCCCGCATGAGCCGGAAGAAAGCCGTCGTCCTCGGCGCCTCGGGCTACATCGGCGGGGAGGTGGTGCGCCTCCTCCTCGGCCACCCGCGCGTCGAGCTGGCGGCGATCGGGGCGCGGGAATCGGCCGGACTCTCCCTGGCGGAGGTCCAGCCCAACCTCCGCGGCCTCTCGGACCTCGTCTTCAAGAAGAACGAGGAGCTGCTCGAGGGGGCGGAGGTCTACTTCCTGTCGCTCCCGCACGGGGAGGCGCAGAAGATGGCGCCCCGGCTTCCGAAGTCCGCGAAGATCATCGACCTCTCGGGCGACTTCCGCCTCGCCGACCGGGCCGCGTGGGAGACCTACTACAAGATGCCCCACGCGGCGTGGGAGCTCCAGGGCGAGTTCACGTACGGGTTGCCCGAGATCAACCGCTCCCGGATCCGCGAGGCGCGCTGCGTCGCCGCGGCCGGGTGCTTCGCCACCGCGTCGATCCTCTCGTGCTGGCCGCTCGCCCGGGAAAAGGCGGTCGCGGGGACGATCATCATCGACGGCAAGACCGGCTCGTCCGGCGCGGGGTCGAAGCCGGGCGAGAAGACCCACCACCCGTTCCGCGCGGGGGCCTTCTTCGCGTACGAGATGTTCCACCACCGCCACACGCCGGAGATCCGCCAGGCGCTCGGCGGTGCGGAGGTCCTCTTCCAGCCCCACTCGGCGCCCATGGTCCGCGGCGTCTTCACGACCGCGTACGTGCCGATGACGGGCGAGATCGCGGAGGCCGACCTGGTCGCGCTCTACCGGAAGGCGTACGCGGAATCGCCCTTCGTCCGCGTCGCGGCGGGCACCGCGAACGTGGCCCACGTGCGCGGCTCCAATTTCGCCGACCTCGGCGTCAACGTGCGGGGCCGGACCGCGGTGATCTTCGGCGCGATCGACAACCTCCTCAAGGGGGGAGCGTCGCAGGGAATCCAGTGCATGAACCTGATGATGGGGTTCGAGGAAGGCGAAGGGATCAACCAGGTCCCTTCGGTCGTCTAGCGATGACGGATGACCAACATGAGTGAAGTCAACTTGGCCGATCCGCTGTTGAAGACCTTCAGGCGGCTCCCGCTCGATCTCGCCCGCGGCGAAGATGTCTTTGTCTTCGACGTCGAGGGCCACAAGTACCTCGACTTCTACGCGGGCCACGCGGTCGCCTCCACGGGCCACTGCCACCCGCACGTCGTCCGCGCGATCCGGGACCAGGCGGCCAAGCTGATCTTCTACTCGAACGTCGCGGGCCTGCGGCTGCGCGACGAGGCGGCGGCGCTCCTCGTCTCGAAGGCGCCCGCGGGATTCACGCAGGCCCTCTTCGCCAACTCCGGCGCCGAGGCGAACGAGAACGCCCTCAAGATGGCGCGCCGCCACACGGGGCGCGCCGGCGTCGTCGCGATGCACGGCGGGTTCCACGGCCGGACCGCCGGGGCCGTCAGCGTCACCGGCGTGGAAAAGTACCGGGCCTCCTCGGTCCCGCTCGTGCCCGGCGTGACGTTCGTCCCCTTCGGCGATCTCGACGCCGTGTCCGCCGCGGTGACGGGCGAGACGGCCGCCGTGATCCTCGAGCCGGTCCAGTCGATGGCCGGCGTGAAGACCGCGACCGCGGAGTACTTCCGGGGGCTGCGCGCCGTCTGCGACCGCGCGGGGGCGCTCCTCATCTACGACGAAGTGCAGACGGGGATCGGCCGCACCGGCGCGATGTTCTTCGCCGGCCGCCACGGCGTCCTGCCCGACCTCATCACGCTCGCGAAGGGGATCGCCAGCGGCGTGCCCCTCTCGGCCGTGCTCGTCCGCGACTTCATCGCCGAACGCGTGGCGTACGGGGACTACGGCGCTACGTTCGGCGCGGGCCCCCTCGCGATGGCCGCGATGAAGGCGACGCTCGAGGTCATCGACCACGACCGCCTGCTCGAGAACGTGATGCGCACCTCCGACTACGCGCGGGACCGGCTGTCGAAGGTGCGCGGCATCCGCGAAGTCCGCGGCCTCGGATTCCTCCTCGGCCTGAAGACCGATGCCGACGCGGCGAAACTCCAGGCGGCGATCCTGGGCCGGGGCGCGATCGTCGGGACCGCCGACGAGCCCGGAGTCCTCCGCCTCCTCCCGCCGCTCACGCTGAAGCCGACGCACGTCGAGACGCTGGCGGAAATTCTTGGGTCGGTCCTCTGACATGGACATCAAGGGCCGCCACTTCATCACGACGGAGGAGTTCACCCCCCCGCAGCTCGAGGGGCTCATCCGGCGCGCGCGGGAGATCAAGCTCGACCTGCTCCGGCCGGGGCCGCTGGCGGGCAAGTCCGTCGCGCTCGTCTTCCTCAATCCCTCGCTCCGCACGCGGACGACGATGGAGCTCGCCGTGACCGCGCTCGGGGGGACGCCCGTGACGATGAACGTCGGGACCGATTCGTGGACGCTCGAACACCGCGAGGGCGCGGTGATGAACGCCGGCAAGACGGAGCACATCAAGGACGCGGCGCGCGTGCTGTCGCGCGTCGTGGACGCGATCGGCGTCCGGGCCTTCGCGGGCCTGGAGAACCTGGAGGAAGATCTCTCCGATCCCGTGATCTCCGCCTTCGCCCGCTACGCGGAGGTCCCGATCCTCAACATGGAGTCCGCGCTCTACCACCCGATGCAGGGCATGGCGGACCTGATGACGATCGTCGAGCGGCGCGGCTCGGCGCAGGGGGCGAAAGTGACGCTCACGTGGGCGCCCCATCCCAAGCCGCTCCCGACGGCGGTGGCCAACTCGTTCCTCCTCGCGGCGACCCGGATGGGCGCGCAGGTGACGGTGGCCCGTCCGCCGGAATTCCCGCTCCCCGACAAGA
>Ga0075433_10000888_pt1 | contig 21051 bp, 18 predicted proteins | sample RhiMethybrSRZTD2_FD_75299 | JGI IMG/M metagenome (GOLD analysis project Ga0075433, IMG submission 75299) | Populus rhizosphere microbial communities from Tennessee, USA - Rhizosphere MetaG P. TD hybrid SRZTD2 | ecosystem: Host-associated > Plants > Roots > Rhizosphere > Soil | place: USA... | reverse complement strand
CGAGCACAAAACTGCGCCATCACCATCGAGTCAGCGCCAAGGTCATCGAAGAAGTTGCTGTCGACCGACACCTGGTCGACTTGTACGACGTCAGCGAGCACTTCGGCGAAGCTGCTTTCGGTGCTCGAGCCAGCGCCCACCACCGCTGTGGTGGGCGCAGCAGCCAGATCGGCTGTCAAGGCGCCAAGAGCTTCCTGCACCATATGAGCTACCCCGAAGCGGTGGTCAGCTCATCGAGTGTGAGCACGTCCTCGCCGTAGAGATCTTGCACCCAGTTGGCGTGGTAGACGGTGTCCAGATAGCGCTCACCGAAGTCAGGGGCAATAGCCACCGCTGTGACGTGTTCCGAGCCATGCAGGGACAACCAGTCCATTGCACCGCTGATCACCGTGCCCGTGGAGCCGCCGAATAGGAACCCCGTACCCGCCAGCCGGTGGCAGGCACGGATGGTGTCCCTCTCCTCGACGCGTACCACTTCGTCCACATAGGACTCATCGAGCATCGGCGGACGAACGCTCGTACCCAGCCCTGGAATCATCCGGCGTCCCGGCTTCCCGCCAAAGGTGACCGAGCCGACGCTGTCCACTGCGACGACTCGGACCGGCCGCTCCCATTCCCGGAAGTAACGTGCGCAACCCATCAGGGTCCCGCAGGTCCCGGCCCCGACAAATAGCACATCAAGCTGCGGGAATTGGCGGGCGATCGCCGGCGCGGTATTCCGGTAGTGCGCCTGCCAGTTATGCGGATTGGAGTACTGATTCAGCCACACATAACGGTCGTCGGATTCGCACATCGCACGGACATAGTTGATCCGCGCGCCAAGAAAGCCGGTGACCGGATCAGGTTCTGTGATGACGTGGACCCGGCTTCCAAACGCCTGCATCAATCGCCTGGTCGAGAGGTTGCAGCGGGAGTCAGTAATACACAAAAACCCGTAGCCCTTGCTCGCCGCGATCATGCTCAGTGCAACGCCCAGATTTCCGGATGAGGACTCCACCAGAACAGACCCGGATGTCAGGATTCCGTCCCGCTCCGCTGCCTCCACCATCTCGGTCGCGGCCTTCAATTTGATCGACCCGGCGAAGTTGAAGCCCTCACATTTGAGGAACAGCGAGCGGCCGAACGCTGGCTCGAGATCGACGTAGAGCTCCTCCTCGTTGAAACCCTGAGGGGTCGAAATGATAGTCACCTTGCCTCCGTCTCTAGATGCAGCGCAGTCCGCTGCGGGTCCCTTACTGGCTCAGCCGTGCGTTCAGGGAGTCACGCATCAGATATTCGGTGAGGGCTGATCGCAGGTTTGGGTCGTTGTTGCGCGTAATTCAGCGAACCCGCGCGAGACAGGAGGACAGCGTGCTCCGGTCCACCGGCGTCTCGCATAACCGGTCCGGAGGCGATATCGAAGATTGCCGCGACGCTCTCGCAATAGCGACGAACATGTAATTCCCAAGGCTCAGGCACCCCAATGTGCCTGAGCTCAATGGTCCTGGACATCGTTTTCTCCCGCGCTGAGAAATCGTGTTGTGGCCAATTGAACGCAAACTGCAAACCGCCGTGGGAACGGAAGCTAGGCATGACCGGTAACGACGCGTGTCAGCGTCGCCGTACGTATCGTGCATCGCACTACCCCGGCGACGCACCGGCGGCCTCTGCTACCCGCCCCCCTTGGGTCACAGCTCCCACAAAGGATCGTACGCATCTGATATGCCATTAGTTCAAGCATTTTTACGCTGTTTGCACCAGATTGTGATAAAAATCTGATAACGGCCGTCGGATCCGAATGCTGCTTACTCCTCTTGCTTTGCGACAGACGCATCTTGCCGGGACCCATCGTGCGCGGGCCGACCTTGCGGCGGCCAGTCTTGGGGCCGACCTTGCCGGGACGTCGAACCGATTGATATGACGCAGGCGGACCAAGAACGGATGAGAGCACCTGTCCAAGCTTCCGTTCAGGATTGATCGGCAGGGTGCCCCGCCAGGCCACAAAGCCATCTGGACGAACCAGCACAGCGCCGGCCGCTGACATCCCCAGCTTCGTCCTCCAGCCATCTTCACGATCGAGCAGATCCCCGTCTGCTGCAAACCGATAGGCGACCAAATCAACCCCGCGTGATGCTGCGATTGCAGGTGCGGCCCGCTGCCAGGGCTTTCCACCAGGGCCTACGAGAAGAACGAAACGTCCATCGAGGAGATCCAGTGTCGACACAGGCCGACCGTGCAGTTCCACCGACAGGTGCGGCAGTCGAGTACCGGGCAGTGCTGTGAGCTGCTCTGGCTTTTCCAGCAATTCGATCTGGCCCGGAAGGGAGATGCCGTTGTCGCCGGAGAGAACAGCCTGTGAGTGATAGCGATATCCCACAATGAGGGAGAAAAGCGGGAGTCGTTCCTTCGCCGCGAGCGGCCTGTCATCGCTGCCCCGCGTTAGCACCGAGGCAGCTGGTCCGACCAACGACTGCTCGGAAGCCAGGAGGCCAACCGGATGGCGTTCCGCCTGGTACGTCGCGAGCAGCTGCGTAGCGGCATGTCCTTTGAGGACAGCAGCGAGCTTCCACGCGAGGTTTTGCGCGCTTTGAATTGCAGTGTTGACACCGAGTCCCAGCTTTGGAGGCATGGAATGAGCTGCGTCGCCAACAAGTAGCACCCGGCCCCGCTGGAAATGCTCGGCGACAAGTTGAGCTGGCTGCCACTGCACGACATCGAGGATTTCGACGTTCACATCAGATTTGCCTAGACCTTCAATAACGAGCTCGCGAAAGCGCTCAGTGTCGTTATGGTGTGCCGAGGTTCCTTCGGAACGATCCTGTTGGATCAACAGCATCCCGCGATCAACATCGTTGATCAGGAAAATGCCCCGGAAATCTGGCTGATCAACAAGGATCGCGTCGGCCTCATAGCCGCGGATCAGCTCAGCCCAATCGGCTCGAAAATAGACAAAGACATAGTGCTCGTCCAGCTCTCCAAGTCCCTCGGTTTTCACGCCGAGAGCGTCTCGAATGTGACTATGCGCGCCGTCGCAGGCGGCCAGGTAGTCCGCACGGACGAGTGACGTTTTCCCAGTCGAGCGGTTCCTTATCGTTGCAGTTACCAACCGTTCATCCTGGGTGAAGGAAACCAGTTCGGTGTTATAGCGCACATCGCAGCCACGTCCCCTAGCAGCTTCCAAAAGAATCGGTTCCAGCCGGCTCTGTGGGCAATACCAAGTGGCTGGTTCTGGGGTAAGAATCTCCGGATGGTCCACGACACGAGCTGCCTCGTCGACAGAGGCAAATTCCTCTCGTTCTGGCGACGCGAGTGTTTGCTTGCGAAACATTCGCGACACATGGCTTCCAGCGGCAATGACCTGTTCCTCCAATCCAAGCCCGCGGAACACTTCCAAGGTGCGGAAATTGAGGTTCCGGGCCCGCGGATACCAGGAAACATTGGACCGCTGCTCGACCAGCACCGAGGCAATCCCCTGCTGGTGCAGCAAGAGTGAAAGGGATAAACCGGCTCCGCCAGCGCCTACTATCAAAACCGGTACGCGTTCCTTAGCAAACATCGCATAACTCCTGCCTGGTCTCTGGACAGAATTGCGCGCTCGCGGTTCCGGCGCATTACGGCCAGCGCCAATTCACAATGGCGGCTGGTAGGTACTGGCGGATCTCCGGCTAGCCGGAATGCGCAGGCACCGCATTGCCCGGCAGCCTTGACGCGTGAAGCTGCGCTGTCTGATCGTGGACGACAGCCACCAGTTCCTTGCCGCTGCCAGGGCACTTCTGGAGAGTCAAGGCATCACGGTTGTCGGCTTGGCATCAAACACTGCCGAGGCGCTGTTACGCGCTGCGGAGCTTCGCCCGGACGTCATGCTGGTCGATATCGATCTTGGCGGTGAGAGCGGCCTGGACCTTGCACACCAGCTTCACCGCCTTACCTGTCACCGACGGGCAGCGGTCATCCTGACTTCCAACCGCGCCGAGCAGGATTATGCCGAGCTGATCACGGCCAGTCCGGCGGTCGGATTCCTTTCCAAGACAGCGATCTCTGCAGGCACCATCCAGGACCTACTCGACGACCGCCCAGACCGCGGCGGCGGCACCGTCAGCGGGTCTCAAGAAACGTGAGGACCGCCAGGACCCGGCGGTGATCGTTTTCGGCCTCCTCCAGATCGAGCTTGGTGAGAATGCTGCGGACATGCTTCTCGACCGTGCCCTCGGTGACCCACAGCTGCCGAGCGATGCCCGCGTTGGAGCGGCCCTCGGCCATCAGCGCCAATACCTCTCGCTCGCGTGGGCTGAGCCCGGCCAGTGGGTCATCTCGGTGGCGTGCAGCAACCAGTTCGGCGACGAGGGCAGGATCGATTACCGAGCCGCCCCTAGCTATCCTACGTAGCGTCTCGATGAATTCGTCAACATCAGTGACGCGGCTCTTGAGGAGGTAGCCGATCCCGGTGCCACTGGCCAATAGCTCCATGGCGTACTCGACTTCCACATGGGCCGACAGCACCAAGATGCCAGTCCGGGGATGGTCCCGTCGGATCTGCCGAGCGGCCTCGAGGCCCTCAGCCGTATGTGTCGGGGGCATCCGGATATCGACCACTACCAGCGCTGGTGCTTCCTCGCCGACAAGTCTCAGCAGTTCGGCGCTGTCGCCAGCTTGACCAACGATCTCGAACCCCGAATGCTCAAGCAGGCTTGCCAAGCCCTCGCGTAGCAGAACGTCGTCCTCGGCCAGGACCATCCGCAAGCCAGTCATGTCTCGGCGATCACCATTTCACCCCGAGCAGGCTGCGAGCCGTTCGCTTCATCGTTGTGGACGAGACTATCCAGTATGAGCGCGCCGCATTGGAGCTGTCCGTGCGAGGCGGGCTAACCCGTCGCATGCTGGTCGCGAGCGGACTGCTTGCGTTAATCATTGCGACCGCCTTCGCGGTGCTGCTGTCCTCGGTTGCGGATCTAAGCGCCTCACAAGGCCGCGCCCGGCGGGCCGAGGACGTGCTCATCGTCGCCAACCGGCTCGAGCGACTGGTCGTCGACCTCGAGAGCGGCCAGCGCGGGTTCGTGATCACAGGTCAGAGGCGCTTCCTGCAGCCGTGGAGCGATGCCCAGGCCGCCTTCCCAGGGCAGGCCAAGAACCTGCAACAGTTGGTTGCGGACAACCCCCAGCAGCAAGCTCGGGCGCAGCAAATTACCCAGCGGATCAATTCATATCTCCTCGACTACTCGATTCCGCTGGTGGCTGCGGCCGAGCAAGACCCGGCTGCCGCAAAAAGCGAAGCCGCGACCGACGAAGGAAGGCGCCGGACTGATGCCATCCGTACCGAGTTCGACCAGTTCGTCGCGACGGAACAACAGCTAGCGGCGGCGCGTGAACGGCGCTCAGACGCCGCTGCGAACCGCGCGATCATCGCTGCCACAGCTGGTCTTGCTGGGTCGATCCTTCTCATCGTGCTTTTCGCCGGCTATCTCACCCGGGCAATCGTGAAGCCGGTCCGAGAGGCCGCCGCCATGGCCGGCCGGCTCGCACAGGGCGATCTCAGGGTGCGGGTACCGGAGGCTGGCATCGCCGAAATCCGCGTGCTACAGCGCAGCTTCAACACCATGGCCGAGTCGCTGCAGCATAGTCGCAGTGAGCTTGCAGCATCGCGTACGCGGATCGTTGCGGCCGGTGATCAAGCGCGCCGCCAGATCGAACGTGACTTGCACGACGGCATCCAACAGCGGCTGGTCTCGGAGGTGTTGGACCTTCGCAAGGCCGAGACGGCAGTGCCGCGCGAGCTGTCCGCAGTGCGGGAGCAGCTTGCCGATGTCGCCGACGGCCTGACCGATGCCCTGAAGGATCTGCGGGAGCTCTCCCACGGCATCCATCCCGCCATCCTGTCCGAAGGCGGCTTGAGTCCCGCCCTCAAGGCGCTCGCCCGTCGATCCGCTGTTCCGGTCGTGCTCGACATCGACGTTCAGCAGCGCCCTCCGGAGCAGATCGAAGTTGCTGCCTATTACGTCGCTGCAGAGGCGCTGGCCAACACCGCCAAGCACGCGCGAGCATCCGTAGCACATCTCACACTCCAAGCGCACAGCGATCGCCTCCAGCTATCAATCCGCGACGACGGCGTCGGCGGGGCCACCACCGACGGCGGCTCCGGGTTGGTGGGGCTAACCGACCGGGTCGAGGCGCTCGGCGGAACGATCTTGGTCGACAGTCCGCCGGGACAGGGCACCCGACTTAATGTCGATCTTCCGATGGTCGCGACACACAGCGGCTAACACTGATCTCACACCAGATGCGTTGGCCGTCAGCTGCCACCATTGGCCTCCGAACTACATGTCCTCCATGGCGGTTTCGCGCTTCTTGACCTTCACGAACTTGATATAGGCGTTGATAACCTCGCCCGGCTCGCCGCGCTTCATGAGCTTGCCCTTGTCGAGCCACATCGCCTCGTTGCACATCTCCTTGATGTTGCCAAGCCCGTGGCTGACCAGAAACATTGCGCGCGCGCTGTCACGCAGTTCAGCCATCTTGGCGTTTGCCTTTTCCCGGAAATGCGCGTCGCCGGTGGATAGGGCTTCGTCGATCATCAAGATGTCGGGCTTCATGTGAACCGCAACGGAGAATTCCACGCGTGCCGACATGCCCGAGGAGTAGGTCCGCATCGGCATATCGATGAAATCGCCAAGCTCGGTCCACTCGGCGACCTCATCGGCGCGCTCTTCCACCTCACGGCGCGACAGGCCGGCTGCCAAGCCGCCAAGAACGATGTTTTCCCGGCCGGACAGATTCTTGTTGAAACCGACCCCGAGAGCCAAGAGTGTGCTGGCCCGGCCCCACACCTCGATGGACCCGCTGGTCGGCGGCAGGATCCCGGCCATGGCCCGCATCAAGGTGGATTTGCCGGCGCCGTTGGAGCCGATGATGCCCATTGCCGTACCGGTACGGACCTCGAAGGAGACGTTCTTGATCGCCTCCACTTCCCTTACGGCTCGCTGTCCTCGTCCAAAGCGGACCAAAGCCTGCTTCAGCGTCGGCTTACGTTCGAACGTGGTCCGGTAGGTGATCGAGAGGTCGTCGACCTTGACGGCTAGCGGGGTTTCGCCGTTAGACGAGACGGACAGCAAACTCACGCTCCCTCGAGATGAAGAACAGGAAGCCGATCACCGCAGCCACGAGCGCCCACACGGCAGCCGATATCCACATATAAGGCGTCGGAAAGGCGTCGTTCTGCAACAGCTCGGTATACCCGCCGACCATGGAATACATCGGATTGAGCTGGATCAGCGTGATGATCGGTCCGGAGAACCGGCCCATGATGTGTTCCGGCGCCCACAAGATCGGGGACAAGTACATCCAGATCCGTACGAAGAACGGCAGAAAACTCGACGTGTCACGGAAGTAGACCTGGACTGCCGCGAAGAATGCGGCCAAACCCATCGCAAAAACGATCATGCAAGCAAGAAAGTACAAGGAGAGGAACATCTTCGCCGACCACACATGAGTCAGGAAGATCGCGTGGAAAACGAAGTAGACCGGCACGGTCGGCAAGAATCGGAAGAACGCCGTACGCACCGCGGACAGCGGAATCAGCAGCCGGGGGAACGGCGTATTCAACAACAGCTTGCCCGAACTCGTTACCGACGTCGCACCGCTGGTAATGGAGTGCCCCACGAGCTGAAATGCGAAAATGCCCAGAGTCAGATGGGCGAAAAAAGCCGGATCGCTCTGGCGACGGATGATCGTTACCAGCACGTAGTACACAGCGGCCAGCAGCAGCGGATTGAGGATTAGCCAGGCCTGTCCGAAGAAGGTCGACGTATTGGCGCTGCGCATGCTGGCTCTGCTCATCTCGGCAGCAAAGGCTCTGCGACGCCACAGCTCGCGGAAGTACGGAACCAGCGGTGGCAGCCCAGCGCGATGGGGTCCGTAATGGTGATAGACGGGCTCGAACTCGGTTTGTCGAGCCCGGCCGACGCGAGCACCGTTAGCGGCCGTCACAGCGGCGCTGCCTTCTTGATGCTCACGGCTTTTGATCTCTCGTACCTTCACCTATGTCGTCTTCCGTCTGACGCATCTGGCGGACGCGTTGTTCTTCGGGCGTTCACCGCGCTCGGAATCCGCCTACTTCGTCGTCGCTCGCAGACGAAAAGCGTGTCTGCTCGTTCCTCCTCAGCACGGCGGCGCGCGATGCCCGACGGACGCGACCACGAAGGAATAGTCTGCCACGGGAAGGCACTGCCAAACTGACATCGCCAAGAGCTGCCCGGGGCTTCGACTTGAGCCGCTCAATGTGAAGAGGACGGGCGCCCTGTTTGCCATCCAGAGACGGCAAACAGGGCTCGAAATCGCGGATCAGGCACCCTTTAGCCATCTCGGGATGGGAGACGAGGCTTCCGGGTGCACATCGATCTCGGGCGGTCATCCAGCGGCGGCATGAGCTGGCTGCTCGAGCACCCACGCACCCAGCTCGCGTACCACGTCAATGAAGAAATCCACGTCGGCTTCCCTGGTCCGCCAGTTCGTGATCGCTGGACGCAGCGCGATTCGGCCGCCATAGACCGTAGTCCCGGCATAGACCCGGCCATCGGCCAGCAGTTCCTGACCCAGCCGGCGGTTGAGGTCGTTGAGCTGGTCTTCCTCGTCAACGCCAGCTGGTCGATAACGCAGGCAAACGATGCACAGCGGGACGTCGGCCAGCCGCTCCAGGTCGGGTGCCTCATCCACCAGGACCGCCATCCGCTGGGCCAGATCGAGATGACGCTCCACCATTGCCCGATAGCCCTCCCGGCCGTACGCCCGTAGCGTCGCCCAGATGGGGAGGGCTCTGGCCCGACGCGACGACTCAGGACCGAAGAGGGCATACCCTGCGCCGGGACTATCCGGACTCGGTAAGTACGGCGCTCCCGGATAGCCGAAGGCGCGGCCCAGCCGCTGCGGATCGGCGATCAGTACGAAGCCGCTCTCGTAGGGCACATTGAGCCATTTATGCGCGTCGGCGGCGACTGAGTCCGCGCGCTCCATGCCATGTACCAAATGCGCGCTTCGCGGCGACAGCGCCGCGAATATTCCGAACGAAGCGTCCACATGGAGCCACGCGCCGCGGCGCTCGGCGATCTCAGCTAAGTCGTCGATCGGATCGAAGTCGCCGGCATTGACCTCGCCGGCGTTGCCGATGATCACTGCTGGCTCAGCTAGATCGGCTAATGCTTTGTCCAACGCCGACAGGTCAACTCTGCCAATGGCATCGGCAGCACAGACCTGGACGGCGTCCCGCCCATGGCCGAGCATTTGCAGCGCCTTGCGAGCGCTCGGGTGCACATACCCTCCGGAGAACACTCGCAATGGCCGGCCGACCGCGGCCAGACCGGTGGCTGTTATATCGACGCCATGCTGCTCACCCCACCAGTGCGTGGCACACGCGAGACCGGTGAAATTGGCAAATGTTGCACTGGCTACCAGGGCTCCACCCCAGTTGTTCGGTAATCCGACGAGCTCGCATAACCAACGCAATGCGACGTCTTCCACTGCCGAGCCGAAGTCGGACGATACGCGTGAGAAGGCGTTCTGATCCAGCAGTGATGTCAACCAGTCCGCGGCCATCGCGGCTGGGGTCGATCCACCGATGACGAAGTGGAAGAAGCGCGGACCGCTGGACAGCGTCGCCGTCGCCGTACCCAGATCCACAAGTTCCGCGGTGGCCTGGTGCCCGCCCACGCCGTCGACCGGCAGACCCTGCCGCAGCTCCGACAGCCGGGCCAGCGCGGCACTGTCGCGAACCTTGCCGTCCGCCAGTGAAGACATATAGCCGGCCGCAGCCTGATGGACGATGTTCAGTGGTTCGTCGGCGCTGTCGACGTTGATGATCGGATCGGGCATGGCCGCAAGTCTGTCAGTTGATCAATCAGGGTGATCGATCAAGGTGATCTTCACTCAAGGTGGCGACGGATGAACCCGCCTGCTGGGTTGCGACGCCGACGGCAGGAATTGCGATCCAAATTGCAGGACTTAATTGCCAGCGGACTTGTAGCGGTCGACTAGCTCAGCTGGGATCCGGCCACGGGAATTGACCTCGATGCCATTAGCTTCAGCCCATTTCCGGACGGCCTTGGGATCGAACTCCGTGGATGAATTGGCGGCCTTGCGCCGGCGATGACCGCCTACTTTGCGCCCATGAGACGTGAAGTCACTGAGGCTGTTGCGGAGCCTGTTGGCGTTCCGCTCGGAGAGATCTATTTCCCACTCAACACCGTCCAGTCCGAACCGGACGGTCTCAACCGCATTCGAGCCGTCGATATCGTCCTGAAGAGTGGTCAAGACCTTGGTCGCCATTGTGATCCCTTCTTCCCCGGTCTACTAAATGAGCTGATTTCAACTCTTATACCCAGCTATAGCGCATATCTGACAGCCCTGTATGGGTCTTTGCGATCATAAGCGCCTAAATAGTTAAGAGGGGCGGAGAATCAGGACTGTTTGTCGGCCCACCAGGCCAGCAGCTCCTCACGGGCACGGTCTTCGCCGAGCGGGCCTTCCTCTATGCGACGTTCCAGCAGGAACTTGTACGCGCGTCCGACGTCGCGGCCCTCCCGAATTCCCAAGATCTCCATAATCTGAGTGCCATTCAGGTCCGGACGCATGGCGTCCAACTCCTCCCGAGCGGCGAGCTCCTCAATGCGATCCTCCAAATGGTCGTACGCCCTCCACAGTCGCCCTGCCTTGGCGGCGTCTCGGGTGGTTACGTCGGCTCTGGTCAGAATGTGCAGTCGTGCCAACTGATCACCGGCATCGCGGACATAACGACGAACCGCCGAGTCGGTCCACGCTCCGCCGCTTTCTTGGCCGGCCGCGTACCCATGGAAACGCAGATGCAGGGCGACCAAATCAGAGACAGCCTTGATCTCCTCGCCACTGAACCGCAGCGCCGTCATCCGCTTCCGGACGAGCTTGGCACCCACCACGTCGTGGTGGTGAAAAGAGACCTTTCCGCCGGGCTCGAAACGCCTAGTGGCCGGCTTGCCGATGTCATGCAGCAGCGCCGCCAATCTGATGATCAGATCTGGCCGCTGCGGCAGCCGATCTTCAAGATCAATTGCCTGCTCCAGCACCGTAAGGCTGTGCTGATAGACGTCCTTGTGCCGGTGATGTTCGTCGCGTTCCAGTCGCAACGCCGGTAGCTCAGGCAACACCCGAGCCGCCAAGCCAGTCGACACCAGCAGGTCCAGGCCAGGACGGGGCCGGTCGGTCAGCAAAAGTTTCGACAGCTCATCGCGTACCCGCTCCGCCGAGATGATCGAAATCCGATCTGCCATTGCTCGCATTGCCGCGACCACTTCAGGTGCCGGCGCGAATCCCAGCTGAGAAACAAAACGGGCCGCCCGCATCATGCGCAGCGGATCATCGCTAAAGGAGCTCTCAGGTGTCCCTGGTGTCCGGATGACGCGGCGTGCCAGGTCGGTCAATCCCCCGTACGGATCGACGAACTTCTTGTCCGGAATCGACACCGCCATCGCGTTGATCGTGAAGTCTCGGCGTAATAGATCGGCCTCCAGCGTGTCGCCGAAGGCGACCTCCGGCTTGCGGCTGTGGTTGGCGTACACATCAGAGCGGTATGTGGTGACTTCGATCACCCACGTAGCGTGCTCGGCCTGGACCTTGCAGCCGATCGTGCCGTACTCCTTGCCAATGGTCCACACCGCTGGAGAGAACTTCCGCAGCAGCTTCTCGACCGCGTCCGGACGCGCCGACGTCGCGAAGTCCAGGTCATGCCCAAGCTTGCCTAGCAGCGCATCCCGGACACTGCCGCCGACCAAGTACAGCTCGTGTCCGGCATCGCTGAATAGCTCGCCCAACCGATCCGCGACCGGGGCAATCTTCAACAGTTCGGCCACCGCAGCAGCCTGCACTGTGCTCAGCCGGAATGTAGACACGCTGAGCGATTGTAACGTTGGGGTTTCTCCCACCCCTCAGGCGTTGGAGCATCGCACTTGATATTGGAGAGCGATTTACCATGACTAGGTGAGGAGGTGGTACGCGGTGCGTACGGCCCGCGTACTGCCAGCAGTCGCGGTCTCAGTGCTGCGTCTACTGCTGGGCCTAATGTTGGGCCTACTGCTGAGCCTGGTACTCATGCCCTGGCGTGCCGCGGCGGCCGAGCCGGCCGCCTTGGTTTCGGTCACGATCAACTCAATGGAACCCGCACTGCCCACCCGGGACGGCGAGATCACCGTCACCGGCCGGGTTACCAACATCAGCAAGGAACGGCTCAACAGGCTGGAAGCCCTGTTCTGGCGCAATCAAGCGCCGATCCTCGGCCGAGACGGCATGGAGCAGGCCCTGGCATCAGACTCCAACGATCCCCTCGGTGCCCGATACACCGGCGCCTTCCAAGATCTCCTGGCAGCCGGGAAACCCTTCCTGGCGCCCAACGCCTCTGTCGACTTCAGGCTCAGAGTCAAGGTTTCCGATCTTGAACTGTCCCCCACCGATGGCATTTATCTGATGGGTGTTCACGTCTTGCAGCGTGGCAATAACGTCGCCATCGGCCGTGCCCGGGTATTTGTACCAGTGGTAGCTCACCGGCCCAAGAACAAGATCAGCATCACGACGATCGTCATTCTTAACTCCCGCCCTTCTCTGGTGCGAAAGGGTGTCCTCTCCGATGATCATCTCGCCGCCGAAGTCGGCGAGAACGGCCGATTGACGGCGCTGCTCAAGGCGGCAGATTCCGAGAAGACGAGCTTCGCCGTGGACCCAGCGCTTGTCGAGGAACTGCAGACCATGTCGGCGGGCTATCAGGTGCTCGACTCAGAGGGCACAACCTCGGCAGGCACCGGTCAGGCCGATGCGACCAGATGGCTCGAAGGGTTCGATGCATTGCAGTCCTCTCACGATGGCTATCGGCTGCTCTACGGGTCACCGGACATCGCCGCCCTGGTACACGACGGCCAGGAAGGCGTACTCAACAAAGCGGCCAACGCCAACAGGCTGGTGGAGTCCACAAGATCGCTACCGCTTCTGGTGCTGCCGGCGGGAGGAACCGCTGACGCGGCAACGGCCGAGGCAGCCGCCGCTCTGAACCCCGATGCCATCTTGCTCGCCGACACCTCGGCAAAGGGCGCAACGCCGCTGCTTGCCGGCCCAGACGATGTGCCGATCGTAACGTTCTCAAAGGGAGCCCAGGGCGGTGGACCCGGACCGGATCCCCGAGATACTCCGGTCCATCTTCGGCAACGCCTACTCGCTGAGACATGGATTGAGGCAAGTGCGGCGCGAGACAATCACGTGCGCGGACGCGTCCGGCTGATCAGTACGGCAGCCCAGGCATTAGCCGAAGCGGCGCGAGGTGATCAAGACGTCAAGGCTGCGTGGCTGGCGCAGCGTACGCTGAGCGACCTGCTCAAGTCCGCGCCTGGCTCGTGGTCGGAGAAATACAACTACACTTCGGCGGCCCGCGACGCCCAGCTGAACGCAGCCCAGCTCAGCAGTCTGAGAAAGTTCGACTGGAGCAACGACACCTACGCTGACGTGTTGGTCGATTCCACGCGTGCCCGCGCCGACGGGAACGCTGCGGTCGCCCGAGCTGCCAGCTCCAAGTGGCGTAAGCACGACAAAGCTCGCAGGGCTTTTCTCGGTCCGCAGCAGGCGGCGCTCGACGAAATCCTGTTGAACAAGATCCAAATCCGCAGCAGCGCTCGAGTCCAGACCGTCGCACAGCAGGGCGTGGCATTTCCGATCACGATCAAGAACACGCTGGAAGCCGTCGGATCGGGTCCAGATGCGGGGGCCGTCAAGGTCAAGCTGGTCTTCAACTCTCAGAACAGTCAGCGACTCACCATCAAAACGATCAAGCCGACTGAGATCAGAGCACAAGACACGGTAACGGCGAACGCCGAAGTCACCGCCAAGGCCAATGGCATCGTGCCGGTTACCGCGCAGTTGATGACTGAATCCGGCCGGCCCGTCGGACGCCCATTCGACATCGAGGTCCAGGTCACCCAGAACGGCACCACGGGTTGGGTGATCGCGATCGCTGCCGGCATCGTCCTGGTGGCCAGCAGCTTCCTGCGGATTCGCCAGGTTGCCAAGGAACGGACCAAGACGCCAGGCGGTGGACCGGGGAGCGGTCAGGCGCCAGGCGGAGATACCGCTGGTCAAGATCAGCTGCCAGCGCTGAGCTCTGCGCCGGCCGAGAAACTTGATGTCTGAGACATCAACCCCCAAGATCAGCTCCTCGGGAACCGGCCCGGGGGGCTCCGGCGGGGCCGTTCCCCCCGGACTCAGCACAGACCCCGGGCCGACGACGGAGGAGCGCAGGCATACCAGGCGGCTGGTTTCGGCAAGCGTGCTCATGGCGTCCGGAACCGCGTTGTCCCGAGTCCTGGGCTTCTTCCGGCTGATGCTGTTGGTGTACCTGTTCGGCAACGGCACCCGGCAGGCCGAAATGTTCACGATCGCGACGAACGTCCCGAACAGCATGTATATCCTGCTCGCCGGTGGCGTCCTCAACACCGTCCTGGTACCGCAGATCGTGCGCGCCATTCGAGGTGATGCGGACCGCGGTGACGCCTACACCAACCGGATCATGACCGCCGGCTTGATCGCGCTCGCGTTGATCACATTGCTGCTGACGCTAGCCGTGCCGTGGATCATTGGGCTCTATTCCGCTGCTGGCTGGAGAACGCCGAAGCTGGAGGCGCAGTACCAGTCGATGATTATGCTCGGCTATTACTGCATGCCACAGGTCTTCTTCTACGGCGTACATGTGCTGGCTGGTCAGGTGCTCAACGCACGTGATCGTTTTGGGCCGATGATGTGGGCACCGATCGCCAACAACGTGGTGTCGATCATGGTGCTGTTGTCGTACTTGATCGTTTTCGAGCGCAGCAGCACCGGAGCACCCTTCACTACCGGTCAGGTGCTACTGCTCGGCCTCGGATCAACGCTCGGCATTGCCGCCCAGGCGGCGGTATTGATCCCGTTTCTGAAAGCCAGCGGTTACCGCTTTCGGCCGCGCTTCGACTTCAAGCACACCGGGTTGGGCAAGACCTTCCGGCTGGCCAAGTGGACCCTGGGCTTCGTGCTGGTGACCCAGGCCGCGCTCGTGGTGGTGAGCAAGCTGGCAACCAGCGCAACCGTCGGCGGCAAGGGCGCCGGACTAACCGCCTATTCCAACGCGTACGCGATGTGGATCTTGCCCCACTCCTTGATCACGGTCTCACTGGCCACGGCCATGCTGCCGACTGCCTCACGGCTCGCTGCCGCTGGTGACATGCCGGCCGTGGCGTCGGAGACCATGCGCGCCATTCGGCTGTCGGTGACCGCACTCCTGCCGGCGGCCGTCGCCTTCTTGGTGTTGGGACTGCCGCTGGCGCACCTGATCTTCGGCTTTGGACAGGGCGCCAAGGATGCCTCGTACGTGGGCGGCGCGCTGATGGCTCTTGCAATCGGGCTGGTGCCGTTCACAATGCAATACATCTGCCTGCGTGCGTTCTATGCGCTGGAGGACACAAAGACGACGTTCTTCCTGCAGTGCTTGATCGCCGGGACCAATGTCGTCCTCGGCATCGCCGCGGTGCTCCTGCTTGACGACCCAGCGTTGGTGGCGACTGGACTGGCCTTCTCGTACTCGGTTGCCTACCTGATCGGTCTGCCGGTCTCCTTTTCATTACTACGGCGCAAACTTCCTGGTCTTGATTCTGAAGAGCTGGTGCGGCACTGCGTCAGATTGCTGCTCGCAGTAATTCCGGCGGCGATTGCAGCATGGCTGATTTCGTGGGTAGTAATGACCCAGTTCGAGTCCAAGGTAGTTCTCGCCCTGGGCCTCGCGGTCGCGGGTGTGGTGGCGGTTGGCATCTTCCTGTTGATGGCCCGGTTGATCCGGATCCATGAGGTCAGAGAGATCATTACTACGGTGCTGCGGCGTGACGGCGACTCCTCGCCTGAGGCGCGGGAAGTTCGAGAGGAGACTGTGATCGAGGCGAGTGGTGATCGATTTGGCGACTTCAAGTCGTCCGGCGATTCGCCCACCGTGATCCGACCGCCGTCTCCTAGCATCGAAGAGGCAGTTGAGGAGAATGCAGGATCCATGGCTCAGGCGGCCGCCCAGGGTGTCGAACCCAATGTTGAGCCCGATGGTGGGCCCGCTATCGACCACGCCGATATCGAAGCCGCTGATGCCGAACCCCCCAAAGTCGAACAGCCCAATGTCGACCCCAATGTCGGGGACAGCGCAGAAGGCTCACTGGCGGCGACTTTGCCCGCCGGGACCGTGCTGGCCTCTCGCTATCGCCTTGAAGAACTGATCGCCGAATCTGAGCCGAGTGTTACCTGGCGAGCATTTGATCAGGTGCTCTCGCGGTCCGTACTGGTGCACCTGCTGGCCCCTGGCGACTCACGGGAAGAGGAGCTGCTGACTGCAGCTCGGAAAGCTTCGGTCGCGACCGACTCTCGCTTCCTTCGCGTTCTCGATGCGGTGCACAGCACCGATCCAGCCGTTGGCTCCTACATCGTCTGCGAATATGCCACCGGCCAGTCACTCGAGATGATCCTGAACCACGGCCCGCTGTCAGGCCTGGAAGCGGCCTGGGTGACCCGTGAGGTCGCCGACGCTCTGGCCGGCGTGCACAGTCTGGGTCTCTATCACCGTCGGCTCAGTCCAGAGACTGTGATCATCACTCCGACCGGCAATGTCAAGATCGTCGGACTGCTGATCGAGGCAGCGCTGCGACCCCAGTCCAATGACGCGCGGTCTAGCGACACCGTGCCTGGCGTGAAGAGCTTAGAGCAGGTCGATGTAACTGATCTTGGCCGATTGCTCTATGCATCGCTGGTATGTCGCTGGCCGGGCGGCCCAGCGTTCGGCCTGCCCGAGGCGCCGATGGTGGGGCGGCGGTGGATGAGCCCCCGCCAGGTGCGGGCCGGTGTATCGCCCGCACTGGACAACGTCTGTGATCAAATCTTGGGCGATCCGCCTCGCCACCATACGTCGTCGATTACTACCGCCGGCGGTCTCGTAACGGCGCTGACCAAGGTTCTTGGGAGCGCAGATGCGGCTCCTGATCTTGAGCAGCGGCTGCATCAGCCCATTCCGACCGTGAGGGGACGCGCCGAACCGCTAGATACAGCAACGACCGCCCAGCCTGTCTCCTCACTGCTCGACACCACGACGGCGCGGCAACGAGCCATTACCACCAGGACGGTTCCAGCGGCCAGCCCGACGACCCCGCGCTCCACGGCGAGCGCCGCGCCACCCACCCGTGTCGTGAAGCCGCCTGTGTCGAACAGCGATATCCAGACCCGGGTACGGCCTGCTGGATGGCCATCGGGCCCGACCAGTCCAAATCGCCCCAATCCAAATCGGCCCAGTCCGAATCGGCCCAGTCCGAATCGGCCCAGTCCGAATCGGCCGGTGCAGGGTCGACCGGCCGGTCCGGACGCTCAAAATCGGGCGCCAGCAACACCACAACGGCGGCGCCGCTGGATTGGTCTGCTGCTGGTGCTGGCCGTGCTGCTGATCGCGGCCGGGATTATCTCCGCGCTGATCTTGGACCGGCGGCTCTCGGCTGGAGGAGAACCGACACCTTCGAGTGAGCAACCAAGCACGAACACCACGAGCACCGAGCGCGCACCGGCGCAACCGAGCAAGCTGACCATCGCCGGTGCCCGCGACTTCGACCCGCAGGGTGGGGACAAGACAGAAAATCCGGACGAGGTGAAGTTCGCCTACGACGGTGATGAAAGCACCCGCTGGCGTACGGTGCAGTATTTCGGCAATCCGAGGCTGGGCAACATCAAGCGTGGCGTGGGCCTGGTTCTTGATCTTGATAAGCCGCAGCCGGTGCGCTCCATCCACCTCACACTGAGCGGCAATGGCACAACGGTCCAGTTCCGTGTCCCGAAGTCGGATCCCTCTCAGACGGCCAAGCCGCCGATGAGTTCGGACCGACGGTGGCGTACGGTGGCCGCCGAGTCTCAAGCGGGCGGATCCGCAACGCTGACTGCGGAGCAGGATGTCACCACCCGCTATGTCCTGGTGTACCTAACCTCCCTGCCGAAGGAGGGGACGGGCTACCGCGGCGGCATTTACGAGGTCGAGGTGCTGGCTTGAGGTGCCGCATCCACTCGAGCAGTCCTACAACTGGCGAACCCCTGCATTGTTCGCCAGCATCGCGGCCGTCATCTGTGTAGGGGCCCTGCTCCGCGGCCAGGCAAGGGGGTGGCTGCCCGCGCTTGTTGTCGTGGTCACACTCTGGGCGATCATTGTCGGGCTGATCTACGTGCGGACCAGGGCGTTTCTATTGATCGACGGATCTCGGCTGATGGTCCGGCACGTCCGTAAGTTCCACGCCGTCGAGGCTGCTGACCTCGTTGCGGTCAAGGAGTTCCTGACCCCGAACGGGCCGAGCTACAAGCTCACCGTACGCGGCTCCGACGGGAGCACGAGTCGCGTCGTGGCACCCGTCGCGCTACTGCGCGGGGGGCATTCGGCCCTCTTCAGATGGATCCTGACTCGTGCGCCTCAGGCAACGCTTGACAAGGGCTCTCAGAAAACTGTGGCTCAGCTGAAGACCCGAGGGCTCATCTCATGAAGCTCCGCCGACTTACGGTACGGCACCGTGCTTCGGAATAGGTTGCCTGTCGAGGCCGTTTCCCGGGGGTAGGGTTACACCCCACCTGCAAGTCACGAAGGAAACAATGAGCAGCGAATCCGTACGGGATGTCATTATCGTCGGCAGTGGGCCGGCCGGCTACACCGCCGCCATCTACGCCGCCCGGGCCGACCTCAAACCGCTCGTCTTCGAGGGCGAGATCGACGCTGGTGGCGCCTTGATGACCACGACTGACGTGGAAAACTTTCCCGGTTTTCGCGACGCCATCATGGGCCCGGAGCTGATGGACAACATGCGTGCTCAGGCCGAACGATTTGGTGCCGAGATGATCACCGAAGACATCGTCGAAATGGACCTCACTGGCGACATCAAGACGGTCAAAGACGGCTATGGCAATGCCTACTCCGCGCATACGGTGATCTTGGCCATGGGGTCTGGCTATCGCAAGCTCGGCGTCGAGGGAGAGGACCGGCTGTCCGGGCACGGGGTGTCCTGGTGTGCCACCTGTGATGGCTTCTTCTTCCGTGGCAAGGACATCGCGGTTATTGGCGGCGGCGACTCGGCCGTTGAGGAGGCGACCTTCTTGACCCGTTTCGCAAAGTCAGTGACCATCGTGCATCGACGCGACGAACTGCGCGCCAGCAAGATCATGGCTGTCCGGGCCTTCAAGAACCCCAAGATCAAGTTTGCGTGGAACTCAGTGGTAACTGGGATCCATGGCGACAAGACGCTGGAAGCGATCACCCTGCAAGACACTATTACTGGCGAGGAGCGTCAGCTTCCGGTCTCCGGACTGTTCATTGCCATTGGTCACGAGCCCCGGTCGGAACTGGTGAAAGGCCAGGTGGATCTGGATCCCGACGGTTATGTGATTACCGACGGCAGGACCACGAAAACCAATCTGACTGGCGTCTTCGCCTCCGGGGATCTGGTGGATCGTATCTACCGGCAGGCCGTCACCGCCGCTGGTACGGGATGCGCGGCCGCGCTCGATGCGGAGCGTTATCTGACAGCGCACTATCACGGGGAGCATTCGGCCGGTGCCGCTGAGGACGCCTCGGTAGATGCAGCGCTCCTTACCGGTGCTGCCAGCTAATGGTCGCTTCTGTGGCCAATGTCGTCACGCGTCGGTAGTGTCAGCGGGCGCCGGCAGACTGAGTGCGGACGGCAGATTCCATGCACGAAATTCAACATGGAGGATATTCAATGGGGGCAGTAAGTGATGTGACCGATGCCACCTTCAGTGAGGTGGTGCTGAAGTCTGACAAGCCAGTCATGGTGGATTTCTGGGCCGATTGGTGCGGGCCTTGCAAGCAGGTGTCGCCGATCATTGAGGAGCTCGCTCAGGCTCACGGCGACAAGGTGCGGTTCGTCAAGATGGACACCAACACCAATCCCGTGACTCCAGCCAACAACTACGTGCTGGGCCTACCGACGATCCAGGTCTACGTCGGCGGTGAGCTGGTAAAGGCGTTCAAGGGCGCGAAATCAAAGTCGGTGCTGCTCGGGGCCATCGAGGAATACCTCTAACTGAAGCAGCCGTCTTCATGCCGCCGACTGCCGAACAGCTGAAGCTGCCCAGCAGCTATGGGAGTCCCAATCAATTTCTCGATTGGGCATCTGTGGAGCGACGGCTAGTCGACTCGCCACATTATTGGCTCGCCACCGTACGTCGCGACGGCACGCCACATGTGGTGCCCGTCGACGGTATGTGGCTCGATGGTGGCTGTCACTTCGGCGGTGACCCGGCGACCGTACACATCCGGAATTTGCGCCGCGATGGCCGTGCGGCGTTGCATCTAGAGGACGGCGAATCGGCGGTCATCGTCGAGGGTGTCGCCGAGTGGATGACGCCATCGAAGTCGACTGCAGGGCGGCTCGCCAAGACCGCCCAAACAAAGTACGGCTATACACAGTCGGCTACTTATCTAGAAGGGGTGTGGCGGCTCGAGCCGGTCAAGGTTCTCGCCTGGACTCGGCTGTATGTCGACGCCACACGGTTCACCTTCGCCTGACGAGTGGACATCCGCGCAGGAACGTCCTAACTAAAAGAAGTCCGGGCAGAACGGCGGCTGAGGCCAGGCGAACGCAGCTGCCGTCGCCTGCACCGCTCCCTTCGTTCGCTCGGTAACAAGACCAGCTCGGGCAAGGGGGACGAGCGGAGTTCCGCCGAGGTAAATGGCGCTTAGCTCGCGCACGCTCATGGTCACATCAGGTCGGCGACGGCTCCTGGTCACCGCCGCACCATCGGGTCCGGCTTCCAACCGGATCGAGCCATTGTTGTCGGGGAGCAGTGGGTCTTGGACTCCGATGATCACGTCGAGCTCGGTGAGGTAACGACGTGCCTCAAGTGCTCGCGGTACATCGATCAGGCGCGCGTACGTCCCGTCCTCCAGCTCGGCCTTCACTGAACGAAGATCATGAACCAAGTAGCGCAGCGGTTCATCCATTGGCGATCCATGTGTGCTGAATCTCCGCACCAGAT
>Ga0075433_10000884_pt1 | contig 21082 bp, 17 predicted proteins | sample RhiMethybrSRZTD2_FD_75299 | JGI IMG/M metagenome (GOLD analysis project Ga0075433, IMG submission 75299) | Populus rhizosphere microbial communities from Tennessee, USA - Rhizosphere MetaG P. TD hybrid SRZTD2 | ecosystem: Host-associated > Plants > Roots > Rhizosphere > Soil | place: USA... | reverse complement strand
GGCAAGCTCGCCATGGCCTGGGAGAACACCGCCGCCCTCGCTCCCTTCACCGTCGCGAAGTAGGGGCGGCCCTCGTGGCCGCCCGCTCCGGGTTCGTAGGGGCAGCCCTTGCGGCCGCCCGAGGGGGAGGGGGCAAGCCCCTCCCCTACGTCCTCCTGCTTATCGCGGCCAGCGCGGCCGCCCAGGATCGCGCGATCCCGTTCTGGCCGGACGGGGTGCCCGCCGCGATCCACGCCGAGATCGACGGCGTCGCGGCCCTCGAGACCGTCCGCCAGCTCGGCCGGTTTCACCGCGTCCAGGGCTCGCCAGGCTTCGCCGCCGCGGCGGAGCTGATGAAGTCGAAGGCCCTCGCCGCGGGTCTCTCCGATGCCGCGATCGAACGCTTCCCCGCCGACGGGAAAACGAAGTACGCCCACTTCCTCTCGCACGTGGGCTGGGATCCCGTCTCCGCGACACTCGAGGAGATCTCGCCGCAGAAGCGGCTCGTTGCCTCCTACCCGGATCTCCCGGTCGCGCTCGCGGACTACAGCCAGGACGCCGACGTGACCGCACCCCTCGTCGACGTCGGCGCGGGAACGAAGGCGTCGGACTACGAGGGAAAGGACGTCCGCGGAAAGCTCGTCCTGGCCGACGGCTCCCTTCCGACCGTCCACCGCCTCGCGTGCGAGGAGCGCGGCGCCGCCGGGTTTCTTTCCGCGTACCCGAACCAGCACACGCCCTGGTCCGGCGACGACCGCGACCTGATCCGCTGGGGGCACCTCTCTCCCTACCAGTCCGCCAATCGGTTCGCCTTCATGGTCTCCAGGCGCCAGGCGGAAGATCTACGCGCTCGCCTCGCCGCCGGCGAGAAGGTCGTCCTGCACGCGAGCGTCCGCGCGAAGATGATCCCGGCGACCTACGACGTCGTCGTCGCGACCATCCCCGGCACGGACCCGGCCGCGGGCGAGATCGTCGTGACGGCGCATCTCTGCCACGAATCGGCCGGCGCCAACGACAACGCCTCCGGAAGTGCCGCGATCCTCGAGGTCGCGCGCGCGTTGAACGCGGCGATTGGGAAGGGCTCGCTGCCACGCCCGCGCCGTACGATCCGGTTTCTCTGGCTGCCCGAGATCACGGGCTCGCAGGCGTACCTGGTCCGACATCCGGAGATCGTCCCGCGCCTCCAGGCCGGCGTGCACATGGACATGGTCGGAGGTCTGCCGGAGACGACGCGGGGCACTTTCCACCTTTCCCGTACGGCCGAGTCCCTGCCACACGCCGCAAACGCGATTGCACAGGCCTGGTTCGACGAAGTCGTGCGCGCCTCTGCGCGTTACGCGGAGGGCCGCGGCGACGCGTACTCCGGGTTCGTGTGGCCTCCCGGCGCCCGCGGCGCGTTTCTGGGCGACGTCCGGGGAATCGACATGGGGTCCGACCACGAAGTCTTCGAAGCCGCCGGCTTCCGCATCCCGATGGTCTACTTCCACGACTATCCCGACGTCACGATCCACACGCAGAAGGACCAGCCCGAGAACCTCGATGCCACGAAGCTGGGTCGCGTCGCCTACATCGGCGCCGGCACCATCTGGACGCTCGCGGCGCTGCCGGATTCCGAGGCGAGCCGCGTCCACGCCGAGGTCCTCGCCGACGCCGAGTCACGGCTCGCGCGCGCGAGAGCGGCGTACGGCGCCGAGGCCACGCTAAAGCGACGGGAGGCCGCGGCCGCCGGAATCCAGGCCCTCGAGTCGGTCTCGAAGATGTGGCCTTCGACCGCGGCCGCCATCGCTCCCGACATCCAGCGGCTTCGGGCGAGCCTGACGGCCGCTCCGGCGTCCGCGCCGGCCGACCCGCGCGTCCCCGTCCGCAATCCCGCAATCCTCGGCCCCTTGAACGTCTACTACTACGACTACTTCGCCGACATCCCGGGCGCCGATTTCTCGAAGATCGCCCTGGCGTCGAGAGACGACGGTGACGTTCTCGCCTACGAGGCGTTGAACCTCGCCGACGGCACGCGCTCGGTCTCGGAAATCCGCGACGTGCTCTCCGGGCGCTACGCGTCCGTGCCGCTGCCGGCGGTCGCCGAGTACTTCGATCTGCTGGCAAGGGCCGGCGCCGTCACCTATCGGCGTTGAGGATCGCCCAGATCGCGTCGATCGCTTTCGCGGTGCCGCCGCGATCCCACGGCGGTACGGAGATCGCGATCGATTCGCTGACGCGCGGCCTAGTCGCTCGAGGGCACGACGTGACGCTGTTCGCCTCGGGGGATTCGAAGACGACGGCACGTCTGCACGCGGTCGTGCCGCGGGCGACGCAGGACGATTCCTCGGCGACTTCCTATCAGGAGCGCGAGTACGAGGTCCGCAACGCCGCGGAGGCGTATCGCATGGCCGGCTGGTTCGACGTGCTTCACTCCCACTGGCCGACTCCGGCGGCGTACTTCTCGGACACGACGCCGAAACCCAGCGTGATGACGTACGCCTACATCGAGAAGCCGCTCCACGAGTATTACCGCTCGGCCTATCCGCGTCTTCAGGGTGTGTGCATCACCGAGGCCCAGAACCGCATGCTGGGAGGAGGGCGGCCCGTCATCCCGTACGGCGTCGAGGTCGATCGGATCCAATTCGTCGAGACACCGGAGGACTTCCTGATCACGGTCGGACGGCTCGTCCCGCACAAGGGCGCGGACCGCGCGATCGCGATCGCTCGACAAGTGGGACTGCCTCTGGTCATCGTCGGGGCGATGACGCCGTATCTCGCCGACAGCGAGCCGTTCTTTCGCGAAAGGGTGGCTCCGCACATCGACGGGAAGGCCGTCGTTCACTATCCCCACCTGCCCAACACCGAGGTCGTCGATCTGATGGCCCGGGCGCGCGCCTTCCTCTTCCCGATCTCGTGGGAGGAGCCGTTCGGCCTCGTCGTCGCGGAGGCCATGGCCGGCGGAACGCCCGTGATCGGGACACCGAGAGGGTCTCTTCCCGAGCTCGTCGAGCATGGCGTCACGGGTTTCCTCGGCGAGACCGACCAGGAGCTCGCCCGATTCGCCGCCCGCGTCGGCGATCTGTCCCGCGCGGCCTGCCGCCGCCGGGCCGAGGAGCGTTTCAGCGCGGCCCGCATGGTCTCCGACTACGAGGCGCTCTACCGGAGGCTCACCGGGCAGGGATAGGATTCCGGCAATGCTTCCAGCGCCTCGCGCGCTCCTGGTCCATTCGCTATTCGAAGCGCTGGCCTACGCCGTCGGCTTCGTGATCTATCGCATCGAGCGGCGGCGGTTCCCCGAGCGCTCTCTGCCCCAGGGACGCGACCTCGCGCTTCTGCTCTCAGCCGGCGTCGGCGCCCTCGGGGGCTCGCGGCTGCTCGCGTGGCTCGACGGCGCGGCCGACGGCAAGACGATCGTCGGCGGCATCCTCGGTGGCTGGATCGCCGTCGAGATCGCCAAGCGAGGCCTCGGGATCCGCCGTCCGACCGGCGATGCGTTCGTGCTGCCGCTGATCGGCGCGATGGCAGTCGGGCGCGTGGGCTGCTTTCTCGCCGGCCTGTCCGATGGCACGTACGGTTCCCCGACGACGCTTCCGTGGGGCGTGGACCTGGGCGACGGCGTGTCGCGCCATCCCGTGCAGCTCTACGAGATCGCATTCCTCCTCGCCTGCGGCGCGGTGCTCATCCGGATGCGGGCGAGGCTGCGCCCCGGCGAGAGCTTCCTCATCTTCGTCGCCGCCTACTGCGCATTCCGCCTCGGGATCGATTTTTCGAAGCCCGGACGACCGATCTCGCCGTTCGGCATGACGGCGATTCAGCTCGCCTGCATCGCGGGCGTCGCCGCCGCCCTCGTTGTTCTCGTCCGTCGCAGGCGCGAGGCCGTCGCGCGCGGAAAGGAGCTGGTCCTTGCCTGACCGCCCATACGTCTTCCTGGACCTGACCAGCAGCCTCTGCTCGTCCTGCCTGCGAAAAGTGGAGGCGAAGATCCTGATCCAGGACGACAACGTCTTTCTCCGAAAGTGGTGCCCCACGCACGGGCCACAGAGAGTCCTGATCTCGACTGACGTCGACTACTACCGGCTCTCGCGCCGGTCGCTCAAGCCCGGCCAGCTCCCGTACCACTTCAACACGCCGATCCACTACGGCTGCCCTTTCGACTGCGGGCTTTGCCCGGACCACGAGCAGCACAGCTGCCTCACACTCGTCGAGATCACCGACCGCTGCAACCTGGCGTGCCCCATCTGCTACGCCGAGTCCTCGCCTGCGCGCCCGACCGAGCGTTCGCTGCCCGAGATCGAGAGGATGCTCGACGCGATCGTGCGCAATGAGAAGGAGCCCGACGTCGTCCAGATCAGCGGCGGCGAGCCGACGATCCACAGCCGCTTCTTCGAGATCCTCGACATGGCGAAGGCGCGGCCCATCAAGCACCTCATGGTCAACACCAACGGCGTGCGGATCGCGCAGGACCGCGAGTTCGTGGCGCGTCTGAAGGGCTACACGCCCGGATTCGAGCTGTACTTGCAGTTCGACTCGCTGCGGGAAGCGCCGCTGCGCGATTTGCGAGGAGTGGATCTGCGGGAGGTGCGGCGGCGCGCCCTCGAGCACCTGAACGAGGCCGGCCTCTCGACGACTCTGGTCGTGACGGTGAAGAAGGGCGTCAACGACGGCGAGATTGGCGAGATCATCGACTTCGCGCTGGAACAGCCCTGTGTTCGCGGGGTCACGTTCCAGCCGGTCCAGGCGGCGGGCCGCCTCGAGGGTTACGATCCCGCCCGCGACCGCCTCACGCTGTCGGAGATTCGGAAGGAGATCCTGAAACAGAGCTCCGTCTTCCAGCCTCGCGACATCCTTCCGGTGCCCTGCCATCCCGACGGCATCGCGATGGCGTACGCGCTCAAGCGCGAGGGATCCGTGGTGCCTCTGACCGGACTGCTCGATCCGTCGGTCCTGCTCGAAGGGACGGGCAACACGATCGTGTACGAGAAGGATCCGCGACTGCGCGCCGAGTTTCTCCGGCTCTTCTCGACGGCGGCGTCGCCGGAATCGGCCGCCGGTTCGCTGCGCGATCTGTTGTGCTGCCTTCCCAGGGTCGACGCCCCCGCCTCACTCGGCTACGACAACGTGTTCCGCGTCCTGATCATCGAGTTTCTCGACGCCTACAACTTCGACGTCCGGTCGGTGAAGCGCTCCTGCATCCACATCGCGCATCCCGACGGCCGGATCATCCCGTTCGACACGTACAACCTCTTCTACCGGGAAGGACGGGAGGCCCAGCTCGAGGCCGCCCGGGCCCTCTCGGCTCCAGCAGGTGTAATGTGAACGCCCCCTCCCCACCTCCCCCGCCCCCGCAGGCCCCGCAGCCGCCGGCGCCTCCGCGTCTGACGCGATTCGACGGCTGTCTCGGCTTCTTCCTCGGTTTTTGCGTCGGAATCGTGATCCTGATGCTGGGCTTCAGCATGGGCCGTGCGCACGCCGGCCTGACACTCATGGCGGTGCTCGCCATCGGCAGCATCGTCGGCCTGATCTTCCTGGCGAAGTCGCATCCCCGCTGGGCGCGCCTGAATCACGCGATGGTGATCGGCATCGCGCTGGTCGGCCTGCTCCTCGGCCTCTGCAACGCCCTGACCTGACCGCCGTGGGTTTCGATTTTTCGCCCGAGAGCCTCGATCGCGAGTTCCCTGTCCGTCGCAACCTCGTCTACATGAATCACGCGGCGGTCTCTCCCATGCCCCGCCGCGTGGCCGACGCGATGACCGCGCACCTGGAGAACATGCGCGACCGCGGCGCGGCCGACTGGCGGCGCTGGTTCGGCGAGATCGAGAAGACGAGGGAGAAGGCGGCGCGCTTCATCGGCGCTTCGACCGCCGAGGTCGGGTTTCTGCCGAACACGTCCTGGGCGCTGAATTACGTCGCCCTGGCTTTTCCGTGGAAGCTGGGCGACAACGTCGTGACCTCCGACCTGGAGTTCCCCTCGAACGCTTATCCCTGGCAGGCCCTCGAGGCCCGCGGCGTCGAGTGCCGCACGGCGGAAAACCGAGGCGGTCGCGTCGGTCTCGCGGAGGTGGCCCCGCGGGTCGACGCGAAGACGCGCGTGATCGCCGTGTCCTGGGTGGCCTTCCACAACGGCTGGGTCTTTCCCCTCGAGGAGCTGGGAGCCTTCTGCCGCGAGCGCGGGATCCTCCTGGTGGTCGACGGCATCCAGGGACTGGGGCTCCTGCCGATCGACGTGCACCGCGCCGGCGTGCACGTTCTGGCCGCCGATTCGCACAAGTGGCTCTACGGCGCCGAGGGCTGCACCGTCTTTTACGTCGCCGAAGACGCGGCCCAACGGATCCCGCCGATCGCGAGCGGCTGGTGGAACTCGAAGACCGAGGGGGACTATCTCGGCTCCCGCGCCACGCTCTACAAGGGCGCGCGGCGCTACGAGCCGGGCACGCTTCCCACCGACCACATCATCGGTCTCTCCGCCTCCCTCGACCTGCTGGCGGAGATCGGCGCCGAGGCGGCGCACAGGCGCGTGCTCGAGCTCGTCCGGGCTCTCGCCGACGGCTTGCGCTCTCGCGATTGGAAGATCGCCACGCCCGAGCCCTTCCGCTCCGGCATTCTCGGCGCCGTCCCTCCCTCGCGCGATGCCCGCTCCTGGGCCAAGGACCTCGAGGCTCGCGGCGTCATCGTTTCCCCGCGGGAAGGCGCCGTTCGGTTCTCCCCGCACGTCGGCAACGACCTCGGCGAGATCGAGAAGGCGCTATCTGTGATCGACGTGATCGGCTGATCGTCACCGGTACGGGGGCGCCGGCCTGGGTCCGGGAGGCGTCGGCGGAGGCGGCGCGGCCGGCGTCGTGGGTGCCGCCCCCTCGGCTCCGCCGCCGGAGACGATGTCCCGGATTCCGCCGAGCGAGGCGAGCACACCCGAGGCTTCCCAGGGCAGATAGACGATCCGGTCGGCGTTGGCGCCGAGCTGGGAGAACGCTTCGAGGTAGCGCTGGGCGATCAGGTACTGCGCGGGATTCCCGGCGGAGCCGATCGCGTCGGCCACGACCTTGATCGCCTGAGCCTCGGCCTCGGCCACGCGCAGCCGCGCCGCGGCCTGTCCCTCGGCCTCCAGGATCCGCGACTGCTTCTCACCTTCTGCGCTGACGATCTGCGATTGCTTCTGCCCCTCGGCCTTCAGGATAGCCGACGCCTTCTCACCCTCCGCGTTGGTGACCATCGCGCGGCGGGTGCGCTCGGCGGTCATCTGCTTCTCCATCGTCAGCTTGATGTCCTGGGGCGGATCGATGTTCTTCAGCTCGACGCGCATGATCTTGACGCCCCACTGCTGCGTGGCCTGATCGAGCGCCGAGCGCAGCTGCGTGTTGATCGTGTCGCGGGAGGTCAGGGTGTGGTCGAGGTCGAGCGCGCCGATGACGTTGCGCAGGCCCGACAGCGTCAGCTGCTCGATGCCCCAGGTCAGGTTCTGAACCTCGTAGGTGGCACGCACCGGATCCGCCACCACGAAGTAGATGACGGCGTCGACCTTCATCGTGACGTTGTCGCGGGTGATGACCGGCTGCGGCTCGATCTGCGTGATCTGCTCGCGCAGGTCGATCGTGGCGCGAACCGAGTCGAGGAACGGCACGATCACGTTGAGCCCGGCGTCGGCGCGCTTGTGGAAGCGGCCGAGGCGCTCGATCAGCTTGACCTGCTTCTGTGGGACGACCTTGATGGATTTCGCCAGCACGATCAGGGCGAAGACGACCAGTACGAAGAGGACGAAGGTCGATGGCGATGCGCTCGGCATGCGGACGCTTCCTTTCTCCGCCGTTACACGGGCGACACGAGGAGGACGATTCCGTCGGCGCCGTCGATCCGGACGCGGGAGCCCGTGGTGACCGGCACCGGCGCGCGCGCGGCCCAGTCGTGGCCCTCCACGATCACGCGTCCGGTGCCGCGCACCGGATCGATCGGTTCCGTCACTTCGGCGAGCTTGCCCTTCAGCGTCTCGGTGCGGTCGGGCACACCCGGCCCGAGGCGCTTGAGGAAAATGGGCCTGAGCAGGACGAGCAGCGCGAGCGACAACGCTGCGAACAGCACGATCTGGATCGCCACGCCGACTCCCAGGAGCGCCAGCACCGCCGCAGCGAGCGCCGCGAGCGTCACGAAGACGAATCCAAACGCCGGCACGATCACCTCGAGGATGCCGGCCACCAGGGCGACGATCACCCAGAGTGCCACGAGCGACATGTTTCGGGAACTCCCTGCCGGCAAACGAGACCCCAAAGGCCGCGCAATGTCAACGGAGGCGCGATGAGCCCTACGGGCGCGGCGGAATGTCGTGCGTTCCGTTCTGCGGCGGGGCTGCGCGATCGACGCCTCCCCGCTCGACGAGCGGCGCGGTCGGAGCCACCCGAAACACGCTCCCCGCCTGCGCTCCCGCGAGCAGCACATCACCGGACGAAATCGCCAGAGTCTGGATGTACGGGTTCGTCAGACCGGTGCCGAAGGCGCTCCAGGTGGACCCTCCGTCCACGGTCGCGTACACGCCCGGAAACGCGCCGACGAAGACGGCGCCCCTCGCCGGGTCGTCGATCAGCGCGTGGATCGCGAGCCCGCCCGGAAGCCCTCCCGCCGCCGGCGTCCAAGTGGCTCCTCCGTCGCTGCTCGTGAAGAGCCCGGTGTCCGTCCCGGCGAAGATGCGGCCCGCGACGGAGGAATCGAGCAATGCGCGCACAGGACCCGACAGATTCCCGGAGCGCGACCAGCTCGCTCCCTGATCGGTACTGCGGTAGACGCCGTCGTCCGCGCCCGCCCAGAGCCGTCCGGATGTCCCGGCCGACAGGGACCAGACGATCCCGGCCGGCCCTCCCGTGGTGGCCTGCCAGTTTCCGCCGCCATTTGTGGTTCGATACACGCCCACCGCTGTGCCCGCGAGGACGATCCCCGTCGTCGCCGGAACCGGCAGCACCGGACGCACGACCGCCGAGGGAAGTTCGTTGCCCGCCGCAGCCCACGTGTCGCCGCCGTCGGTGGACTTGTTGACGCCGGTCGCTCCTCCCTCGTAGACGATTCCGGCTTCGTCGGGATCGAATGCCGCGCTCACGGGCAAGGCCTCTGGTCCGTTGATCTGGGGCCAGGTCAATCCCGAGTCCTCCGAAAGGTAGGTCGCGCCGCCGCCGCCGATGGCCAGGAGACGGGCTGGAGTGAACGGATCCACCGCGAGCGAGAAGATCGGAACGCCGTGAATTCCGGTCCCGAGGGAGAACACCGAGCGATCGCCGTCGGCATAGAAGACATTGCCCCCCGCGAAGGGAAGCTGACCAAATCCAACGAAGAGGCGGCCCGGAGATCCCGGCCCCACGGCCAGCGCGTTGACGAAAGTCGCCCCGAACCGGAGCGCGGTCCACGTGAGGCCGCCGAGCGCCGTTTCGTACGTCCCGGACCGGTTGGCCAGATAGATCGTGCCGGCCGAGTCCGCCGCCAGGGCAGCCACGTCCGTTCCGAAGACGCCGAAGGCGAAGCTTGACCAGCTCGCCCCGCCGTCCGTGGACTTGAACGGGCCGCCGTTGATGGTGCCTGCATACACGGTCGAGGTCGTCGTCGGGTCCACGACGAGGGCCGAGACGTGGAGATTGGAAAGTCCGGAGTTCTGTGCCGTAAACGATCCGCCGCCGTCAGTGCTCTTGTAGACGCCGTCGTCCAGCGTGCCGACGTAGACCGTCGCAGTGTGCGAGGGGTCGATGGCCAGGGTCAGCGGCTTCTTGCCGACGACATTGGCGCCGATCGCCGTCCACGTCGCTCCCCCGTCGGTGCTCTTGGCCAGCGTGCCATCGGCTCCGGCGGCGTATGCGATCTGGGCTGAAGTCGGATCGAAGACGATGTCGCTGATCGTCGGGCCGGGCAGCGTCGCGATCGAGGACCACGTCGAGCCGCCATCGACAGAGAGGTAACCGCCCGCGGCCGTTCCGGCAACGACGCGCTGCGAGTCGGAAGGCGAGACGGCAAGGCTCAGCACATCGAAATTCCCGAGACCCGTGCTGGCGGCGCTCCAGGTCGCGCCACCGTCCGCGCTGCGGTAGATTCCTCCGTCGGCGATGCCCGCGTACACCCGGGATGCGTCGGAAGGACTCGTCGCGATGCAGCTCACGACTCCGCCATCGGGCCCCGTGTTGACCCACGTGTCCGATGCGCGCACGGCCGCGGGTGAGAGCACGGCGAGAAGGGCGACGAGGGCGGAGCGGATCGCGGTTCTCAAGACGTTCCGCAGCATATGTCGGCCCACGCCGGGAACGCCGACGCGGCCCGGAGCGCGGCCGTCGTCTCCGGGAGACAGTCGCGTCCCCTTCCGGCCGCACCGATCGGCATGTCCGCCGTGAATTCCACGACATTGAGACAATGAGCTCCCGGCATTTTGCTTGCACCCGAAGAGCGAAACGACCCGGACCTTCATTCGGGAGGTCGCCATGCGCAGGTCGCTCCTATTGATCGGGATCATCGCCGCGGCAATCGCGACGGCGGTCGCGCAGGAGCCGCCCACGCAGAAGCCTTTCACCGAAAGCGTCGAGGTGCGCGTGAGAACCGTCCTCGTCTTCATCACCGACGCGAAAGGCAAACCGCTTGCCAAAGCGCCGACACCCGCGGACCTTCGGGTCATCGAGGACGGGAAGCCGGCTGAAGTTCTCGCTGTCGAGCCCGCACGGAGCGCCGGAAGCACGTCCTCGAAACCTCCAGCCGCCGCAGCTCCGCCTCCGGTCGCTCCGACGGCCGCGGCGCCGGCTGCGTCCCGCATCCCTCAATACCTTTACGTCGACACGACCTCCCTTCAGGTCCGCTCGGTGCCGCGGATTGCCACAACGGTCGAGAAGGATCTCGGCGCAATCCTGGCCAACGGACCCCTCGAGATCATCGTCGCGGACCCGGAGCCCAAAGTCCTGCTCGCGTCGACCTCGAACGAAGCCGCCCTCCGCGGCCTCCTCCAGAGGCTGCCGTCGGTCGCCGTCGGCAAGCAGCGCATCTACGACGCGCGCAAGGACGCCATGACCCAGATGATGGAATCCGAGTACGACGCGCGAAACACGCTGACCATGAGCTCGTTCCGTGTTGACACGCGGGCGGCCATCCGCCAGGAGATGTCGCTCATACAGGACTCGCTGCGCCGCCTCGATGCGTGGTCCGCGACCCTCCCATACGACCGCGCCGCCGTCGTCTATCTCTGCAACGACGGGTTCGATAACGACTTGACCGAGGTGTATCGCAACATCCTGATTGCGAGCCCCCGGCCCGACGACAAGCAGTCTGCCATGCAGCTCCAGCAGGAGTTCGGGCGCGAGGCCGCGAACTTCACGACGAAAGCCGCCGAGGTCCTCGCGGGACGCGGTGCGACGGCGATCGTCCTGGCCTTCGGAGGTATGGACGCCGAATTCAGCATGAGCGCAGCGAACTTCGACAAGTACTCGAAGGCGGCGGTGCACCAGCCTCTGGTGTCCACTCCGAACAACTACTACGCGCGTCCGAACGAGCCTCTCCTCTCGGTCGCCGACAAGACCGGAGGCCGGGTCGTCACCGCCGAGAACAAGCTGCCGGAGGCAATCGACGAAGTCGGCGGCGCCTATCTCGTAAGCTTCCGCAGCCACGCGCCCTCCGACGGGGCGCCGCATCCTCTGGAGATCACGGCCGCGGTCTCAGGCCTCAAGGTCCGCGCGCCACGCTCGGTTCTCGCGGCGACGACACAGGCCGCCTCGGCCGGAAAGGCCGTACGCGCGCTTTCGGCGCCTTCTCCCGCGACGGAGTCGCCGCGATCGTCCGGCTCGCTCCCCGTGACCGCCTCCATCGTGCCGGTCGAGAAGCTCGACAAGGGGCGTATCAAAGGGACGCTGACCGTCTCGACCGACTTCGCGACGATCGTAGACGCGCTCGAGCGCACGGGCGGCGGCCGCGTGCGGGTGACGGTGGCGGTCGAGAACACGAGGGGCGCTCCGTTCACGCAGAGCGAGGAGACGGAGCTGGACCACTCCGGAGGCGGCACGCTCTGGTACTACGAGGCCAACATCGTCTGGCCGCCCGAGGCGACGCGTGTCGCCGTCACGGTCGAGGAGCTGGCGACCGGGAGCTCCGGAAGCGCCGTGGCGGAGCTGCCGAAGCCGTAGGTTCGGCGTCGAGCGATGGAGATTCTGTCGTATCCGGTCGGCCTCCTGATCGGGCTCTTCCCGATCGCCGCGGACCTGGGCCCGAGCCGGGAACCCGCGCACCTCCTGCTCGACAACCGGCCGGTGTGCGAGCTGACCGAGCGCGCGCCGGGGTGCATGGTGGACCTGGGACTGGATCCTCGCGTCCACATGCTCGAGCTCGTGCGAACGGATAACGCCGGACACGTGACCGAGCACGTGCGCCGCTGGGTCAACAGGCCGGGTGTGGAGCCGGAAGTGCTGGCCTCGGGAATCTGCGACGAGAAGAGGCGGCAGTGCGACTTCGATCTCACCTGGGCACATCCCGCCAAGCTCGACCCGAAACGTCTCGACCTGACGTTGGACGGGGTCGCCGTCTGGCACGGCAAGGAGCATCACGCGACCGTCAAAATCGCGAAGGGCGCGAAGCCCCAGGTCCTGGTCCTCGACGCGCAGTTCTCGGACGGAACGCGCGCGAGCTACACGCGGACGCTTTACGCGTTCTATCCCGAGGTCGCGCAGGCGGCGCTGCAGGCCGTGCCGATCCTCCCGGGCTCTTCGTCGGTGACCGACGAGGAGCTGGCGGGCGTCCTGCGAGACGCGGGCATTCCGATCCGCACGGTCGAAAGCGGCGACTACGAAGTCACGTTCGTTCTCGAACCCAGGGTCTTCGACTCGATCCCGGGCTTCATCGGCAAAGCGCCGGCGATTCCCGGCCGCCACTCAATCGCGATCGCCTCGCCGACCGGGGGCTCCACGGCCGTCGGTTCGATTCGCACCGTGATACCGGATCAGATGCTGACCGCCTTCGAGACGACCGCCGACCAGCTCGGCCGCCGCTTTCCCGGCCTCATGTCGCAGTGGACGCGCTATTCCGACGCCGTGGCCGCGGCCGGATACGCTCTCGGCAGCTCGCCCCGTCGCCGCGCGATCGTTCTCGTCCTCAGTGGCTTCGCACGTCCTGACATCAGCACATTCTCGGTCGCGCAGGCACGTGCCTATCTCTCCGAGATCATGGTGCCCCTCTACGTCTGGAGAATCGGAGAGGTCATTGGTTCCGACTGGCCGGACGGCCGCCGAATCGCCACGATGCAGAACTTGCGCGACGCCTTCGACGCCCTTGGGAAGGACCTCGAGCGTCAGCGCATCGCATGGCTCGAAGGAACGCGCGACATCCGCTACGCCGGGATGCAGCTGACCGCCACGGTGCCGATCGCCGGACGGGAAGCGGCGACGTCGATGCTCCCGGAGCCGGTCTCGGAAAGCGACTTTGCCGGCGGCGCCTCGCCGGTTCTCACCTCGATCGGGCCCGACGGCGGAACGGTCCACGCCCTGGCCGCGAGCGCGGACGGCTCGGTGGTCTACGCCGGAACGCACGCCGGCATCTTTCGTTCGTCCGACCGCAGCGCCACCTGGGTCCGCGCGTCCGCGGGGCTTCCGCCGTCGCCGGTGCGGTGCCTCGCGGTGGATCCCTCGGACTCCGGCGCCGTCTATGCCGGGACCGACGGCGGCCTCTTCGTGACGTCGGATTCGGGCGAGCACTGGCGCCCTGCCGGAGCTTTGGTGTCTCCGCCGGTGACGGCGCTGGCTCTCGACCCGCGCAAGCCCGCGAGGCTCTACGTCGGAACGAGAGGCCGGGGCGTCCTGTGGAGCGGCAACGGAGGCGCGACGCTCCTCACCGGCACGCTCGACCACGGCGACGTACGGGCGCTGGCCGTCGATCCCCGCGACCGGTCGGTCTGGGCGGCGACGGAAGAGGGCCTGTTTCGCAGCGACAACCACGGCTTCGGCTGGACCCGGGCAGGAAAGCCCGCGGGGCGTGTCCTCGCGCTGCTTCTCGATCCCCGCGTGCCCGGCCGCGTCTACGCGGGCACGGCGGGCGACGGTCTGATCGTCAGCGTCGACGGCGGAAGCTCCTGGCGGCCGACGAAGCTCTCCGCGGCGTTCGTCACGGATCTCGTGCCCGTCGCCGGACCGCCCGCGGTCCTTCTCGCCGCCTCGACCGACGGCGTGTTTTCCTCCACCGACGGCGGCGCCACGTGGAAGCTGGCACGCGTCGGCGCCATCGAGGCGCTCGCGCCGGCTGGGCCCGGAGTCCTTCTCGCGGCGGGATTGCGCGGCGTCCTTCGCGCGGAGCCCCCTGGACGGAAATGGTCGGAGTCCAACCGGGGCCTCTTCGCCCGCTCGGTTTACGCCGTCGCCGCAACGCCGTTCGCCCTCTGCGCAGGAACCTCCTCGCAACTGCTTCGTCGTCCGGCGAAAGGCGGCGCGTGGGAATCGGTGCCGGGTATTCCGGACGACGCCTCGGGAACATTCGCGATCGCGCCCCTCGGCTCCGAATCGTCGCCCGAGCTGCTCGTGGGCACCTCGGGAGACATCGGAAGAAGCCTCGAAGGCGGAACGAGCTGGTCGTGGGTCCCGACGCACACGGTTTTCTCTCTCGCGTCCGATCCGGGTCAGCCCGGCGTCGCCTACGCCGCGACGCGCGCCGCGGTCCTGAGGTCCGTGGACGGAGGCCTCAGCTGGAAGATCGCTTCGGATGGGCTGGTGAAGACGTTCCCCTTCAAGCTCGCGGTCGATCCGAAGAGCCCGTCCACGGTATACGCCGCGACCGCCGGATCGGGCGTCTACCGGACGACCGACGCCGCGAAGAGCTGGAAGCCGGGCGGAACCGAGCTCGCGCGCTCGATCGTGCGCAGCCTCGTTCTCGATCCCAACGCCATGGAGACCCTGTACGCCGGCACCGATCGCGGCGTTTTCGCCAGCACGACGGGAGGACGCACCTGGTCTCCCCTCTTCGACGGACTGCCTCGGGCGCCGGTCTACGCGCTCAGCGCGGACCCGAAGTCGCCGCTGACGTTTTACGCGGGAACGGGCGCGGGCCTCTTCGAGACAATCGACGGCGGCCGGCACTGGAACGCCGCCTTTGCCGGCCGGATCCCGGCGCCGGTCACGTCGCTGTCGATGGACGCATCCGGAGACGCGCTGGTCGCCGGAACGCTCGGAGCCGGCGTGTTTCTCGTTCCGCTCAGGAACTAGAGCCGGTTTCCTCGGGAGGCACCGCGTCGATCGCCATTCCCGATTCGTCGGCGAGCGCCGCGCGGTTCTTTCCGCTCTGCTGCGCGCGCTTCAACGCAGAGTCGGCGGCGCGCAGCAGACTGGACGTGTCCCCGGCGATCTCGCCGCCTTCCGCCGCGACTCCCAAAGACAGGGTCAGCGGCACCGGCCCGGCCGAGGTATGAACGGGCCGGCGCGCGAACGCCTCGCGAATCCGCTCGGCCACGGTCAGGGCTCCCAGCCCGTCGGAGCCGGGCAGGACGATCAGGAACTCTTCTCCCCCGTAGCGTCCGACGGCGTCGTACGGGCGCACGGAGGAGTTCATTCGGCGGGCGGCCTCGCGCAGGACCTCGTCGCCGACCGGGTGTCCGAGCGTCTCGTTGACCTTGCGGAACTCGTCCAGGTCCGCGAGCACGACGCCGACCGAGCCGCTCTTTCGGCGAGCGCGCTCCCGCTCCTTGTCCAGCAGGTCGAGGATCGAGGCGTGGTTCCAGGATCCCGTGACGCCGTCCCGTGTCGACTGGACGCGCAGCGCGTCCTGGGAGGCGCGCAGGGCCTGCTCGACCTCGACGATGCGAGCTCCGGTCCGGATTCGGGCGCGCGTCTCCACGGCGTCCAGAGGCGTGAAGAGGAAGTCGTCGGCGCCGGCGTTCAAGCCGTCGAGGAGGTCGGCCCCCGCCTTTCGCTCCGTGACGAGGAGGACGTATGCCGACGGGAGCTCGGGCTGGAGCCGGAGCTTACGGCAGACGTCGATGCCCTTCATCCCGTCCATCTCCCACGCGAGCACGGAGAGGGTCGGGCTGCGCTCGGACTCGATCCGGTTCCAGGCCTCCAGGCCGTTGCGCGCGGGCGCGACGTCGTATCCCCACTTCGTCAGCCACGTTTCGAGCTGGCGCAGCCGGTCCGGATCGCTGTCCGCGATCAGAGCCTTCATTCGGTTCCTTTCCTTCGCTCTGCCGAGTGTCCGATGAATGGTAGCCGATCCGCGCCGCTCACAGCGCGTCGAACCCGCGAAGGACGATGCCGCGTCGCTCGAGGAGAGCCTTGAGCTTCGGATCGCAGAGCACGTCGATCTCCCACTCCCGCTCGTCGACGTAGGTGCTGGAGCTCCGGAGCTCCGCATCCGGGCGGCCGGGGTGGCACATGAGCTCGCTCGTTCCTTCCGGAAGCTCCTCCAGGATCCTCTCGAGCGTGTCGTAGGCGACGCCCTCCGCGTAGAAGGAGTCGTAGAAGCGGTCCGGTGTCCGGACGCCCGCGGCCTGGAGCTGGCGGCGAGCCTCGTCGCTGGAAGCCCGCGCCGGAAGCCCGCGCTCTCGCGCGACCGCGGCGAAGACCGGCGCGACGGAGGGATGCAACGCGGCATGGTGGTGGGAGTCCAGATGCGTGGGCGCCTTCCGAGCCAGGATCTGGAAGATCTGGATCTGGGCCTCGAGCTCCCGGCGGATTTCTTCGGCCGGAATCTGCGCCGGCAGCGCCTCGAGGTTGCGGCGGAAGAAGCCGCCGGCAGCGAGCGTCGGCACCTCGCGAGCGGGCGCCGCGGGCCGGCCTCCTCCGGTGACGACGAAGTGGAGCCCCAGCGAGAGACGCTGCGAGCGTTCGGCCGCCTCGCGGATTCCTCGCGCCGCCGCCGTCTCCAGCACCATGACTGTGGAAGAAGTCACGATGCCCCGCCGATGGGCTTCGAGGACGCCCTGGTTGACGCCGGGCGAACGGCCGAAGTCGTCCGCGTTGACGATGAGACGGCGCGCGGGCACTGCCGGGATTGTGCCTCAGATTCGTCGGAGATAATCCCCGGCAGATGCCCACGCGCGGAGTCCGGGGAGCCACGACCGTGGACCGCAACGAAGCGGCCGACGTGGTCGGGCGCACGGACGAGCTCCTGCGCATTCTCGTCGCGTCCAACGGGATTCTCCCGGAGGACCTGGCGAGCATTCTCTTCACGGTGACCGACGACGTCGACGCCGAGTTCCCGGCCAAGGCCGTGCGGTCGATGCCGGGCTGGGAAGAGGTGCCGCTTCTCTGTGCGCGCGAGATCCCCGTGGCCGGCGCGCTCGGGGCCTGCATCCGTGTGCTTCTCCTGTGGAACACGGATCGTGCCCAAAACGAGGTCCGGCACGCTTTCGTCCGGGGCGCGCGGCGGCTGCGGCCCGCCTGGGCCGTGCGTGTGCCGGGAGACGAGGGCGGCTCTCCGTGACCCGCGCCGCCGTCGTCGGCCTGGGATTGATCGGCGGATCGCTGGCCATGGCGCTGCGCTCCCGCGGCTGGGACCGCGATCCCGAGGTCCGGAGGCAGGCGCGGGAGCGCGGTATCGACGCTCCCGAGACACTGGCGGAGGCCGTCGCAGGCACCGAGATCGTCGTCACGGCGGTTCCGACGGAAGAGACTCCGGCCCTCCTGATCACCCTGTCACAGGCGGCGCCGAAGGCCGTCCTGACGGACACGGCTTCCCTCAAGCGTCCGCTCGTCCAGGCGGCCCAGAGCCTCCGCCATACCGTCCGATTCGTCGGCGGGCATCCCATGGCGGGCTCCGAATCGAGCGGGATCGCGGCGGCGAGAGCGGATCTGTTCCGAGGACGTCCATGGGCTCTCGTGCCCACGCCGCGCAGCGACGAGGAGGCGATCGCAGCCTGCGAGGAGCTCGTACGCGCCGCCGGGGCGCGACCCGTGCGCCTCGACGCCGTTCGCCACGACCGTCTCATGACGTGGGCGAGTCACCTTCCCCTTTCCGTCGCCGCAGCCCTCGTCCGTGCGGCCACCGCGTCGGCGGGAAGCGACCTGTCGCAGCTCGCCGGACCGGGCTACCTCGACACGACGCGAGTGGCCGGCCAGCCCGTCGCGCTGGCCCTCGAGCTCGCGCTCGCCGATCGAGAGTCGCTGGTCGGTGCCATCGACTCCGTGTCGCGCGAGCTCGCGTCACTCTCCGCCGCGCTCCGCCGCGAAGACCTCGAAGCGCTCCGCTGCTTCTTCCAGGAAGCTTCGGACGCGCGCCGCAAGACGTAGGGGCGGGGCTTGGCCCCGCCCGGGCGGCCACAAGGGCCGCCCCTACACTTGAGCCGTCGCCCTCACGCTCCTCGCCAACGCGGCGAACCCGGGAAGGTCCAGGCTCTGGGCGCCGTCGGAGAGCGCGGTGTCCGGCCTCGGGTGCACCTCGACGAGGATCCCGTGCGCGCCGGCGGCCAGGCCCGCGAGCGCCAGAGGCGCGACGATCGAGCGGATGCCCGCGGCGTGGCTCGGGTCCACCAGGATCGGCAGATGCGTGCGCTCGCGTGCGAGGGCGACGCCGTTCAAGTCGAGGGTGTGGCGCGTGGCGCGCTCGAAGGTGCGGATCCCGCGCTCGCACAGGATGACTTGCTCGTTGCCGTCGGCCAGAATGTACTCGGCCGCCGAGAGCCACTCCTCGAGCGTCGCTCCGCCGCCACGCTTGAGTAGGACGGGCTTGCCGGCGCGTCCGGCCGCCCGCAGCAGCGCGAAGTTCTGCATGTTGCGGGCGCCGATCTGCAAGACGTCGGCGTACTTCGCGACGACCGGCACCTCTTCCCAGCTCAGCACCTCGGTGACGATGGGGAGCCCGGTTCTCTCGCGCGCCTCTTCGAGAAACTTCAGGCCTCGCACGCCGAGGCCCTGGAAGTCGTAAGGAGACGTGCGCGGCTTGTAGGCGCCGCCGCGCAGCATGTTCGCCCCGGCGGCCGCGACCGAGACGGCGGTCTCCAGCAGCATCTCCTCGCCCTCGACCGAGCAAGGGCCGGCGATCAAGACCGGCGTATCGCCGCCGATCTCCACGCCGCGAACGGTGATCCGCGTGCCCTCCGGGTTCTGGCGCCGGTCGTGAAGCGGCACGTCGGGCTTGGGCCGGCGATGCGCGGGCGGCGGCGTCGGAGGCCTCGACGGCGCCGTCCCGTCACTCCACTCGCGGTAGCTGCCGAGCACGACGACTTTCGTGACCAGCGCCTCGACGGCTTCCATGGCTTCCGAAAGCCGCGGCTCGTCGGCTCCGCCCTCGACGTCCAGGTAGAAGCGATACGTCCACGGCGTGGTCCTCTCGGGGCGCGACTGGAGCGACGTCAGGTTGACGCCTCGGCTGGCGAAGGCCTGGAGCGCCGCGGCGAGCATCCCGGGCTTGTGAGGCAGCCAGAGAAGGAGCGACGTCTTGCGGCGGACCGCCCCGTCGTCGGCCGTCGGGGCCACCGGCTCTCGCGTGAAAGTCAGGAACCGCGTCTGGTTGGACGGATCGTCCTCGATGCGCTCGGCCAGCGCCTCCAGGCCGTACGCGCCTCCGGCGCCCAGCGGAGCCACCGCGGTCTGGTCGGGCCGGCCCTCGCGGGCCACGATCTCGGCGCTTCCCGCGGTGTCCCATTCGCTGACGAGCTCGGCCTGCGGCATGTGCGCCTCGAGCCAGAGGCGGCACTGGCCCAGAGCCACCGGATGCGAGAGCACACGGCGGACCTCGGAGAGCGGCGTGCCGGGAATCCCGAGCAACGCGTGGTACACGGGCAGCAGGATCTCGTCGTGCAGATGCAGTGCACCGTCGCCGAAGGCGTCGTGCAGCAGGTCGTAGGTGGCGGTGACCGAACCGAAGAGCGAGTTCTCGATTGCGAGACAGCCCGCCTCGGCGAGGCCGTCGCGCACCGACGAGACCACTTGCTTGACCTCGCGGCACGGCACGATCGTCGCGTCGGGCCACCGCCACTTCGCCGCCGCTTCCGAGAAAGACCCGTGCGTTCCCTGGATTGCCACGCGCATCGTTGTCTCCAAAAAAAAGCCCCGCCGTTTCCGGCGGGGCCTGCTTTCGATCCGTTTTCGGTGTGCGCTACTCGACGCCCTCCGAACCGGACGCGAAGGGGGCCGCGCCGGGGCAGGTAAAGGGCCAATACCAGTATCGAGTCATCGCCCGCACACCTTAGCGCCGTCCGGCGTTGCGGTCAAGGCGCGTGGGGTACGATCCCAGCGCCACAGGAGGACCGATGCACTCCACGAAGAACGATCTCCCCCAGAAAGTCCGCTCCAAGGTCGTCGCGCTCCTGTCCGACCGGCTGGCCGACGCGACCGATCTCATGCTGCAGGGCAAGCAGGCCCACTGGAACGTGAAGGGACCCAACTTCATCGCGCTCCACGAGCTCTTCGACAAAGTCGTCGAGTCCGCCGAAGAGTGGGTCGATCTGATCGCCGAGCGGATCGTCCAGCTGGGAGGCCAGGCCGAGGGCACGGTCCAGGCCACGGCCGCGCGGACGTCCCTCCCCGAGTACCCTCTGACGATCGTCAGCGGAAAGGACCACGTGGATGCGCTTTCGACGGCGCTGGCAGCGCTTGGAAAGAAGGTGCGCAGCGCGATCGACAAGTCCGACAAGCTGGGCGACAAAGACACCGCGGACGTCTTCACCGAGATCTCGCGGGACGTGGACAAGTACCTCTGGTTCGTCGAGGCGCACAACCAGCGCGCGGAGTAATCGTCTGAGCGCTCCCCGTAGGACCTGGGGCCGCCTGGCGACCGAGCGGGTCCATCCCGGCGCGGCGCGGCTGGATCGTCTCGGCGTTGCTGGCGTCGTGGCGCTCATGCAGTCGGAAGACCGGAGGGTTCTCGCCGCGCTCTCGGCGGCGCGGAGCGCGATCGTTCAGGCGGGCGAGGCGTTCCGGGAAGCCTATGCCTCGGGCGGGGCGTGTCTCCTTTTCGGGGCCGGAACGAGCGGCCGCCTCGCCGTCCTCGAAGCCGCCGAGCTGCCGCCGACCTTCGGCACCGACCCGCGACGCGTGCGCGCGATCGTGGCGGGCGGGAAGGGCGCGGTCTTCCGCGCGCGCGAGGGCGCCGAGGACCGGCTGGCGGAAGGAGCGCGCCTCGCGAAGTCCGTCCGACGAGGCGACCTGGTTATCGGCGTCTCGGCGAGCGCGGTCACGCCGTTCGTGCGCGGTGCGCTCGCGTCGGCTCGGGCGCGCGG
>Ga0075433_10000881_pt1 | contig 21089 bp, 20 predicted proteins | sample RhiMethybrSRZTD2_FD_75299 | JGI IMG/M metagenome (GOLD analysis project Ga0075433, IMG submission 75299) | Populus rhizosphere microbial communities from Tennessee, USA - Rhizosphere MetaG P. TD hybrid SRZTD2 | ecosystem: Host-associated > Plants > Roots > Rhizosphere > Soil | place: USA... | reverse complement strand
TCGGCACGCCAGACGGGCTGGATCTGATAGCGCTTGAACAGGCGCGGCAGCTTCGACTGGTAGTGTGCGATCACGCGCGCCAGCGGCACGGTGAGGTCGTAGCGGAGCGCGAGGTCGGCTTCGCCGCTGGCTTCGTGCTCGCCGCGCTTGAGGATCTTGAAAATGAGCTGATTGCCCTCCTCGCCGTACTTTCCCATCAACGTCTCGAGGTTTTCGGCGGCGGGCGTCTCGAGCGGCTCGAACCCGTAGCGCTCGTACACACGTTCGATCACGCCAATGACGAACTGACGGCGTCGGACGTCTTCCGGAAGGAAGTCGCGCATGCCGCGCGCAGGCTCTGTTCGAGGCGGCATGCGAGCTAATTGCGTACCTGGTTATTCAGGTCAGTATCGTGATTGAGGGCACGGGCTGCGGGGAACGACCGAAACATCTACGTGAATTATATAGGGCCAGCCGCTTTCGCGGCTGGTGGGCCCGCTGGGGCGACCGCTACGCGGTCGTGGGGCCGGCGCTTCCGCCGGTGGGAAAGATCGCAGCTCGGTGCCGGACGGCAACCGTAAATCGTGCGTCCCTACTGTCGCCAAGCGACCAGCCCGACCGGCGGCGAAGCCGCCGGCCCCACGAGCGCGTAGCGCGAGGGCCCCACGGCGCGCGCGAAGCGCGCCGCCCTACATCCTCGGCAGCGTCAGCCCCTGCTGTCCCTGATACTTGCCCTTCTTATCCGCGTACGAGACCTCGCACACCTCGTCGCTCTGGAAGAACAGCACCTGCGAGATGCCCTCGTTGGCGTAGACCTTGGCAGGCAGCGGCGTCGTGTTCGAGATCTCGAGCGTGACGAACCCTTCCCACTCCGGCTCGAACGGCGTGACGTTCACGATGAGCCCGCAGCGTGCGTACGTGGACTTGCCGACGCAGACCGTCAGCACGTCGCGGGGAATGCGGAAGTACTCCACCGTGCGCGCCAACGCGAACGAGTTGGGCGGGATGATGCAGATGTCGGTCTTCATGTCCACGAACGAGCGGTCGTCGAAGTTCTTCGGGTCGACGACCGTGTTGTTGATGTTCGTGAACACCTTGAACTCGTTGGCGACGCGGATGTCGTAGCCATACGACGACAGTCCATACGAGATGACGCCCTGGCGAACCTGACGGTCCTCGAACGGCTCGATCATCCCGTGCTCGAGCGCCATCTTGCGAATCCACCGGTCGGCTTTGATTGATGGCATGTGGGTGGGCTCTACGTCCGTATTCTGACCTCTGCGCCTCGGTACCTCGGTGTGTCGTGGTTATCAATGCTAGACGCCGCAACGTCAGCGCTTGGAGAACAACATCATGATCAGCGTCAGCACGATGCTGGCGACGATCGACGTCACCAGCGGGAAGTAGAACGTGAAGTTACCCCGGCGGATGGTGATGTCACCGGGCAGCCGCCCGATCGGCAGTCCGAGTGTCATCAACAGCCCGACGCCGGCGATGAGCAATCCGAGAATGATGAGAGACCGCCCCATACATCGGAGTTATATCAATTCCAGGCCGCGAAAGAAGTAGCCGAGCTCGAACGCGGCCGTTTCCGGCGCATCCGACCCGTGCGTCGCGTTGCGCTCGATCGACGTCCCGAAGTCCTTGCGCAGCGAACCGGCTTCGGCCTTGGCCGGGTCGGTCGCGCCCATCGTCGCGCGCCACTTCTTAATCGCATCCGGTGCCTCGAGCGCGAGGAGGATGCACGGCCCCGACGACATGAAATCGGTGAGCCCGCCGAAGAACGGCCGCTCGCGATGCACGGCGTAGAAGCCTTCGGCTTCTTTCTTGGTCAAGTGCTGAAGCCGCATGGCGCGCACGGAAAAGCCGGCCTCTTCGATGCGGGCCAGGATCTTTCCCGCCTTTCGCGTCTCGACGGCATCAGGTTTGATGATTGCGAAGGTGCGTTCCACGTTATCTCCCGAGTGCTTCGCGCATCTTGGCGCCCATGTCGGCCGGGCTTTTGGCGACGTGGACCCCCGCTTTCGCGAGCGCGTCCATCTTCTCTGCCGCGGTGCCCTGTCCACCCGCGATGATCGCGCCGGCGTGGCCCATGCGGCGCCCCGGCGGCGCCGTCTGTCCAGCGATAAATCCGACTACGGGTTTTCGGAACTCTCCGGCGATGAAGGCAGCGGCTTCCTGTTCCGCGGTGCCGCCGATTTCACCGATCATGATGACCGCTTCGGTGTCGGCGTCGGCCGCAAACAGACGCAGCGCATCGATGAAGTTGGTCCCGATTAACGGATCGCCCCCAATGCCGATGCAGGTTGTCTGCCCCATGGCCTGCTTCGTCAGTTGGTGAATGGCTTCGTAGGTCAGCGTTCCACTCTTCGAGACGATGCCGATTTGTCCTTCCTTGCAGATGTGACCGGGGATGATGCCGGCCTTGGCCTGCCCGGCGGTGATGATGCCCGGACAATTCGGTCCGATGAGCCGTGTGCGCTTCCCCTGCATGAAGGTCATCGCCTTCAGCATGTCGGCGGTGGGGATCCCTTCGGTAATGCAGACCACGAGCGGCAGGCCCGCGTCGGCGGCTTCCATGATTGCATCGGCGGCAAACGGCGGCGGCACGAAGATTACGCTCGCATCCGCGCCGGTTTCGCGCATCGCGTCGTGGACGCTGTTGAAGATCGGCCAGCCTTCGTGAGTCGTTCCGCCCTTGCCGGGGGTGACGCCGCCGACGACCTGAGTGCCGTAAGCGGCCGCTGCCTTCGCGTGAAACGTGCCTTCACGACCGGTGAGCCCCTGCACGATGAGGCGCGTGTGCTTGTCGAGGAGAACAGCCATTACTTCGCCAACCTCACCACGCGATCGGCCGCTTCACCCATCGAGTCGGCCGTCGTGAAGTTCAGCCCGCTCTCGTGAAGCATCCGCTTCCCTTCCTCGACGTTGGTCCCTTCCATCCGAATCACAATTGGCACGCGAACGCCCAACTCCTTCACCGCCGCGATCACACCCGCCGCCAGGACGTCGCACCGCAGGATGCCGCCGAAAATGTTGATGAGCACCGCCTTCACGTTCTTGTCGGCCATCAGAATGCGGAACGCGTTCTTGATCTGTTCGGCATTGGCCCCACCACCGACATCGAGGAAGTTCGCCGGCTCACCGCCCGCCAGCTTGATGATGTCCATCGTCGCCATGGCCAATCCGGCGCCATTGACCATGCAGCCGATGTTGCCGTCGAGGCGGATGTAGTTGAGCGAGAACGTTGAGGCTTCGACTTCGAGCGGATCCTCTTCGCTCAAATCTCGCAGCTCACGGATGTCGGTGTGGCGATACAGGGCGTTGTCGTCGAAGCTGACCTTGGCGTCGAGTGCCAGCAGATCTCCGCCCTTGGTGAGAATGAGCGGATTGATTTCGATCATCGACGCGTCGGTTTCGGTGAATGCCTTATAGACCGCATGCAGCAGCTTGACGAACTTCAGCGCCGCGTCGGCGCCGAGTCCCATGCCGAACGCCAGCTTGCGTGATTGAAACGGCACGACGCCAACCGCCGGATCGATGTGCTCGCGCAGGATTTTCTGCGGCTCCTTCGCCGCCACTTCCTCGATGTCCATGCCGCCGGCGGCGCTGGCGATCACAACCGGCCTTGCTGCCGCGCGATCGATCAGCACGCTCAAGTACAGCTCGCGATCGATCTGCAGCCCCTCTTCGATCAGAACGCGACCGACTTTCTTGCCCTCGGGGCCGGTCTGGTGAGTGACCAACGTCATGCCGATCATTTGCTTTGCCAGCTGCTCGGCTTCTTCGGGCGTCTTCGCAACCTTGACGCCTCCGCCTTTCCCTCGGCCGCCCGCATGAATCTGCGCTTTGACCACGCACAGGCTGCCGCCGAGGCGACGGGCGATCAACCCGGCTTCACTCGGCGACGTGGCCACTTCGCCTCGCGGCACAGGTACTCCGAAGCGCGCGAGGACCGTCTTGGCTTGATACTCGTGGATTTTCACAGGGGGATCGCGATCTCCGGTTAGTGGAACGCGTGATCGTACTCAGCTGACAAGCGAAGCGTCAAGGGCGGAGAGGGGCCGCTCGCTTCGCTCGCGGTCAGGACTACAATCCGGCGGCATGATCGTTCACATCGTGTTCTGGCGATTGCACGAGCGCTCGGCCAATGGACGCACGAAACAGGAGAACGCGCTCGAAATGAAACGACGGTTCGAGGCGCTCGTCGGTGTCATCCCAGGTCTCGTGCGATGCACGATCGGCATCGACTTCGCGCAGACGCCCGATTCAGCAGACGTCGCGCTCTACTCCGAGTTCGAATCGCGCGCTGCACTGGACGGCTATCAACCGCACCCTGCACACCAGGAGATCGTTGCGTTTCTGAAGGACGTGCGGACCGAGCGGCGCGTCGTCGATTACGCGATCTAGCGTACAATTCGCGCCAGTTTCTTATCGTCACCGTCACCGTCACCGTCAGGGAGGGGATCGGCATGAAGCGTCACGCGTTCGGAGTTACGGCGATCGGCATCCTCGTTGTCGCGGGGTCGCTCGTCTTCGCGCAGGCACCGCAGGGTGGAGGCCAGGGACGCGGAGCTCCACAGCCGCCTCCGCAGAATCTTCAGGTGTTCCCGAAAGACATCGCGCGGCCGCAGCTGCTTCAGGCCATGCAGAATTTTTCCGCGGCGCTCGGCGTCACCTGCAACCACTGCCACGTCTTCAACGGACCCGGCGATCCGATGAACGATTTCGCCGGCGATACGAAGCCGACGAAGAACGTCGCCCGCGCGATGATGCGCATGGTGCGGGAGATCAATCCAACCGTTCAGAAGGCGGTCGCGTCGAAACCGGCCGATCAGGTTGCGGCGGTGGGATGTGCGACGTGCCATCGCGGCGCCGCGATTCCCGAAGTGGCTGCGGGCAGCCCGGGCGCGCCGCCGCCACCGCGCGGACAGGGACCTGGTGGTGGCGCTCCGCCAGCGGGTGCTCCGACAAAGTAGCCAAACCAAACTCCCAACTTCCAACTCCCAACTCCCAAGAAAGCTGCCTTGGGGTTGGGAGTTTCTTGGCGAGTTGGGAATTGGGTGTTGGGAGTTGTCTACATGCCGATGATGTCGACGAGCTCCTTCACCGCCGCCGCCGACTTCTTCAGCGCCGCCTCTTCCTCAGCCGTCAGCTTGATCTGAATGATCTGCTCAACACCGCGCGCGCCGAGCTTCACCGGGACGCCGACGAACAGATCTCGAATCCCGTACTCGCCCTGCAGGAACACCGAGCACGGCAGGATCTTCTTTTTGTCCTTCAGAATCGCTTCGCACATCTCGGCCGCCGCCTGACCAGGGGCGTACCACGCGCTCGTGCCTACCAGCTTCGTGATTTCGGCGCCGCCATCCGCCGTGCGTTTGGCAATCGCGTCGATCCGTTCTTTCGACAAGAGCTCCGTCAGCGGAATGCCGGCAACCGTCGAAAAGCGCGGCAGCGGCACCATCGTGTCGCCGTGTCCACCGAGGACGAACGAATGCACGTTCTCGACCGACACCCCCAACTCCATCGCGACAAACGTGCTCATGCGCGCCGAGTCGAGCACGCCAGCCATGCCGATGATGCGCTCGCGCGGGAACTTGGTCAGCCGGAACAACGCCTGCGACATCGCGTCGAGCGGGTTGGCCACCGGCACGACAATCGCGTTGGGACAGTGCTGCACGAGATTGGGCGCGATGCTCTTCATGATGTCGAAGTTGTCGCGCACCAGATCGTCGCGGCTCATGCCCGGCTTGCGCGGCTTGCCCGAGGTGATCACGACGATGTCGGAGCCGGCGGCGGCGCCCCAGTCCGATCCGCCGACCAGCCGCGCATCCGAGCCGATGATCGGACAGGTCTCGTAGATATCGAGCGCCACGCCGGCGGCTTTTTGATCGGCGATATCGATGATGACGACGTCGGCCAGCTCTTTTTCCGCGATCGCGCGAGCGACGGTCATACCAACGTTGCCTGCGCCACCTACCACTGTCACTTTGCGATTCATGCGTTCCTCACCTCTCAGGACCAAGGACCAAGAACCAAGTACGAAGGACCAACCTTAGGGCACCGTCCCCCCGCCACGGATTGATCTATCCACAATTTCTGTTGAAAACTCTGTTGAAAAGGGGGCGTTTCATGCCCGCACTACGGGAAAAACCTGAGGCTTTTAGCAGTTTGCACCATCGTAGTGCGAACGTTACGAGTGCGACCTAACAGTCACGTCGGCACGCGTCGCCGCGTTTTGCATCCGCACTAAACACGCTCGTGTCGTCCCGATCATATCGAGCGCCCGATTATACTTTTCGCCACCCGTGAAAATCCTCGTTGCCGACGACCTGCCTGCCTCCGCTCTCGATCTGCTCCGCGCTGAAGGATGGAACATCGACGCCCGCACCGGACGAACACCCGACGAGCTCGCGCGCGATATCGCCGACGCCGACGCGATCGTCGTCAGAAGCGCGACCAAGGTGACCGCGCCGATCATCAACGCCGCCACCGCATTGCGCGTGATCGCCCGTGCGGGTACCGGCGTCGACAACGTTGACGTGCCCGCCGCCAGCGCTCGCGGCATCGTGGTCATGAACGCGCCGGGCGCAAACAGCATCAGCGTAGCCGAATTGGCTATGTCGTTCGTGCTCGCCCTCGCCCGTCATGTCGCAGCGGCGGATGCCGCGATGAAACAGGGCAAGTGGGAGAAGAAGAAGTTTCTCGGCGAAGAAGTGCGCGACAAGGTCCTCGGCCTCGTCGGGCTCGGACGGATTGGACAGGAAGTGGCTCGTCGTGCCGCTGCGTTCGGCATGAAGATCGTCGCGCACGATCCGTTCATCTCGGAGCATGTGGCCGCCGATCTCGACGTTCGGCTCGTATCGCTCGATGGGGTATTCGAACAAGCCGACTACGTGTCGCTGCACATGCCGTCCACGCCGCAGACGCGGCGTCTGGTCAACGCCGAGCGCCTCGCACGCGCGAAGAAAGGGATTCGCATCATCAACACGGCCCGCGGCGACCTGATCGACGAAGCGGCTCTGGCCGATGCCATCGAGGCAGGCCACGTCGCGGGGGCGGGACTCGATGTGTTCGAAAAGGAGCCGACGGTCGACCATCGGCTGCAGAAGCTGCCGCAGGTCATCGCCACGCCCCACATTGCCGCCTCGACACGCGAAGGCCAGGAGCTCGTGGGCGTGGAGACGGCAACCGCGCTTCGCGATTTCCTGAAGGACGGCGTCATTCGCAACGCCGTGAATTTCCCGTCGCTCTCCACCGAAGAGTTCAAGCGGCTGCTTCCGTTCGCCACCCTCGGCGAACGACTCGGCACCTTCGTTGCTCAGATGAACGACCACCACGTCCATGCGGTGAGCGTCAGGTATTACGGGGATCTGGCCCAAGACAAAGACAGCAAGAACACGCTCATCGTCAACGCGGTTCTCGCCGGGATCTTCAAGCCGATCCTGTCGACGGGCATCACGCTCGTGAACGCCTCGGCGGTTGCGGCCGAGCGCGGGATCGAAGTCGTCGAATCACACAGCACGCGGGCTCGCTACTACACGAGCCTCGTGTCGGTCGTGCTCAGAACGACTCAAGGAGAGCGCTGGGTCGAGGGAGCGGTGTTCGAGCGATCGTCGCCGCGGCTTGTGCTGCTCGACGGCATCTCAGTGGAGGCGCCGCTGGACGGCACGATGATCGTCTTCGGCAACCGGGACCAGCCCGGTGTGATCGGCCGCGTTGGCTCGATCCTGGGGCAACATCACGTAAATATCGCGACGTTTGCGCTCGGGCGCAAGAACGAGTCCGCGGTCGGTGTCGTCATCGTCGACGAACCGTCGCCGATTCCCGCTTCAGTGCTGGACGAGTTGCGTCAGGTTGAAGGAATGAGTGAGGTGCGACTCGTCAGGGTTTAGCGAGCGAGAGCCGCAGGGTGGATCCGTCGCTGACGGTTTCGAGCGTCACGGTATCCTGATCGATCGACACGACTCGATAGCTGCCGCCAACCGTCTCGCCTTCACGGGCGAGCGCCACACCGGTTGGTGAACTGAAGATGGCCGTCCGCTGGAGGACGCCGTTCACGCGATCTTCGGCAACCCCCGTCAGCTTGATCGATGGCGCCACGGGAAGCGGCGCAGGCGGCGGTGCTTCGACAACCTTCGGGGCAATGACCTGTCTGGTGGGTGCGCGCGGGGGCTCGCCAAACGCGAACGGATTGCGCGTCGGCGCGCGATAGTTCGAGTCCGCGCGCACATGCGACTCGAGGCGATCGGCCAGCTCCTGGATCTCGCTTTCGACGTTGGCCGTGGGCACCGCTCTCTTCGCGGTCATCGCCACGGACGCCTGCGGACGCACGTGCGACAACGCACCCGGCCCCGACACCAGATACGTCGCCGCGAAGGCCCCCGCCGACATCAGCGCATACAGCTTCCACGTCATGGGCTGGAACGTCATTTCATCTTAGCATTTCGGCCGAAACACCTGCTTCGAACACCCCGCACCCCAAAACGACCATGCTATGATTCGACGTGCACGCTGGTTCGTTCGCGAATCCCTTCCTGGGAACGTCACAGCCTTCACACATCGTCGCCGTCATTCCCGCCCGATACGAGTCGACCCGCTTCCCCGGAAAGCCGCTGGCTGATATTGCGGGACGGCCGATGATCGAGCACGTCTATCGGCGCACGGCCGACGCCCGCGGCGTCGACGCCGTCGTCGTGGCCACCGACGATGAGCGCATCGCCCGCGCAATCGAGCGCTTCGGCGGCGTCGTGCGCATGACCGGATCGAACCATCGCACAGGCACCGACCGCATCGCCGAGGTTGTCCGTGATCTGCCCTGCGACATCGTGGTCAACGTGCAGGGCGATCTGCCGATCATCGAGCCGGAAATGATTGCTGAAGTGATCGCGCCGCTGCTGGCGGACCCCACGCTGGTCATGTCGACGCTGCGCCAGCCGATCTCCGACCCGGCAGAATTCACGAATCCGAACGTCGTGAAGGTGGTCGTCGACCCACGTGACAACGCGCTGTACTTTTCCCGCGCTCCGATTCCGTATCAACGCGAATCCGGGACGGCCTTCAAGCACATCGGCCTGTACGGCTACAGGCGTGATTTTCTGCTGACGTTCACGGCGCTGAAGCAGACACCGCTCGAACGCGCCGAATCGCTCGAGCAGCTGCGCGCGCTCGAGCATGGATTCCGCATTCGCGCGGTCGAAACCCGCTTCGAATCTCTCGAAGTCGATACCCCTGAAGACCTGGAACGCGTGCGTCGCCGTGTGGCGACTCCTGCGCACATGTGAGGTGGCATGACGCAACGACCTGACGGCCGGCCGGCAAAACCCGTGAAGTATGTGTTCGTGACTGGCGGCGTGGTGTCGTCGCTCGGCAAGGGGCTCGCAGCGGCGTCGATCGGACGACTGCTTGAAGACCACGGCTACACCGTGGCGCTCCAGAAGTTCGACCCGTACATCAACGTCGACCCGGGCACGATGAGTCCGTATCAGCACGGCGAGGTGTACGTCACCGACGATGGCGCGGAGACCGACCTCGATCTCGGGCACTACGAGCGCTTCACGAGCATGGTGGCGACGCGCAACAGCAACTGGACGACCGGCAAGATCTATCTCTCGGTCATTCAGAAGGAGCGGCGCGGCGACTACCTCGGTCGAACCGTACAGGTCATCCCTCACATCACCAACGAGATCAAGGACGCCATCAGGATGGCGGGGCGCGACGTCGATGTCGTGCTCGTCGAGATCGGCGGCACGGTTGGCGACATCGAGAGCATGCCGTTCCTCGAAGCGATTCGGCAGTTTCGGCTCGATGTTGGCCGCGAGAACACGCTGTACATTCACTTGACGCTGGTGCCGTTCATCGGCACCGCCGGCGAGCTCAAGACCAAGCCGACGCAGCACAGCGTGCGCGATCTGCGATCGATCGGCATCCAGCCCGACGTGCTGCTCTGCCGCACCGATCGGTTCCTCGACGCCGACATCAAACGAAAGATCGCGCTCTTCTGCGACGTGCCGGAAGAAGCGGTGATCACGGCGAAGGACGTCGACACGATTTACGAAGTGCCGCTCGTGCTCAAAGCCGAGGGTCTCGATCAGATCGTCCTCAAACAGCTGGGCCTGCCGCTCACGCAGGCGAAGACCGCGGCGTGGGAGGAGCTGGTCGATCGCATCAAGAACCCGATCGACGAGCTCGTCATTCACGTCGTCGGCAAGTACACCGGCTACGAGGACTCGTACAAGAGCCTCAACGAGGCGCTCTTCCACGGCGGCTTCGCCCATCGTCTCAAGGTGCGGCTGAATTGGGTGGAAGCGGAAGCGCTCGAGAAAGAAGGCGGATCGGCGCTGCTCGACGGCGCGCACGGGATTCTCGTACCAGGTGGATTCGGATCGCGCGGCACGCGCGGCATGATGAAGGCCGCCGAGTACGCCCGCGAACACTCGGTGCCCTTCTTCGGGATCTGTTACGGCTTCCAATGGGCGACGGTGGAATTCGCCCGCAATGTGTGCGGCCTCGAGGGCGCCGACTCGACCGAAGTCGACGAGAACGCGCCGCATAAGGTGATCTACAAGCTTCGCGATTTGCTCGGCATCGACGAGCTCGGCGGCACCATGCGTCTAGGGCGCTATGCCTGCGAGCTCGCGCCCGGATCGATCGCCGAACGCGTGTACGGCACGTCGCTGGTGCACGAGCGCCATCGTCACCGGTTCGAGTTCAACTGTCTCTACGAGCCGGCGCTGCTCGAAAAAGGCATGCGCGTGTCGGGCCGCTCACCCGATGGCAAGTTCGTCGAGATCGCGGAACTGCCCTCGCATCCGTGGTTCCTGGCCGTGCAGTTCCATCCCGAGTTCCGGTCGAAGCCGCTGAAGCCGCATCCGCTGTTTGCGAGCTTCGTCGAGGCCGCCCACCGGCACAAGACGGCACGCGTGGAGACCGCGAACGTCGCGGCGGTTAATCGATAGAATAGGGTCCGTGCGACCGGTTTCAGTCGGGGCCCTGTCGATTGGCGGCGGTCATCCCTTTGCGCTCGTCGCCGGCCCCTGCGTCATCGAGAGCGCGGCGCACGCCCTCGACATGGCGATTTCGCTCAAGGAGATCGCCGCGCGCTGCGGCGTTCCTCTGATCTTCAAGGCGTCGTACGACAAGGCCAATCGCACGTCGCGATTGTCTTTCCGCGGCCCCGGCCTGGATGCGGGTCTGCGTACGCTGGCCGACATCAAATCGCGAACGGGACTGCCGATCCTCACCGACATCCACGAACCGTCGCACGCGCCTCGGGCCGCCGAGGTCGTGGACGTGCTGCAGATTCCGGCGTTCCTCTGCCGACAGACGGATCTCCTCGTGGCCGCGGCGCGTACTGGCAAGGCCGTCAACGTGAAGAAGGGACAGTTCCTGGCGCCACACGACATGCGTCACGTGATCGAGAAGATCAGTGGCGAGGGGAACCAGTCGGTCCTCGTCACAGAGCGCGGCGTGAGTTTCGGCTACAACAACCTCGTTGTCGACGTGCGCGCGTTTCCCATGCTGCGCGCGCTCGGCTATCCAGTCGTGTTCGACGTCACGCACAGCCTGCAATTGCCCGGTGCCGGCGACGGCGTCACCTCGGGTCTCGCGCAGTACATCGAGCCGCTGGCCTCGGCCGGCGTCGCCGCAGGCGTCGATGCGCTGTTCATGGAAGTGCACGAAGAGCCTGCGCGCGCGAAGAGCGACGCGAGCAACGCGCTGCGTCTCGATCTGCTCGAGCCGCTGCTGCGCAAGCTCACGCGCATCGAGCGCGCCGTGAACGAGCCACGCGACGCGCATGTCGCCGATGGAGTGCGCGCGTGACGATCGATCTGGACCTGGCCCGGAAAGTCCTGCGGACCGAGGCCGCAGCCATCCTCGAGCTCGTTGGCGTGCTGGATGGTGATTTCAAGCGAGCCGTTCAGTTGCTGCTCGAGTGCCGCGGGCGTGTGATCGTGACCGGTATTGGCAAGTCCGGAATCATTTGTCAGAAGATCGCCGCGACATTCTCAAGTACTGGAACGCCGGCATTTTTTCTTCATCCCGCGGAGGCGGTTCATGGCGATCTCGGCGTCATTCAAAGCGACGATGTCGTCGTGGCCATCTCCTACAGCGGCGAAACTGAGGTCGTTCGGCTGATCGAACCGATCAAGAGACTCGGCGCCCGGTTGATTGCGATCACTGGCGACTGTCATTCGACTCTTGCGCAACGCGCAGACGTTTTGATCCACACGCGCGTATCTGACGAAGCCTGCCCGATGAACCTAGTGCCAACCGCGAGTGCGATCACGGCCTTGGCACTTGGCGACGCGTTGGCGATAACGCTGTTGGTGGCAAAGGGGTTCCAGATCGACGACTTCTTGCATCTGCACCCCGGCGGTCATCTCCCCAAGAAATTCAAGCGCGTCGAGCAGCTCATGACGAGTAGAGAACAGTCGCCGATCGTGAGCCTGACAACTTCAGTGTCCGATGCGATCCGAGAAATCAACAACAAGAAGCTTGGTATGACGTGCGTCGTCGACGAGGCCGGCCAACTCGTCGGCATCATCACCGACGGCGACCTCCGTCGCCACCTGGGCGCCGCCAATCTGCTGACGCGATCGGCGGGCGATATCATGACCCGCAACCCGATCACCATCCTTCACGATAGGCTCGCCGCCGAAGCGCTCAATATCCTGGAGCGTCGCAAAATCACGTCGCTCGTCGTCGTCGACGAGTCGAACACGGTTCAAGGCGTGGTGCACCTGCACGATCTATGGCGCACCGAAATGGTGTAGCCCCGAGGCGCCGACTGACGATGGACGAATACGCCCTTCTCGCCGTGTTGCTGGCGCTGCTGGGCGGCCTGGTGGTCGGAAAAGCGTGGGAGCGCTACAAGCTGCGCGACGGTCGGTGGATCGATCGCCGTCGCTTGCGCGAGACGCCGCACTACATGCTGGGGCTCAATTTTCTGGTCGACAATCAGACCGACCAGGCCATCGACGAGCTCACACAAGCGGCCAGCTCCAGCACCGACGCCCTGGAAATCCAGATGATCCTCGGCAACCTGTACCGCCAAAAGGGGCAGGTCGGCCGCGCGATTAACGTGCACCAGGCGCTCCTGCAGCGCCCCGACCTCCGTCCCCTCGAACAGGCCTACGTGCTGCTCTGTCTCGGCCTCGATTTCCGTCACGCCGGCTTCGTCGATCGCGCGCTCGAAGCGTTTCAAGAAGTGCTCCGGATCGACGCACAGAACCGCTACGCATTCGTCAACCTCCAGAAGCTGTACGAAGATCAGCAGCAATGGACCGAGGCGGCGCGTGTGCGTGAGCAGATCACGAAGATCGACTCGCAGCATCGCGAGGAGCATCTGCAGATTCTTGGCTTCCTGCGTAACGAGATCGGCAGCGCACAGGCACGAGCCGGCGACGTCACCACCGCGGCGCGCTCGTACCAGGAGGCGATCGACATCGACGCACGGACGATTCCGGCCCATCTCAATCTCGGCGACTCGCGTTTGCAGCAGGGCCAGATCCAGAGTGCGATCGACGCGTGGGAGACGCTGGTCCGCACGCTACCCGATCGCGCGTACCTCGCATTCGAGCGCCTCGAACGCGCCTACCGCACGCTCGGTGCACCAGGTCGCTTCGTGGATCTGTGCGAACGGCACATCGCGCGCAGCCCCCAAGATTGGCGCGGGCGCCTGGCGCTGTCGCGCCACCTCGCCGTGGCCGGACAGTATCGTCAGGCGCTGGAACTGCTGTTCGAAGCGCTGCCGCACAACCCGCACGGGCTCGTCATTCATCAGGAAGTGTGGCAGGCGCTGTCAGCGCTCTCGCTCGAACCGGCGCTTGTCCGCCGCTACGTCGAGCTCGCGCGAGAGGCGGTGTTCTACCTCGATCCGCATGTCTGCGTCCGCTGCCGCTACCGCAGCACCGAGCTGCTGTGGCAATGCCCGCAATGCCATGAATGGAATACCTTCGTTGAAGAGCGAATCGCGCCCGCCAAGGACACTGTCGTCGCCGAGCTCTCCGAATCGTAGGGTTCAGCGTTCAGCCGCCAGTTTGTTATAGACGTCCCGCACCTGTCGCGCCGTCTCCTCGAACGCACCGTCGGTGTGAATGACGTGCGTTGCGCGACGCATCTTCTCGTCCGAGGACAGCTGCGCGGCGATGCGTTGGCGGGCTTCGGATTCGCTGACCGAGTCGCGCGACATCACCCGGCGCACTTGCGTCTCCGGGTCGCAAGTGGTCGCGACGACCGCGTCAAATTCAGCGTGCCGTCCGGTCTCGTAGAGCAGCGGGATGTCGGCGATCGCGAAGGGCTGCGTCGGTGGAAGCGCGGCAAACCAGTGGTCGATCGCGAGCCGCACGGCGGGATGAACGATGCGCTCGAGATCCTGGCGCGCGGTCGCGTCCTGGAAGACGATGGCAGCGAGACGCTTCCGATCGAGCGCCCCACTGGAATCCAGCACCTCTGGCCCGAACCGCGCGGCCACCGCGGACAGTCCAGGCGTTCCTGGCGCCACTGCCGCACGCGCCAGCACGTCGGCATCGATCGTCGGCACACCAAGCCGCTCGAATTCCGCGCGGACGTGGCTCTTCCCCGTCGCAATGCCCCCGGTCAACGCCACTCTTCGCACAGCCAGCCCATCTCCGCTCCAGCAACAGAGCGAAACGGAGAAGAGCTTCAACACAGAGTAACGGAGCAACAGAGATCCAACAGAGGCAATTGCTCGCGCCCGATTCTGACGCGAGCGGGGTCGCGCGTTTTGCGCGCGCGAACCGGAAGAGAGACAGTCGCGAATACAAGCACGAGGGGAACGTGTGGTGTTTGTATTCGCGACTGTCTCTCTTCCCGTGCACCGGCCGCAGGCCGGTGCCCCGCTCGCGTGCCGAATGTGCGTCAGCAGTCAGCTCTATTCGTGCTCTGTTCCTCTGTTTCTCTGTGTCAAAACCGTTGCTCCGTTCTTCTCTGATCCTCCTCAGAAAAGATCGTTCATCTCTCCACTGCCACAGTGCCCTCAGCCTCCCCGACTCGTGCTTTCGCTGCCTTGAGCGTGTTGGACATCAGCATGGTAATCGTCAGCGGACCCACGCCACCGGGCACAGGCGTCAATGCGCCTGCGACCTCCGCGACGTTTGGGTGCACGTCACCAACGAGCACCGCGCCCTTCGACTGGAACGCCTGAAGCTTTGCGGACCCGGCTTCGAACAGGCGCGCCGCAATGGCCGGATCGGTGACGCGATTGATGCCGACGTCGATCACGGTGGCTCCTGACTTCACGAAGTCTTTGGTCACCATCCCCGGCCTGCCGATGGCGGCAACCAGGATGTCTGCCTGGCGGCACACGTCGATGAGATTGGCAGTCTTCGAATGACAGATGGTCACCGTGGCATCGCGATGCAGGAGCAGCAGCGCCATCGGCTTGCCAACGATGTCGCTGCGACCGATGACGACGGCGTGCCGCCCCGCGATCGGAATGCGTTCGCGAAGCAGCAGCTCGATCACTCCAGATGGCGTGCACGCAACCAGCTTCGGCCGGTTCTGAGACAGTAGACCAACACTCTCGGCACCAAATCCATCCACGTCCTTGTCGGCGGCGATCGCGTCGAACACCGCCTGCTCCGCGCCGGCACCCATCGACTTCGGCAGCGGCGACTGCACGAGAATGCCGTCATGCTCCCGACTTCGGTTCAAGCGGTCGACGAGCGCCAGGGCATCGGCCAGAGTCGCCGTCTCCGGCAGCCGCTCGAGATCGACGCGAAAGCCGACTTCGGTGCCGGCCTTCACCTTGTTGCGAACGTAGACTTCGGACGCCGGATTGCTGCCGGCGAGGACGATGCCCAGACCTGGAGGACGGCGGTGCCGCGCGACGAACGCCGCCACTTCCGGTCTGATCTCCTCTTGCATTCGCGCCGCCAGCGCCTGCCCGTCCAGGATCCGTGCCGTCATGCCGCAATCATCTCCTCGAGCGCCTTTACGCTCTCTGCTCCGCCCAGCACGACGAGCTCGTCGCCGCCCCGGATCACCGCCTCAGACGGAGGGTTGAATTCCATGGCACCGTCAGAGCGCTTGATCGCGACGATGATCACCCCGAACTTCTGACGAATTCCAGATTCCACCAGGCTCTTGCCAACGACCGTCGAGGGCGACGGCACGCGCACCTGCTCCATCGACAGCTCCAGATGACCCGAGCTCGTGGCAAGCTGCACGAAGTCGACCACGGCCGGCCTGAGCGCCGTCTGCACCATGTGTGCGGCGCCGATGTGATACGGCGAGATCACGCGATCGGCCCCCGCGCGCCGCAGCTTGTGCTCGGCATCATCCGACTCGACGCGCGCGATGATGAAGAGATCCGGCCGCATGACGCGCGCGGTCAGCACCGTGTAGACGTTCTCCGCGTCGGTGCCCACCGCGGCGATCAGACCTCGGGCGCGGTTGATGCCGGCGCGCGTGAGCACGTCTTCCTGGCTGGCGTCGGCCTCCATACCGATCCAGCCGCGATCGATCACCGCGCGCACACGCGCCGGATCCCGCTCGATGATGACGAACGGCACGCGTTGGCGATCGAGCTCGTCGGCGATCATGCTGCCGATTCGGCCGTGGCCGCACAGAATGAAATGGTCGCGCAGTTGTTGCAGCATAGAGGTCGTGCGGCGCCGCTCGAATCGGCGTTGCAGGCCGCCCTCGACGATGGTCGTGGCCAGCAGTGTGGCGGTGTAGAACGCCGTGCCGACGCCGCTCACAATCAACAGGACCGTGAAGACTTGACCGGCCCTCGACAGTTCATGGACCTCGCGGAAGCCGACCGTGGCCACCGTGGTCACCGTCATGTAGAACGCGTCCCACGCGCTCCAGCCCTCGATGACCACGTAGCCGGTCGTGCCGCCGGCGAGCACCGCAAGAAACGAGAGGACCGCCAGGCGCGGTCCTCGTATCCAGACGAGAAGTGGTGAAGATCGGCGTGAGCTCAGGGGTGTGCCTCGGAGCGCCGCGCTCCGGCCGCCGACGGCGCCGCTGCCGGCCCGCTCAGTGCACTGTGTCTGGCTCCGTAAGCGAAGTAGATCACCAAGCCGATGACCAGCCAGGCGACGAGCCGCATCCAGTTCCAGAACCCGAGCCCGAAGATCATCATGCCGCACGTGATGATGCCGAGGATGGCGACGGCGGGCAGCGCCGGCACCGTGAAGCCGCGGGCGAGGTCGGGCCGTCGATTGCGCATGATCCAGACGCCGGCGCACACCAGCATGAACGCGAACAGCGTCCCGATGCTGGTCATCTCACCAACGATGTTCTCGGGAATGAAGGCCGCGAAGAGGCTCGTGAACACGAAGAACAGCATGTTCGACTTGTACGGCGTCTTGAAGCGCGGGTGGACATCCGAGAAGATCTTCGGCACCAGTCCGTCGTGGCTCATCGCGTAGAACACGCGCGACTGCCCCAGCAGCATCACCAGGATCACCGACGAGAAGCCGGCGAGAATCGCCACCGTCACCAGCCGCGACAGCCATTCGTATCCGGTCATGTACTTCGAAATCGCGAAGGCCACCGAGGCTTCCTTGCCAGCGGTTCTGAAGTCTTCGACCGTGGCAACACCGCTCAACACGTACGAGAACAGCACGTAGAGAATCGTGCAGACGGCCAGCGATCCCAGAATGCCCACCGGCATGTCGCGCTTGGGATTCTTCGTCTCCTGCGCTGCCGTCGACACGGCGTCGAAGCCGATGAACGCGAAGAACACCACGCCGGCAGCTCCGATGATGCCCATGAAGCCGCCGTAGTTGTGCGTCACGCCCTGAGCCGTGGTGTAGGTCGTCGCCGCAGGGATGAACGGCGTGTGATTGGCCGGGTTGATGAACTGCCAGCCGATGGCGATGAACAGGAGGACGATGCTGACTTTGGTGATGACGATGATGTTGTTCACGAAGGCGGATTCACGTGTGCCCTTGATCAGCAGCGCCGAGAGAATCGCCAGGATGAAGACGGCCGGGATGTTCATGATCCCGGACACGCCGTCCATCGATTCGAGTGGCGAGTGCCGCCATTGGTACGGGATGTCCCACCCGACATAGCCGAGCACCCTGTTGAAGTACTCGCTCCAGGCGATCGACACCGTGGCCGCGCCGACCGCATATTCGAGCACCAGGTCCCAGCCGATGATCCAGGCGACGAACTCGCCCATCGTCGCGTACGAGTAGGTGTAGGCGCTGCCCGAAATCGGCAGCATCGACGCGAACTCAGCGTAGCAGAGACCGGCAAACAGGCAGCCGACCGCGGCGACGAGGAAGGCGAGCGTGACCGACGGTCCCGATCGTTCGGCCATCGCCGCGGCGGTGCGGACGAACAGGCCGGCACCGATGATCGCGCCGATGCCGAGCGCGATGAGCGAGCCGCCGCCGAGGGTGCGCTTCAGGGTGCGTTCGCCGCTGGCCTGCGCTTCGGCGAGGAGACGGTCGATAGACTTGGTGCGAAAGAGTGAGTCAGCCACGAATTCCCTCTCTTCTTCGTTGCATCGCGGCGGCTGAAGCCGCCGCTCTACTCGCTTCGTCCGCCTTCGCCAAGGGCTGCGGCGAAACTAGTCTCAGGCTCATCAAGTCGGCGCCGGCTGCAGCCCCAATCTTACGCGAGAGCCTGCACGTACGCGGCGATTCGTCCCTCCGGATCGCCGTTTGTCAGCAGATCGCTGATCACGGCGACAGCGGCGGCTCCGGCATCGAGTACTGACCGCGCGTTTTCCAGCTTTATTCCACCGATGGCGACGATCGGAATCGGGCCGGCCGCCCTCGCGGCGGCCGACACCAGATCGAGGCCAACGGCCTGATAGCCGGTGTCCTTCGTACTGGTGCCGAACACTGGACCGACGGCGATGTAGCTGACCGGTTCGGTACACGCGGCACGCACTTGCTCGATCGTGTGCGTCGAGTATCCGACGATCGCGTCGGGCCCGACGATGGCCCTCGCGTCGCGCGGCTGGAGATCGTCCTGGCCGACGTGCACACCGGCGGCCTGCGACATGCGCGCGATGTCGGCGCGATCGTTGACGATCACCGAGCGACCCGCGGCAGCGGCCATCTCGACGACACGATCGGACAGATCGAGGAACGAGGACGAAGGCAGATGCTTCGCTCGAATTTGCACCAGCGACGCCCCCGCCGCAAAGAAGGCGCGAGCGAGATCGAGCGGCGCCCATCCGGCGCGCTTGGCGGCATCGACATCGACGATGGCGTGTAGTCGCGAGGAGATCACGAGCTGTAATTCAGAATGCAGAATTCAGAATGCAGAAGCTGCCCGGTCACCGGATTCTTTTTCTGCATTCTGCATTCTGCATTCTGCATTGCCAGTGTCGCTCTAAGCCGTCTCCGCGAGGCTGGACTTCTTCTGCTTGGGCATGAAGCGATCCATGAAGCCCGTGCTCAAGCGTCCAGCCTGGAAGTCGGGCTCGGCCAGGATCCGCTGATGCAGCGGCACAGATGTCTTGATGCCCTCGATGACGGTCATGTCGAGCGTGCGCCGCATCCGGGCGATGGCCTCGTGGCGATCGCGGCCGTGCACGATGATCTTGGCAATCAGCGAGTCGTAGTACGGCGGCACCGTGCATTCGGCATGGGCAAACGTATCGATGCGCACGCCTGGACCGCCAGGCACGCTGAACGCACGGATGGTGCCCGGCGACGGCGCGAACGTTTCGGGATCTTCGGCGTTCACGCGGCACTCGATGGAATGTCCCGAGAACGTCACCTCACTCTGCCTGAACGACAGCCGCTCGCCTGCCGCGATCCTGATCTGTTCCTTGACGATGTCGATGCCGGTCACCATCTCGGTGACTGGGTGCTCGACCTGCAGACGGGTATTGGTCTCCATGTAGAAGAACCGGCCGTCGGCATCCATGAGGAACTCGAAGGTACCGGCATTCGTGTACTGAACCGCCTTCGCGGCATCGACGACGATGCTGCCCATCCGCTTGCGGACTTTCTCGCTGAGTGCTGGTGACGGCGCTTCTTCGATCAGCTTCTGATGACGGCGTTGAATCGAGCACTCGCGCTCGCCGAGATGCACGACGTTGCCGTGATGATCGCCGATGACCTGAAACTCGATGTGGCGCGGGTTCTCCAGATATTTCTCGACGTAGACGTCGCCGTTGCCGAACGCCGCTTCCGCCTCGCGCTGCGCGGTCTTGAGCGCATTGGTGAGGTCGCCCGGATTACGAACGACGCGCATGCCGCGGCCGCCGCCGCCGGCCACGGCCTTGACGATCACGGGATAGCCGATGTCTTTCGCAACCTTGAGCGCCTGTTCATCACCGGTCACCGGGCCATCGCTGCCAGGCAGCATCGGCAAACCGGCCTTCCGCATGGCTTTCTTCGCACGAGCCTTGTCGCCGAGCAGCTTGATGACGCTGGGGTCGGGGCCGATGAAGCGGATGTGGCAGGCCTCGCACACTTCGGCGAGATAGGCGCTCTCGGACAGAAACCCATAACCGGGGTGGATCGCGTCAGCGCCAGTGATCTCCGCGGCGCTGATAATCGCCGGCACATTGAGATAGCTGTCGGCGCTGCGCGGCGGGCCGATGCACACGTCCTCGTCGGCGAACCGGACGTGCAGCGAGTTCTCGTCGGCCTCGGAGTAGACGGCCACGGTCTTGATGCCGAGCTCGCGGCATGCGTGAATGATGCGCAGCGCGATCTCACCGCGGTTGGCAATCAGAATTTTCTTGAACATCAGGCAGGCTTGATCGCGAAGAGGCGCTCTCCGTAGTGAACGGCCTGGCCGTTCTCCACGTACACCTTCACGATCTCTCCATCACACTCGGCGTTGATCTCGTTCATGAGCTTCATCGCCTCGATGATGCACAGGACCTGGCCCTTCTTGACCGTCTGCCCGACGTCGGTGAACGGCGGAGCGCCAGGCTCGGCCGAACGAAAGAACGTTCCGACAATCGGCGACTTCACGATGGCGAGGTCGACGTCCTCGTTCGCGGGCGCCAGGATCGGCGCCGACGGAATTGAACCATCTCCGGTCGCGGTGGGCGGCGCGGCAGGAGCGACGACATAGGGCATGGGCGGCATCTGAGGGAGCGTGCCGTTCCAGCCACCAGCGGAGTTCTTCCGCAGACGGATCTTGACGTT
>Ga0075433_10000880_pt1 | contig 21092 bp, 18 predicted proteins | sample RhiMethybrSRZTD2_FD_75299 | JGI IMG/M metagenome (GOLD analysis project Ga0075433, IMG submission 75299) | Populus rhizosphere microbial communities from Tennessee, USA - Rhizosphere MetaG P. TD hybrid SRZTD2 | ecosystem: Host-associated > Plants > Roots > Rhizosphere > Soil | place: USA... | reverse complement strand
GGCCTTCTCGGAGAGCCCTACGAGGACGCGGCCGGGAACACGTACAACCCCCTCGCCATCCAGCCGATGATCGTGCTCGGCGCGGATGCGGAGACGGTCGCGGCGATCTACCGCCGGGCCATGGAGCGACGCGTCCGCCTGTCGCTCTACATCGAGGAGATGTTCGAGACCGGGCACGACGCGGCCAACCGGGCGACCGTCAAGCGCTGCCGGCCCGAGGAGATGAAGGTGGTGGGGCTGGCCCTGCGCGATGACAAGAAGGTGGTCGACAAGATCACCAAGGGGGCCCGGATGCATCCCTAGCCGGCCGGGTCGGCGCCGCGAGGGCTTGAATGCCCGATGACACGGGAACGTCTCATGGATGTGAAGGGAAAGTGAGGTGTCACCGTGGACAAGCTCAGATACTCGAGAAAGGCGACGGTTCTGGCACTCGCTGCGATGGCAATCGTGCTTGCGGTTTTCGCGCCCGGCCCGGTGTGGGCGCGGGATGGCGGTCACGGGGGCGGTCATCCTGGAGGCTTCGGCGGACATCCCGGCTTCGTAGGTCATCCCGGGTTCGTGGGGCATCACGGCTTCGTGGGGCACCACGGCTTCATCGGACCTCGGTTTGGCTTCGGGGTCGTACCGGTCTACCCGTACCCGTACTACGGCTACTACCCGTACCAGACGCCCGGGTACTGGTACTACTGCCCGAGCTACGGCGCGTACTACCCGAGCGTGGGAAGCTGCCCGGAGCCGTGGCAGCCCGTCCCGGGCTCGTGATGCGGATCGGGCGGCCACGCGCGTCGAGGAGACGCGCGTGCGCCGCCGAGGTGCTCGCCCGCTCGTCCTGATCGCGGCCCTGTACAATGGCGGGGCATGCCCGGTCCCGCCGTCGAGCTCCTGCACGTCAGCAAGACCTACCACGAGGGCGACTCCGAGCGCGCGGTGCTGAGCGACGTCTCGGTGGCGATCGCGCCCGGCGAGATCGCGGTCCTCGTCGGACGGAGCGGCTCGGGGAAGTCGACGCTGCTCAACCTGATCGCCGGCATCGATCGCCCGACCGCGGGCCGCGTCGTCGTCGACGGCACCGATCTCACCGCCCTCGACGAGGACGCGCGCACCCGGTTCCGCCGCCGGCGCATCGGCTTCGTCTTCCAGTTCTTCAACCTGATCCCGCTCCTCACCGTCGAGGAGAACCTGCTCCTGCCGCTCGAGCTGAACGGCAAGGCCGACGCGGCCGGCCGGGCGCGGGCCCGGGGCCTGCTCGCCCGGGTGGGCCTCGGCGGCCGGGGCGCGAGCCTCCCGGACCGGCTCTCCGGCGGCGAGCAGCAGCGGGTGGCCATCGCCCGCGCGCTGGTGCACGACCCCGCGCTGATCCTGGCCGACGAGCCCACCGGCACGCTCGACACCGAGACCGCGGCGGCGGTGCTGGCGCTGCTCGACGGCCTCGCGCGAGAGGCGGGCAAGACGGTGGTCATGGTCACCCACAGCCGGGAGGTCGTCGGCGTGGCCGACCGCATCTTCGACGTGCAGCGCGGCGGGCTCGTCGAGCAGGTGCCCGCGCCCGGCGCCGCGCCGCGGAGCGGAACCCCGGCGCGCCGCGCGTGATGACGCGGCAGCTCGTCCGCGTCGCGGTCCGGCATCTCGCCCGGCACCCCGGGCAGCTCGCGCTCGCGGTGCTCGGCATCGCGCTCGGGGTGGCGGTCGCGGTCTCCATCGACCTCGCCAACGAGAGCGCCCGGCGGGCGTTCTCGCTCGCCACCCTAGCGGTCACCGGCCGCGCGACCCACCAGATCGTCGGCGGCCCGTCCGGCCTGCCCGACGACTTCTACCGGGTGCTGAAGGTGGACCTCGGTGTCCGCCTCGCCGCGCCGGTCCTGTCCGGCGACGTCGCCGCCGTCGATCGTCCCGGCCGCACCTTCACGCTGCTCGGCGTCGATCCGTTCGCGGAGGCCCCGTTCCGCCCGTACCTGGACGACGAGCGCGGCGCCTCCGCGCCCGGGTCGACCCCACCGGGCGCCGCCGCGGGGGAGCGCCGCGAGCCGCCCGCGCGCGACCGCCTCGCCATGGTGGCCGCGCTGGTGACCCGACCGGGCGCGATCCTGCTGGCGCGGCCCAGCGCGACCGAGCTCGGCCTCCGGGTGGGCGATCGCCTCGCGATCCGCGCGGCCGGCGTCCGCCGCGAGCTGACGGTGGCGGGGCTGCTCGAGCCCGCCGACCCGGCGAGCGCCCGCGCCCTCGACGGCCTGCTGGTCACCGACATCTCGAGCGCGCAGCAGATCTTCGGCGCCGCCGGGCGGCTCGGCCGCATCGACCTCATCGTGGCCGACGACGAGGACGGGCGCGCACGGCTCGATCGCATCGCCCGCGCGCTGCCGCCCGGGGCGGAGCTGGTGGCGGCGGGCGCGCGGGCCGGGACCACCGCGCAGATGATCCGCGCGTTCCAGTGGAACCTGACCGCGCTCTCGCTCCTGGCCCTCGTCGTCGGCATGTTCCTCATCTACCAGACCATGACCTTCTCGGTGGTGCAGCGGCGCCCGCTCATCGGCGCCCTCCGCGCCATCGGGGTGACGCGCGCCGAGATCTTCGCGCTCGTGATGGCCGAGGCCGCCCTGATCGGAGTGGTGGGGACGGCGACGGGTCTCGCGCTCGGCGTGTCGCTCGCCCGCGGCCTCCTCGGGCTGGTGACGCGCACGATCAACGACCTCTACTTCGTGCTGTCGGTGCGCGACGTGGCGCTCGACCCCCTCGCCCTCGCCAAGGGCGTGCTCCTGGGCGTGGGCGCCACCCTCGCGGCCGCGCTGGCGCCCGCGCTCGAGGCGACCGGGGCGCCGCCGCGCGTGGTGATGAGCCGGGGCGCGCTCGAGACCGGCGCCCGGCGCATGGTCACGCGCGTGACGTGGCTCGGGCTCGGGCTCCTCGCCGCCGGCGCCGGGATCCTGGCGCTGCCCGGCGGCATCGTGGGCGGCTTCGCCGGGCTCTTCGTGCTGATGATCGGTGTCGCGCTGGTGGCGCCCGCCGCCGCGCTCGGGCTGCTGCGCCTCCTGCACCCCGTGGCGGCCGCCGTCTTCGGCACGCTCGGACGGCTCGCCACCCGCGGCATCGTGGCCGCGCTCTCCCGCACCTCGGTCGCGATCGCCGCGTTGATGATCGCGGTGTCGGCCGCCATCGGGGTCGGAATCATGATCGCGAGCTTCCGCGAGGCAGTGGTGAGCTGGCTCGAGGGCACCCTGCGCGCCGACGTCTACGTCTCGGCGCCGAGCCTGGTGGGGAACCGCCCGGACGCGACGCTCGAACCCTCGCTGGTGGCGCGCCTCGCGACCACCCCCGGCGTGGCGCGCGCGGGCACCTCGCGCACCGTCCTCGTCCCGGGGGCCGGCGGCCCGGTGCAGGTGGTGGCGCTCGACGTCGATCCGGCCCGGCCGCCGCGCTGGCGCTTTCGCGAGGGCGGCCCGGACGCGGTCTGGGCCGCGCGCGATGATCCCGCCGCGGGTGACGCGGTGATCGTGTCCGAGCCTTTCGCCAACCGGCGCGGGGCGCGGACGGGCGGCGCGGTCCGGCTGCGCACCGACCGAGGCGAGCGCGAGTTCTCGGTGGGCGGCGTGTTCTACGACTACGGCTCGAGCGCGGGCGTGGTGGTGATGAGCCGCCGCACCTACGATCGCTTCTGGGACGATCGGCGCGTGTCGGGCGTCGCCATCGAGGCCGCGCCGGGTGCGGACCTTCCGGCCCTGATGACCGCGCTGCGCGAGCGGGCGCGGGGCGACCAGGAGGTGGTGGTCCGGTCGAACCGCGCGCTGCGCGAGGCCTCGCTCGAGATCTTCGACCGGACCTTCGCCATCACCTCGGTGCTGCGCACGCTCACCGTCGCGGTGGCCTTCATCGGCATGCTCGCCGCGCTCATGGCGCTGCAGCTCGAGCGCGCCCGCGAGATCGCAGTGCTGCGCACGCTCGGCCTGACCCCGTGGCAGGTGTGGGGGCTGGTCACCGCCGAGACCGGGCTGATGGGGCTGCTGGCCGGGGTGCTCGCGGTCCCCGGCGGGCTCATGCTGGCCGGGATCCTGGTGCTCGTGATCAACCGGCGCTCGTTCGGCTGGACCATGCCCATCGATCCGTCGCCTCACATCCTGCTCCAGGGCGTGGCGCTGTCGGTGCTGGCCGCGGTGCTGGCCGGGCTCTATCCCGCGTGGCGGATGGCGCGGGCGGAGCCCGCGGAGGCGCTCCGCGATGAGTAGGGCCGGGCGCACCGCGGTCGGCGTGGCGGTGGTCCTCGTCGCGGCGGCGGGCGCCTACGCGCTCTGGCCCGCGCGCGGCCGCGCGGAGCGAAACGGGATCGAGGCGACCCTCGCGGTGAGCGCCGCGCTCGGCTCGGGTGACGCGAGCGGGTTCGCGCGCGCGCTGGCGCCGCGCGCCTTCTCGTTTCCCGCCGATCTCGGGCCCCATCCCGATTTCCGCACCGAGTGGTGGTACTACACCGGGAACCTCGAGTCTGCGGCCGGTCGCCACTTCGGCTTCCAGCTCACCTTCTTCCGCACCGCGCTGGCCCCGTCCACCGTCGGGGCCGCCGCCACCGGTTCCGCCTGGTCGACCCGTCAGCTCTACCTCGCGCACTTCGCGGTCACCGACACCGCGGGCCGGCGCTTTCACGCCTGGAGCCGGCTCGAGCGGGCCGCGCTCGGCCTGGCCGGCGCGCGGCCGCGTCCCTTCCGGGTCTGGCTCGACGACTGGTCGGCGGAGAGCGACGCGTCCGACGGCGTGCCGGTGCGCCTCCGCGCCGCCGAGGGGAGCATCGCCATCGACCTCACCCTCGCGAGCGACCGGCCCATCGTGCTCCCGGGCGACCGCGGCTTGAGCCAGAAAGGCCCCGAGCCCGGGAACGCGTCGTACTACTACTCGCGCACGCGGATGACCGCGCGTGGCACGGTCCGCGCCGGGGCCGACGCGGTTCCGGTCGTCGGGCTCGCGTGGATGGACCGCGAGTGGAGCACCAGCGCGCTCGGGCCCGATCTGGTCGGCTGGGACTGGATCGCGCTCCAGCTCGACGACGGCCGCGACGTCATGGTGTATCGCCTCCGCCGGCGCGATGGCGGCACCGATCCGCGCAGCGCGGGCGCGCTGGTCTCCGCCGCCGGCGCGACCCGCGCGCTCGCCCCCGCCGAGGTCACGCTCGACGCCCTCGACCACTGGACGAGCCCGCGGAGCCGCGTGCGCTACCCGAGCCGCTGGCGCCTGGCGGTGCCGGGAGCGGGGCTGGATCTGGCGATCACCCCGCGGCTGGCCGACCAGGAGCTGATCGTGGGCACGCGCTACTGGGAGGGCGCGGTGCGCGTCGAGGGTACCGCGGGCGGCCGGCCGATCGGGGGCCGCGGGTACGTCGAGCTGGTCGGCTACGGGGAGTGACCGCCGGGCCGCTTGCGAGTTCTTGCGATAAAGCCTATCCGCCGTCACCCCGCCGCCGCACCGCGTATCTCAAGCGCGACGGTCCAACCAATTCTGGGGGAGGGGAACCACTCATGAGTTCAGCAACTGTACTTCGGATGGGGGCGCTGGTCGGGATCTTGGTCCTCTCGACCGCCGCCTGTTCCAGTACCACGCGGCTCAGCAGCACGAAGATGTGCAAGGCCGCGGGCGGGACCTATTCGCAGGGCACGTGCCAGCCGGGCACCAGCGTGGTCAACGCGAAGCAGATGTGCGAGGCGCACGGCGGAACCTACTTCGAGGGCGGGGACTACTGCGAGGTGGGTGGGAGCGGCTGGAAGTACTGAGACGTCATCCTGCCGGCCCGGCGCGTCACGATGACGAGCCGGACCGGCGGTGGCGTCGCTCGCCGGGTCTGCGAGCGTCTCGCTCGCGCACCCGGGGCTACTGGCCGGCCCTCTCCGGCCAGCCCTCCGCCTTTCAGGACCTCACCGTAGACCGCCTGCACGCCGACGCGCGCCGGCCATCGCGTTCCTGCCATCCATGGGGCCGCGATGCCCGATCGGAGGTGCCGCGCGCTGGCCGATTCTTGCGGAAACGTGCTGGGCGCGCGGTCTACACGGCCGCCCGGCAAATCGTAAGGTCGTGACCAACCTCGAAGGAATGGGACGAGAGGGGAACGGCCCGACATGTGGATAGTCCGGGTCGCGCTCGATCGTCCCTATACCTTCATCGTCCTCGCGCTCCTGATCCTCATCCTGAGCCCGGTGGTGATCCTGCGCACGCCCACCGACATCTTCCCCAACATCAACATCCCGGTGATCGCGGTGGCCTGGCAGTTCACCGGCCTGAATCCCGAGGAGATGGAGGGGCGCATCACCACCGGCTACGAGCGGGTGCTCACCACCACGGTGGACAACATCGAGCACATCGAGTCGACCACGGTGAGTGGCCAGTCGATCATCCGGATCTATCTCCAGCCCAACGCGAGCCTCGACACCGCCAACGCCCAGGTGACCGCGATCTCGCAGACCGCGCTCCGTCAGCTCCCGCCCGGGGTGCTGCCACCCCTGGTCATCAACTACAGCGCCTCCACGGTGCCGATCCTCCAGCTCTCGCTCTCCGGCATGTCGGAGGCGGAGCTCAACGACGTGGGACTCAACTTCCTCCGCACCCAGCTGGTCACGGTGCCCGGCGCGTCCATCCCGTATCCCTACGGGGGCAAGCAGCGGCAGGTGATGGTGGACCTGGATCCGCGCCTGCTCCAGTCGAAGGGCCTGGCCCCGATCGACATCGTGAACACCCTCGGCCAGCAGAACATCGTGCTGCCGTCGGGGACCGCCAAGATCGGGGAGTTCGAGTACGACGTGGCCATGAACGCGAGCCCGCGGACGGTGCCCGAGCTGAACGATCTCCCGATCAAGGTGGTCAACAACGCCACGGTTTATATAAGAGACGTCGCTCACGTGCGCGACGGCTTCTCGCCCCAGACCAACGTGGTCCGCCAGGACGGGCGCCGCGGCACCCTGGTCACGATCCTCAAGACCGGCTCCGCCTCCACCCTCGACGTGGTGAAGGGGATCCGCAGCCTCCTGCCGCGGGTGACCCCGACGCTGCCCCCCGCGCTCAAGATCCAGCCCCTCGCGGATCAGTCGATCTTCGTGCGGGCGGCGGTGAGCGGGGTGATCCGGGAGGCGGTGATCGCGGCGTGCCTCACCGCGGTGATGATCCTGGTATTCCTGGGGAGCTGGCGGAGCACGCTCATCATCGCGGTGTCGATCCCGCTGTCGATCCTGTCCTCGGTGATCGCGCTCAGCCTGCTGGGCGAGACCATCAACATCATGACCCTGGGCGGCCTCGCCCTCGCGGTGGGCATCCTGGTGGACGACGCCACCGTCACCATCGAGAACATCGAGCGTCACCGCGAGAACGGCCACGACGACCGGGGAGCGATCCTGTCCGGCGCGGCCGAGATCGCGGTGCCCGCGCTGGTGTCCACCCTCTGCATCTGCATCGTGTTCCTGCCCATGTTCTTCCTCGGCGGGGTGCCGCGGTACCTCTTCGTGCCGCTCGCGGAGTCGGTGATCTTCGCGATGCTCGCCTCCTACGTGCTGTCCCGCACCCTGGTGCCGACGCTGGCCATGTACCTGCTGAAGCCGGCCCACGAGGGAGCGGCGCCGAGCCGCAATCCCCTGGTGCGGGCCCAGCGCGCGTTCGAGCGGGGCTTCGAGCGGTTCCGCGGCGGCTACCGCGAGCTGCTGGCGAGCCTGGTGGAGCACCGCCGGCTCTTCATCCCGATCTTCCTGGGCGTCTGCCTGCTCGCGTTCCTGCTCGCGCCACACCTGGGCCGGAACTTCTTCCCGGACACCGACAGCGGCCAGATCAGCCTCCACCTGCGGGCCAAGACCGGCACCCGCATCGAGGAGACGGCGCGGATCGCGGACCTGGTGGAGGACGCGATCCGGCGCGAGATCCCGGCCTCCGAGCTCGACGTGATCCTCGACAACATCGGGCTGCCCTACAGCACCATCAACTGGATCCACAGCTCCTCCGGCGTGATCGGGACTGCGGACGCCGACATCCTGGTCTCCCTCAAGGAGAGCCACCGGCCCACCGCCGACCACATCCGGAAGCTCCGCGAGGTGCTGCCGCGCGAGTTCCCCAGCGTGACCTTCTACTTCCTGCCCGCGGACATGGTGACCCAGATCCTGAACTTCGGCCTGCCCGCGCCCATCGACGTCCAGATCGAGGGCGCCGACGTGGAGGGCAACCGGCGGGTCGCGCAGCAGATGCTGAAGGAGCTGCGCGGGGTGCCGGGCCTGGTGGATCTCCGGATCCAGCAGCCCTACGACTACCCGAAGTTCGACGTCGTCGTCGATCGCACCAAGGCCGGGCAGGGCGGCTTCACCGAGCGCGACCTCGCCAACAGCCTGCTGGTCTCGCTGAGCGGCAGCTTCCAGACCACGCCGACCTTCTTCCTGAACTGGCAGAACGGGGTGAACTACAACCTGGCCACCCAGACGCCGCAGTACCGTATCCAGTCGCTCTCCGACATCGAGAACATCCCGATCACCGCCGCCGCGGCCGGGACCGGACCCAGCACCGCCAACGGGTTCGCCACCACCGGCACCGCGGCGGCCAACGCGGGGCCGCGACCGGGCGGACCGGTGCGGCCGGGGATCCTGGCCGACGTGGCCACGATCCATCGGTCCGCGGAGCCGGAGTCGGTCTCCCACTACAACATCCGCCGGGTGATCGACATCTTCGGGGCGGTGCAGGACCGCGACCTCGGCTCGGTGGCGGTGGACGTGGATCGCATCGTGGCCGACAGCGGCAAGCTCCTGCCCCGCGGCAGCTACCTCACCGTGCGCGGGCAGGTGGACACCATGCGCCGCTCCTACGTGGGGCTGCTCGCGGGCCTGGGCTTCGCGATCGTGCTGGTCTACCTGCTGATCGTGGTGAACTTCCAGTCCTGGATCGATCCCTTCATCATCGTCACCGCGCTGCCCGCGGCGCTGGCCGGCATCGTGGTGTTCCTGTTCCTCACCGGCACCACGCTGAGCGTGCCCGCCCTCATGGGCGCGATCATGAGCGTGGGCGTGGCGACCGCCAACAGCATCCTGGTGGTGGCCTTCGCCAAGCAGCAGCTCGCCGAGCACGCGGATGCGTCCCGCGCCGCGGTGGAGGCCGGCTTCACGCGCTTCCGGCCGGTGCTGATGACCGCGCTGGCGATGATCATCGGCATGATGCCGATGGCGCTGGGGCTCGGCGAGGGCGGCGAGCAGAACGCCCCCCTCGGCCGCGCGGTGATCGGCGGCCTGCTGTGCGCCACCGTCGCGACCCTGGTCTTCGTGCCCGCGGTGTTCGCCCTGCTGCACGGGCGCCGGGACGGCGGTCCCGCGGCGCCGTCCCCTGCGGCGCCATCCCCCGCGGGGCCATCGGAGGAGGCGCGGGCATGACCGCCGAGCCCGCGCCCGAGACGCCCGCGCCGACCCCGCCGCCCGGCCATCGGCGGCGGACCGTGGCCCTGACCGTGCTGGGCGTCGGGGCCCTGATTCTGGGCCTCGGCATCTACTCCGGGGTCCGGGCCCGCAGCGCCGCGGACGCCACGCTGCGGAAGGCCACTCTGGAGGCCGAGATCGCCACCGTGGAGGTGGTGACGCCCAAGCAGGGCGACGCGGTCCGCGAGATCCGCCTGCCCGGGACCACCCAGGCCTTCAGCGACGCGCCGATCTTCGCGCGCACCAGCGGCTACCTGAGGCGCTGGTACTTCGACATCGGGGCGCAGGTCAAGCAGGGCCAGCTCCTGGCCGAGATCGACTCGCCGGAGGTGGACCAGCAGCTGCAGCAGGCGCGCGCCGATCTCGAGACCGCGCAGGCCAACCTGCGCCAGGCTCAGATCACCGCCGACCGCTGGCAAGCGCTGCTGGACAGCGGCTCGGTGTCGCGCCAGGAGACCGACGTGGCGGTGAGCGCGCTCAGCGCCAACAAGGCGACGGTGGACTCCAACACCGCCAACGTCCGGCGGCTCGAGCAGCTGCAGGGCTTCGAGAAGATCTACGCGCCCTTCGATGGCGTGATCACCGCCCGCAACACCGACATCGGCGCGCTGATCGACGCGGGCTCCGCCTCGTCCCGCGAGCTGTTCCACATGGCCGCGATCCAGCGGCTGCGGGTCTACGTGGCGGTGCCCGAGGTCTACTCCCGCGCGGCCCGCGCCGGCGCCTCCGCGACGCTCACCCTCGACGAGTTTGCGGGCCGCCAGTTCTCCGGCACCCTGGTGCGGAACTCGAGCGCCATCGATCCCGCTTCCCGCACCCTGCTGGTGGAGGTCGACGTCGACAACCCGAAGGGCGAGCTGCTGCCCGGGGCCTACGTCTTCGTGCACCTCCGGCTGCCGCGCGAGACCGCGTCGCTGACCGTGCCGGCCAATACCCTGCTGTTCCGGTCGCAGGGGCTGCAGGTCGGCGTGGTGCGGAACGGCCAGGCGATCCTGGTGCCGGTCACGCTCGGTCACGACTACGGCACCACCGTCGAGATCGTGTCCGGCATCGACCCCAACGACCAGGTGATCGTGGCTCCGTCGGATTCGCTCAGCGACGGGACGCTGGTGCGGGTCGCCAATCCTCCGGCCACCGCGCCCGCCGCCGACCCGCCCCCGGCCAAGGTCGCGCCTCGGGCCCAGACCGCGCCGCAGGCCCAAAAATGACCCGGCGTCTGGTCGCCCTCGGCCTGGCCGCGCTGCTCCTCGGCGGCTGCATGGTCGGGCCCGACTACGTGAGGCCGGAGGCGCCGTCGACGCCGTCCTACAAGGAGTCCGGCGGCTGGAAGGTGGCGCAGCCGAGCGACGCGCTGTCGCGCGGCGCCTGGTGGGACCTCTTCAACGATCCGGAGCTGCACGGCCTCGAGGAGCAGGTCGCGGCCGCGAACCAGGACCTCAAGATCGCCGAGGCGCGCCTGCGCGAGGCCCGCGCCGCGGTTCGCTTCAACCGCGCCGGCCTGTTTCCCACGATCTCGACCACCTTCGGGCCCAGCTCGGTGCGCGAGTCGTCCCACCAGCCGTTCCTGGCCTCGGGGGTGACGCCCGGCCACTCCGGAGACATCTTGCTGTCGCTGGACATGTCGTACGAGGTGGATCTGTGGGGCCGGGTGCGGAGGACGGTGAACGCGGCCCGCCGCGAGGCCCAGGCCACCGCGGCGGATCTCGAGACCGCGCGGCTCAGCCTCCAGGCCGAGCTGGCGATCGACTACTTCGAGCTGCGGGCGGCCGATGCGCAGCAGCAGCTCCTCGACGAGACGGTCAAGGCCTTCGAGGACGCCCTGCGCCTCACCGAGAACCGCTTCCGCGGCGGCGCCGCGCCGCAGGCGGACGTGGCGCAGGCCCAGACCCAGCTCGACACCACCCGGGTGCAGGCCACCGACATCGCGGTGCAGCGCGCCCAGCTCGAGCACGCTATCGCGATCCTCATCGGCCGGCCGCCCGCGGAGTTCGGCCTGCCGCCGCGGCCGCTCGATCACCGGCCGCCGGACATCCCGCCCGGCGTGCCCTCGCAGCTGCTCGAGCGGCGTCCCGACATCGCGGCGGCCGAGCGGCGCGTCGCGGAGGCCAACGAGCAGATCGGCATCGCCCGCGCGGCCTACTATCCGACCGTCATGCTGAACGCCTCGGTCGGATTCGAGGGCTCGAGCTTCGGGAACTTCCTGAACGCGTCGAGCCTACTCTGGGCGGTGGGCACGTCGATCACCCAGACCATCTTCGACGGCGGCCGGCGGCGGGCGACCTCGGAGTCGGCGCTGGCCGCCTACGACGCCACCGTCGCGGGCTACCGGCAGACCACCCTGAACGCGTTCCAGCAGGTGGAGGACAACCTAGTCGCGCTCCGCGTGCTCGAGCAGGAGGCGCAGCAGCAGCGGCGGGCGGTGCAGTCGGCCCAGCTCTCGCTCCAGCTCTTCACCAACCGCTACCGGGGCGGGGTCGACAACTACCTGCAAGTGATCACCGCGCAGACCGTCGCGCTGCAGAACCAGCGGAACGAGATCGACATCCTCCGCCGGCGCATCGACGCCAGCGTGCTGCTGGTGAAGGCCCTCGGCGGCGGCTGGACGGTGGCCGACCTCCCCGCCCAGTGACCCGGACGGGCGGCTACTTGACGCGCGTGACGTCGGTGACCGCGTAGCCGCGGCGGGTCAGGCACGCCCCGAAGTACTTGAAGGCCCAGTCGTCCGGGGTCGGCGGCTTGGACGTGAAGCCGCGCGGGAAGACCTTCGAGAAGAAGTTCGAGAAGATGCCGGAGGTATCGGAGTCGGGGATCACCGGCGGCGGCGTCTTGAAGGCCTCGACCTGGCAGCCCTGGAAGTCGCCCAGGATCGCGGCGGCCTCCCCGCGCGAGGTCACGTACAGGTAACCGATCCGCGCGGGCCCCTGCGCGAGCGTGACCGGCACGCGATAGCCGCGCGCGACCAGGCACGCGGCCTCGGCCATCTCCGCGGTGGTCTCGGTGTGCGTCTGGACGAAGGGGATGCACTTGGCGCGGTCGTCCTCGAGCTGGGCCGAGGTCTGGCCGCCCCGCAGGTCGATGCCGCCACCCTCGGTCGCGCAACCCGCCGCGAGCGTCATCGCGGCCAGGCCCGCGGCGAGCCGCCCGCGCGCGCGCCGACTCGTCGATCTCACGCTCTTCACTATGCCCGAAGCGGCAGGCGGCCGGAAGGCCGCGCGAGGCGCCGGCGCGCCGCCTGGGCGATGCTGCCGTAGATGCCGGCGGGCAGGAAGATGATGAAGACGATGAGGAGGAGCCCGTAGATGGTCTCGGCGATCCCGATGAGCTTGATGCCGAAGTAGATGCGCAGGTACTCGCTGAGGGCGATGGTGAGCGCGGTGCCCACGAAGGGGCCGAGGAGGGCGTACATGCCGCCGAGCACCACCGCGAACACGATCCGCAGCGACACCCCGATGCCCGCGAGGGTGTCGGGGTTGGCGTAGGCCAGGTAGAGGGCGAGGAGCACGCCGCCCAGCGCGGTGAGCGCGGCGGAGAGCGCGGTGATGGCCATCTTGAACCGCGCCACCCGGATGCCCACCGAGGCCGCCGCGGTCTCGTCCTCGCCGATGGCCTCCATCGCGCTGCGGGCCATGCTCCGATCCACCCGCCACCACACCCAGAGCCCGAAGAGCCAGGCCGCGAGCCCCACGTAGTAGAAGACCCGCTTGTCCGCGAACTGGAGGGTCCACCAGTCGGACGCGGTGCCGCCCGTCGTGAGGGTCACCCCGAGCGAGCCGCCGGTCCAGTCGCGCTCGGCCACGATCAGCAGCCGGATCACCTCGCCGACCGCGAGGGTGACAAGGCCGAAGTAGTGGCCGACCACCTGGAAGCGCGAGCAGGGATAGGCCACCACCAGGGCGAAGGCCACCGTGATCAGTATGGCCAGCCCGGCGCCCGCCCACGGGGTCATCCCGTAGAAGTTCCAAAGCAGCACGGTGGCGTAGGCGCCCACGCCCAGGAACGCGCCGTGCCCCAGGGACACGAGCCCGAAGCGGCCCATCAGCGACCACGCGCTGCCCACGAAGGACCAGAGGAAGATCTGGATGATGACGTGCCAGATGTACTCCTGGGCCGGCCCGAGCGGGAGCAGGGGCACGAGGGCCAGGGCCACCACTCCGGCCAGCCCGAGGAGCCGGGCCCCGCTCACGCGCGCCTCGCGAAGATCCCGCCCGGGCGGACGAACATCAGGACGATGAAGATGACGAAGGCGATGACGTAGCCCATCTCGGTCGACACCAGCACGCCGCCCACCGAGATCACCTGGGCCATGATGAACGCGGCCGCGAAGGCCCCGACCATGTTCCCGAGCCCGCCCAGCACGCAGATCATGAAGGTGAGCGGGCCGAAGGCGCCCCCGAAGTAGGGGTGCACCGCGTACTGGATGATGAGCAGCGCGCCCGCGACGCCCGCCATCGCCCCGCCCACCGCCGAGGTCACCAGGTAGAGCCGCTGCGGCCGCGCGCCCATGAGGGCGATGGCCTCGCGGTCCTGGCTCACCGCGCGGATCGCGGTGCCGGTGTAGGTGCGGGTGAGGAAGAGGTAGAGCGCGACCATGGCCAGGATCGCCAGACCGAAGGCGAGGAGCCGGGTGAACGAGATGAAGATGCCGCCCACCTCGAGAGTGGGCAGGCTCACGCGCACCGAGCGGTGGTCGGTGGACCAGAGCAGGGTGGCGACCGACTGGATGAAGAAGAGGAGCCCGCCGGTGGCGAGCAGCTGGTTGATCGGTGGGCTCGACAGGATCGGGGTGATGATCAGCAGGTGCACCAGCACGCCGAGGAGCGCGCCGATCCCGATGCCGGCGAGCCCGGCCAGCCAGAGCGGCCAGCCGTAGAGGCTCACCAGGAAGTAGACCCCGTACATGCACAGGGTGACCAGGTCCACGTAGGCGATCCACACGATGTCGATGACGCCGAAGATCAGGTTGAGCCCGAGGGCCAGGAGGGCCAGCACTCCGCCGAGCAGGATCCCGTTGACCACCGCCTCCAGCAGGAAGATCGGGTCGACCACGGGTCAGAGCCCCACGTAGGCCTGGCGCACGAAGTCCTGCTCGGCCAGGTCGGCGGCGCGCCCCTCGATCTTGATGCGGCCGACTTCCAGAAGATATGCGCGGTCCACGAGCTTGAGCACCTGGCGGACGTTCTGCTCGACGATCAAGATGGTGAATCCAACTTCCCGCACGCGTGAAATCAAGTCGAAGAGGCGCAGGACCATCACCGGGGCCAGCCCCATGGACGGCTCGTCGAAGAGGATCAGCTTGGGGCGCGACATCAGCGCGCGGCCCACCGCGAGCATCTGCTGCTCGCCACCCGAGAGACTGCCCGCCCGCTGGGTCGGGCGCTCGGCCAGCACCGGGAACAGCGCGTAGACGCGCTCGAGGCTCTCGCGGAAGTGCGCGCGCGCCGAGGGCAGGAACGCGCCCATCTTGAGGTTCTCGGCGACGGTGAGCTGGGGGAAGAGCCGCCGGCCCTCCGGCACGTGCGCGATGCCGTGGGCCACGATCTCGTAGGCGGGGCGGCCGGCCAGCTCCGCACCCTCGAACGCGATGCGGCCGGCCCGCGGGGCGATGAGCCCGGAGATCGCGCGGAGCAGCGTGGTCTTGCCCGCCCCGTTGGGGCCGACCACCGCCACCGCCTCGCCCTGGCCCACCCGCAGGCTCACGTCCCACAGCGCGGTGAAGGCGCCGTACCCGGCGGTGACCGCGTGCAGCTCGAGCATCAGCCGAGCACCACCTTCTCGCCGAGGTAGGCCTCGATCACCTGCGGATTCTCCGCGACCTCTCGCGGCGCGCCCTCCGCGATCTTCTCTCCGTGGTCGAGGACGACCAGGCGGTCCACCACTCGCAGGAGCGTCGCCATGATGTGCTCGACCCACACGATCGTGATGCCGAGCTCGCCCCGGATGCGTCGCAGCATCTCCGCCGCGTCGTGCATCTCGGAGGGGTCGAGCCCGCCCAGGCTCTCGTCGGCCAGCAGCAGCGTCGGCCCGGTGGCGAGCGCGCGCGCCAGCTCGAGCTTCTTGAGCCCGCCCGCGCCGAGGAGCGACGTGGTCGCGGCCGGATCGGCGGGCAGGCCCACCAGCGCCAGCATCTCCTGGGCCCGGCGCCGCGCCTCCGCCTCGGTGCTGCGCCGCGCCGCCCCGAAGTGGGCGGCCACCGCCACGTTCTCGAGGATCGACAGCTTGCGGAACGGGCGGGGGATCTGGAAGGTGCGGGCGAGCCCGCGGTGGCAGATCGCGTCCGGGGTGAGGCCCGCGATCTCGTCCCCCTTGAAGCGGATCGAGCCCGCGGTGGCCGCGAGCGCTCCCGAGATGCAGTTGAAGCACGTGGTCTTGCCGGACCCGTTGGGGCCGATCAGGCCCAGGATCTCGCCTTCGTTCACCTCGAAGGAGACCGCGTTCAGGGCGGTGAAGCCGCCGAACTGCTTGGTGAGCCGATCGACCGTGAGCACGGAGAGAGCCGCGAGGCGGAGGCGCGGCGGCCTCCGCCTCGCGATGGCGATCTAGGTCAGCGGGCCGCCCAGGGCGACCCGGCGGGCAGGAGAACCGGCGGATTGGGCGTGGCGATGACCGGCGGCCACACGTGGCGGAACTGACCATCCACCACCTGGTACACCGCGGCGATCGCGCGCTCGTTCTGACCGCGCATGGGATTGCCCTCGCCCGCGAACTTCACCCCGTAGCCCTGCATGGTGCCGCCCTCGGGGATGTCCGTCTCCCGGGCCGCCGCCGCGAGGGCCTCCGGGGTCCAGCCCCCGTGCTTCTGGATGGCGCGCGGCAGCACGTCGTTGAGCAGGATCCACATGTTGTTGAAGCCCATCGAGACGTGGGGCGCGATGTTGTTGACCGGGATGTCGGGCTCGAAGGCCTTGTAGCGCTTCACCATCTCCTGGGTCATCGCGGCCACGCCCGGCTTGAGCTTGCTCGCCTCGATGAGCTGGGACGCGGGCGGGTCGGAGGTGTGGAAGCCCTCCGCGTCCTTGCCGAAGGCCTCCTTCAGCTTGGCGAGCTGGCTGTGCCCGGCCCCGTGCCCGACGTAGACCCGGATCCGCAGCCCCTGCTCCCGGGCCTGGTTGAGGAACAGGTTGATGTCCGGGTTGTAGCCGGTGTGGAACAGCACGTCGGGCCGCGCGGCGCGCAGCTTGGTCACCAGCGAGGAGAGGTCGGCGGCCTGGATCGAGTAGCCTTCCTTCAGCACCACCTGCATGCCGACCTTCTTGGCCTCGGACTCGTTGGAGGCGGCCACGCCCGCGCCGTAGGGCCCGTCCTCGTGGATGATCGCGGCGCGGATGTCCTTGACCGGCTTCTTCAGCTTGTCCTGCGCGTAGTGGGCGATGTAGTCGACGGTACCGGTGCCGAAGAGGCTGCCGTTGGGTTGGGGCCGGAAGGTGTACTGGAGATTGCGGTCCTTGACCACCGCGTCCGCGATTGCGGTGGTGATCCAGAGGAACTTCTTCTGCTTGTCGACGCGCTCCGCGATCGGCACCGCGTGGGCGCTCGAGTAGATGCCGGCCAGGATGTCGACCTTCTCGACGTTGAGCAGGCGCTCCGCCTCGTTGATCGCCACGTCGGCCTTGGACTGGCTGTCGCCGTCGACCTGGACGATCTTGTACTTGCCGAGGACGCCGCCCTTCTCGTTGACGTAGTCGATGATCATCTTGGCCCCGCGCCAGCAGTTGAGCGAGCCGGCGGCCGAGAACGGGCCCGAGTGATCGTAGAGGGTGCCGATCTTGATGGTCTGCCCCTGGGCGGCCGCGGGCGCCGCGGAGCCGAGGAGCAGCGCGGTCGCGCCGAGCGCGATCAGGGCCGAGAGAATGCGCGGAGACCTCATGGTCTGCCTCCTGATGTGGTGCCGTTCGTGAGTGCGCCCCCCGGAGCGGGGGCGAGAAAAGTGGCCAACCGTATCACGCGGGCCGCGGTCGGTCAACGTTCCGGGGCGGTCCGGGCTCGCGCCGGGCCCGCACCAGCCACTCGAGCCCGCTCCGCCGCTCGGCCGAGCGGGGCGGGGGGCCCGCCGCCAGCACCGTGAAGCGCCCGGCCAGCACCCGCTCGATTCCCTCGCGTGTGACCGGGAAGGGCGGGCCGCCGTCGCCGTCGCGCATCGGGAAGAAGCAGGCGAGCAGGAGGCCGCCCGGCCGCACGATGGCGTGGAGCAGCCGCGCGTACTCGTCGCGCCGGGCCGGGTCGATCGCGCAGAAGCAGGTGTACTCCCAGACCCCGTCGAAGGCGCCCGCGTGATCGTCTGCGAGGGTGAAGATGTCCCGCTGCGCGACGGTCAGGTCCACCCCTTCGCGGGCGGCGAGACGGCGCGCCTCGGCGACCGCGGCGTCCGCGAAGTCGAACGCGGTGACCCGGTAGCCGCGCCGGGCCAGGAGGCGCGCGTCGTGGCCGCGTCCCGCGCCGGGAACCGCGACGCGGGCGGGGGTGCGGGGAGCGGACGGCTCGAACCGGCCGCCCGCGTCGAGCCAGTCGGCGAGGGCGGGGGCGGGCTCGCCCAGGTCCCAGCCGTCCTGCCCTTCGGCGTAGAGGCCGTCCCAGAACTGGGGACGGCTCACCGGTGGAGGAGGTGACTCCACTCGAGCTCCCGGAAGTCGGGAATGGTCCGCTCGACGCCCGCGGCGCGCAGCTCGGCGTCGCTGTGCGCGGTGGTGACCCCGATCACTCGCATCCCGGCCGCGCGCGCGGCCTGCACCCCGACCAGCGCGTCCTCGAAGACCACGCAGCGCGCGGCGGCCACCCGCAGGCGCCGCGCCGCCTCCGTCCACACCTCGGGGTCGGGCTTGCCGCGCATCACGTCGTCGGCGGTGACGATCACGTCGAAGTAGCGCAGGAGCCCGAGGTCGTCGAGCAGCCGCTCCGCGTCCCAGCGCGAGGCGGAGGTGCCGACCGCGCGCGGCACGTCGAGCCGCGCGAGGGATTCGAGGAACTCACGCACCCCCGGCACCGGATCGAGCCCGGTCTGGGCCCGCTCCTGGTAGAGGTCGCGCTTGCGCCGGGCCAGGCGCCGCGCCTCCGCCCCGCTCACCCGGCGGCCGAGCAGGAGCGGGATCGCCTCCTCGCTGGGCCGTCCGATGGTGAGGCGCCAGTGCTCGGGCTCGGCGGGCTCGGCGCCTAGCTCGGCGAGCAGCATGCGCCACGCGTGCCGGTGGTGCGCCCCGCTGTCGATCAAGACGCCATCCATGTCGAAGATCGCGGCCGCGCTAGTCACCGGCCGCGACCCGAATGGAGGCGGACGAGAACGGTTGCCCGCCGACTGGGGGAGTGGAGGCGGACGAGAACGGTTGTCCGCCGACTGGGGGAGTGCGGGGGCCATTTCTGGGCCCCCGCAGCTGAAGAGCCTGAAGAAGTAGACGGTAGCCGCCACCCCCGCGGAATTCTTTCACCTCAACCGATAGAGCGGCGCCAGCAGGTGGAAGGTCTCGCGCGCGGCCCGCGCGTACTCGCGGGGCTTCCACTTCACCGCTTCCTCGGCGGGCACGCGGCGGCCCAGCACGAACTGACCGTCGCGGGTGCGCAGCAGCTCGTCGCCGAGGCGCGCCACCGCGTCGGCGGGCAGGTCGGTGAGGATCGCCGCCGGCGTCTCGTCGTGCTCGTCCTTGAACCAGCCGAGCCCCTTGGCCCGCCGCAGCACCGGCACCAGCTGCCGGGTGTGGCGCTTCCACGCCGCGAGCCAGCGCTTCTTCTGCGCGTGCTCGGGGCCGGCCTCGAAGAGGAAGCGGACCCCGCTCCGCGAGACCGCGACCTTGAAGTGGCAGTGCTTCTTGTAGCCGCGCCGGTCGAGCGCGAAGGCGACCCAGGTGTCGTCGGGCGGGGTCACGGTGCGTCGCGCGTGCTTGGCCACGTGCACGAAGGTCTCGGCTCCTCCCACCCGGGCCACGTCCGTCAGCAGCTCGCGGCCGACCGCCTCGAGCTTCGGGCGGATGCGGGTCCGGATGGCGTCCATGCGGGGCTTGAACCCCGGGATCTCGAACACCTTGAAGTCGGATGGGGTGAACCCGGTGAAGGACATGCTGGGCCCTCTCCTTCTACTCCGCCTCGTACTCCAGTTCGGGGTCGAGCGGGAAGATGGGGCGCCGGACGCGCCGGAAGTCGAAGCGCGCGAGGTTGGACGAGGACAGGCCCGGCGCGTCCACCTCGATGATCTCCTTGGCGATGGGCTCGAACGCCGCGCGATAGTGAATGGTGGACTTCACGACCAGGATCTTCTCCGAGAGTGGGTCGATGCCCACGAACCGGATCATCTCGGGATCGAGGGTCTGCCAGCGGTAGGAGATGAGTATCACCTTCACGTCGTCGATGTCCAGCACCGCGGTGGCGCCGAGTCGGCCCGGGAGCCCGGTCATCATCGGCCCGCGGTGCACGAAGCGCCCGTCGGAGAGCGTGCGCACCGTGCCGGTCACCCGCAGCGGCGCGCCGTGGCGGTCGTCCACCTTGCCGCCGATCTCGAGGGCGACGCGGGTGCCGACTCCCGCTTTCGCGCACGCCTGCACCGCCGCCGCGTCCCAGAGGCAGGCCACCGTGGCGCCGCGCGCGCCCACCCGGAGCAGCTCGCGCAGGATCTCGGTGCCGTCGCCCGCCGCGCCGCCGCCGGTGTTGTCGGCCATGTCCGCGAGCACGATGGGGCGGCCCTCGGCGGCCATCGCCTTCGCCACCGCGTCCTTCACCGGCAGCGCGGTGTGCACGAACTCGTGACGGTGTGCCCACGCCACCCGCGCGAGCTCGGCGGCGAGGCGCTCGGCGAGAGCCCGGTCGTCGTCGGTGACCACGTAGATGCCGAGCCCCGCGTCGGGGATGTCCGCGTAGGGGAATCCGGCGAAGAGCGACACCGAGATGACCTTGGGATCCTTCTCCATCCCCTCGGCCAGATCGTAGAGCCGTCGCATCGGTCCGCGCGCGGTGCCCTGGTTGCCGAGCGGGGGCAGGAGCGGCGGCTTGCGCCACGCCGCGGTGGGCTTGATGCGGCGGTCGATCACCTGAACGAGCCGCTCGGTGGCTTCCACGCCGCGCTCGGCCATGTCCACGTGCGGGTAGGTCTTGTAGCCGTGGAGGAGATCGGAGTGGGCGATCATGTCGCGGCCGAGGTTGCCGTGGAAGTCGAGGGTCACCGCGATCGGCACGTCGGGGCCCACCACTTGGCGCACCGCCGCGATGACGTCGCCCTCCCCGTCGTCGAGGCCCTCCGGCACCATGGCCCCGTGCAGGTCGAGGAGCACGCCGTCGAGCCGCCCCGCGGATCGGAGATCGGCCAGCATGCGCTGCTTGACGTGCTCGTAGATGTCACGGGTGACCCGGCCCGCCGGCGACGCGGCCGCCGCCACCGAGGGCACCAGGGTCGCGCCGAGCCGCTCGGCGGCGCCGATCATTCCGCCCAGGCAGGTGCCGGTGCCGCGATAGGCCTCGACGATCTCGCCGCCGTAGCGCAGGTCGCGGGCCTCGAACTGGGCGCGGTCGGTGGGGACGTTGGAGAAGGTGTTGGTCTCGTGCGACAGCATCGCGAGGAAGAGTCTCACGCGGATCGGTCCTCGGTTTGGGTGGTGGGTATTCGGCGGACAAGAACTCGGCGGGCAATCGTTTCCTTCTTCAGGCTTTTCAGCTGCGGGGGCCCGGAAATGGCCCCCGCACTCCCCCAGTCCGCGGACACTCGCCCGCAGTCCTCCG
>Ga0075433_10000877_pt1 | contig 21128 bp, 19 predicted proteins | sample RhiMethybrSRZTD2_FD_75299 | JGI IMG/M metagenome (GOLD analysis project Ga0075433, IMG submission 75299) | Populus rhizosphere microbial communities from Tennessee, USA - Rhizosphere MetaG P. TD hybrid SRZTD2 | ecosystem: Host-associated > Plants > Roots > Rhizosphere > Soil | place: USA... | reverse complement strand
CGCGCGAGCTGCGAGGGCCAGCTGTGATGGCCGTCGTGCGTCGAGATGTTGGCATCGGTCAGCGAGTCGCCGACCGCGACGATGGCGCCGGTCTGGCGCGGCGCGAGCACGTCGACCCCGCAGACGAAATACCAATCGTCGGTGAGGCGGCCGACCGGCATGATCTCCTCCCCCGCGAAATTGCCGGGCGGCGACACGTAGTTGGTCTGCCGCGCGTAGCGGCCCGTGATACCGAAGCTCGCCGGCAGGTCGCCGGGGAAGTGCACGCTGACCGCCAGGTCGGCCAGCGGCGCGACCTCGAGCTCGACCGGGTCGCTGACGAGGAGCGCGCCGGCGGCGATCGTCGCGCTGGGCTCGCGGCCGAAGGTGAGCCGGCGATTGGAGCCGGGGACGACGCCCGGGCCCGTGCTGCGCACACCGACGTGCGCGGCGCCGATCGCCAGCGGGCGAACCCCGTAGGCGTTCGAGATCCTCAAGCGCAGCACGCGCCCGCCCAGGCTCATCCGCGGCATCATGCGGAGCGTGTGATTGCTGAAGGCGGCGCCTTCGCCGGGCGCGGGTGCCGCGGTCCAGGTGCCGACCCAGTGCATCGAGTCCGTCATCGCCGCCTCCTCGTTACGCGGGGCGGTCGGAGCCGCCGCGCGTCCCCGCTCGCCTCAGTTGCTACGGAACCCGCCGCCCCCACGTACAGCGTGGACCGCGCGCGTGTCAAGGAGATTGCGCGGGCTCGTCACTTATAAGCGGGCTCGTCACTTATAATAGGTGGCACCGTGCGCGTCCGAGGGATCCAGGTCCGCCCTTGGTGACGGGATATCGGCCCACCTCACGGCGTCCCATCGCCGACACGTTTCGGCGAACCGCAACGGGCGCCGTGAGCCTGTGCTTGCGTTTCGATGTCCATCCCGACGTCGTCTCGTACCTGTCGATCGTCGCCTCGGCGACCGCCGCGGCGTGCTTCTGGCGGTCCGGCGCGTACCCGTGGCTCCTCTGGATCGCGCCGCTGTTCTGCTACATCCGTCTCTGGATGAACATGCTCGACGGCATGGTTGCGCTGGCCTCGGGCAAGGCAAGCGCGCGCGGCGAGATCCTGAACGAGCTGCCCGACCGGATCTCTGACGTGCTGATCTTCGTCGGCGTCGCCCACAGCGGGCTCTGCTCGCCGTTCAGCGGCTACTGGGCCGCGATCCTCGCGCTGATGACCGCGTACGTCGGCGTGCTGGGCCAGGCCGCGGGCGCGCGGCGGGAGTTCGGCGGCGTGATGGCCAAGCCGTGGCGCATGGTGGTCCTGCATGCCGGCGCCTGGCTGACCGCGCTCTGGCCGGGTGCACCACGCCTCGGCGAGCTGACGATCCTCGACTGGGCGTGCCTCGTCGTGGTTCTGGGCTGTCTGCAAACCATCGTCGTACGTCTCCGACGGATCTTCGCCGAGCTCGCCGCCAAGGCGGAACGAACCGCGCGCTGAGCGTCGCGCGCCGGGGGGAGAACGACATGGTGGAGCTGAAAGCCTCCGAGCACTCGATGACGAGCTGGGACGGCGCGGAGCTCTTCTATCGCGCCTGGCTTCCCCGACAGCGCACCGACAAGGCGCTCCTGCTCTTCCACCGTGGTCACGAGCACTCCGCGAGATGGCAAGAGGTCGTGGAGCGGCTCGACCTGCCGGACGTCGCCGTGTTCGCGTGGGACGCCCGCGGGCACGGACGCTCTCCCGGCGAGCGCGGCTCGGCCGAAAGCGTCTCGGTGCTCACCAAGGACGTCGAGGCGTTCGTCCGTCATGTCGCGACGGAGCACGGCATCCCCACCGAGAACACAGTCGCCATGGCTCACAGCGTCGGCGCCGTGACCGTCGCCGCGTGGGTCCACGATTTCGCGCCGCCGATCCGCGGCCTCGTGCTGGCCACGCCGGCGTTTCGCGTCCGCCTCTACGTGCCGTTCGCGATCCCGCTGCTTCGCGCGCGCCAGGCCTTGCTGGGCGACGGATACGTGAAGAGCTACGTCAAGGCGCGGATGCTCACCCACGATGCCGGGGAAGCCGAGCGCTACGCCCGCGACGAGCTGATCTTCCGGCAGATCGCCGTCAACGTCCTGCTCGATCTGCACGACACGTCGAGCCGGCTCCTGGAGGACGCCGCGGCGATCGACGTGCCGACCTTGATGCTCGTGGCCGGCTCGGACTGGGTCGTCGACATCGAGGCGCAGCGCCGGTTCTTCGACGGCCTCTCCTCGCCGATCAAGGAAATCCACACCTATCCCGGGTTCTTCCACGCGATCTTCCACGAGCGCGACCGGCGGCGGCCGATCGAGCACGCTCGCCGGTTCATCCGCGCCCGGCTCGACGCGCCCTCGCCCCGGCGCTCGCTGGTGGATGCCGATCGCAGCGGTCCGATGCAAGCGGAGTTCGACCGCCTGCAGGCGCCCGGCGGCGGACCGAAGTTCGCGATCGCGCGATGGTTCCTCAAGAGCGTCGGGCGGCTCAGCAGCGCCGTGACGCTCGGCTGGCGCGCCGGCTTCGACTCGGGCGTGATGCTCGACTACGTGTACGAGAACCGGCCCCAGGGCGTGACGCCGCTCGGGCGTCTCATCGACCGCGCGTACCTCGGCAGCATCGGCTGGCGGGGCATCCGGCTGCGCCGGCAGCACATGGAGCGGACGCTGCGGACCGTGATCGAGCGGCTCCATGCCGAAGGACGAACGGTGCACCTGCTCGACATCGCCTCGGGACCCGGGCGCTATCTGCTGGAGACGATCGGCTCGCTCCGCGCCATCCCGATGACCGCGCTCCTGCGCGACTACAAGCCCGAGAACATCGCCGCCGGCCGCCGACTGGCCGCCGAGCTCGGGCTCACCAACGTCACCTTCGAAGAAGGCGACGCGTTCGATCGCACGGCGCTCGCCCGCCTCCGCCCGCGGCCGTCGGTCGCCGTCGTCTCCGGGCTCTTCGAGCTGTTTCCCGACAACGCGCCGGTCCGCGAGTCGCTCCAGGGGCTCGCTGACCTGATCGAGCCCGGCGGCTATCTCATCTACACGAATCAGCCCTATCACCCGCAGCTCGAGTTCATCGCGCGGGTGCTGACCAACCGCGAGGGTCGCGCCTGGATCATGCGGCGGCGCTCGCAGGCCGAGATGGACGAGCTGGTGCGCGCGGCTGGGTTCACGAAGCTCGGCATGGAGATCGACCGCTGGGGCATCTTCACGGTCTCGACCGCCCGCCGGCTGCCGGCGTGACCTGGGCGGCGGCGCGGACGTCAGCCGGGCTCTCGCTGCTCTTTCTGGCGGTCTACGGAAGCTGCAACTGGCTCACGGCGCTCAGGAGCGACGTGGGCACGTGGTACTTCGAGTGGGAGCGTCACATTCCGTTCGTGCCGCTCATGATCGTGCCGTACATGTCCATCGACCTCTTTTTCGTGCTCGCCCCGTTCGTCTGCCGCGACCGGGCGGAGCTCACGACGTTTCGCCGGCGCATCGTGTTGGCGATCGTCGCGGCGGGCGCGGTCTTCTTGCTGTTCCCGCTCCGGTTCGCGTTCGAGCGCCCGCCGGTGACCGGCTGGCTCGGCGCCGTCTTCGACACGTTTCGCACGCTCGATCAGCCCTACAACCTGTTTCCCTCCCTGCACATCACGTTGCGGACGATCCTGATCGACGTCTACGTGCGTCACACGAGCGGGCTCGTCCGTGCCGGGCTCCTTGTGTGGTTCAGTCTCATCGGTCTCTCGACCGTGTTGACGTACCAGCATCACGTGATGGACGTGGTCGGAGGCTTCGCGCTGGCCGCGATCTGTTTCTGGGCCGTGCGCGACGCGCCGCTGACGGCGCCGGTCGTGCCGAACCGGAGGATCGCGAGGCTCTACCTGGCCGGCTTCGTGTTCGCCGTGGTGCTCGCGCTGGTCGGCTGGCCGTGGACCGCGGTGCTGCTCTGGCCCGCCGCGCTCCTCCTGATCGTCGCCGCGGCGTATCTCGGCCTCGGGCCGGGGATCTTCCGCAAGGCCGACGGTCGGCTGCCGTTCTCCACGCGATTACTCTTCGGTCCGTACCTGTTCGGGCAATACCTCTCGCTGCGCTACTACCGGCGGCAGTGTCGCCCATGGGACGAGGTGATGCCGAACGTGCTGATCGGCGGTCGTCTCACCGAGGCCCAGGCCGCCGAGCTCGTCCGCTCCGGCGTCACCGCGGTGCTCGATCTGACCGCCGAGTTCTCCGAGGCCTCGCCGTTCCTCGGCGTGGCCTACTGCAATACGCCAATCCTGGATCTCACCGCGCCGACCAACGAGCACTTGCGGGCGGCGACCGCGTTCATCGCCGATCACGCGAAGACCGGCAAGGTGTACGTCCACTGCAAGATCGGCTACTCGCGCAGCGCCGCGGTGGTGGGTGCCCACCTGCTCGCCGCCGGACACGCCGCCACCGTCGTCGAGGCCGAGCAACGTCTGCGCCGCGCGCGGCCGACGATCGTGATCCGGCCGGAGGCCATGGCCGCCCTGCACGGCTTCGTCCCGGCTCCGCGATGATCGCCCCGCTCATCGTCGGGATCGCCCGGCTGCTGAGCGGCGCGCAGGCCCGCTGGGTCGGCTGCGAGCCGAGCTTTCGGCAGCGCATCTACTTCGCCAATCACACGAGCCATCTGGACTTCGTCGTGCTCTGGTCGGCGCTCCCACCCGTCTTGCGCAAACTGACTCGCCCGGTCGCCGGCCGCGACTACTGGGAGCCAAACGCGTTCAGACGCTATCTCGCCACGCAGGTCTTCCAGGCCGTGCTCGTCGACCGCCACGGGTCGGGCGGCGCCGCGGGAGACGATCGGGCCGCGAGAGTCGAAGCGGCCCGGCGCACCGTCGAGACGACGGCCGAGGCGCTCGGAACTCAGCACTCGCTGATCGTCTTCCCCGAGGGCACCCGCGGCAGCGGCGCCGAGCCCGGGCCGTTCAAGAGCGGGCTGTATCACCTCGTCAAGCTGCGCCCGGACGTCGAGCTGATCCCCGCGTACCTGGAGAACCTCAACCGCATCCTCCCCAAGGGCGAGGTGCTCCCGGTGCCCATGATCGCCTCGGTCACGTTCGGGGCGCCGCTCGCGCTCGAGGCTGGCGAGCCGCCCGACCTCTTCCTGGCCAGGGCGCGGGCGGCGCTCACGGCACTCAGACGCTGATGCCGCTGGTCCTCGATCGTCAGCTCGTCTGGTTCTTCGGCGGCGTCCTGGCGTTCCTGATCGTCGCGACCGTGATCGGACGTCTCCTGACGCTTCGCGCCGGCGACGCGGCGCGTCTCGCGACCCTCGCCAACCTCAACGCGCGCATTCACGCGTGGTGGGTGATGGTCGCCGTCTTCGCGGTCGCCATCCTCGGCGGGCGGACCGGCGCCCTCGTCCTGTTCGGCCTGATCTCGTTTTTCGCGCTCCGGGAGTTCGTCGCGCTGGCGCCGACCAGCCGCGCCGATCACCGAACGCTCTTCTACGGCTTCTTCATCGCGATTCCCTTGCAGTACTACCTGCTGGCAATCGAGTGGTATGGCCTGTTCAGCATCCTGATCCCGGTCTACGGCTTCCTGTACGTACCCACCCGCAGCGTGCTCAGCGGCGAGACGAATCGATTCCTCGAGCGCATCGCGTCGATCCAGTGGGGCTTGATGGTCTGCGTCTACTGCGTGAGCCACGCGCCGGCCCTGCTGATCCTGGACATCCCGGGCTACGAGGGCCAGAACGCGAAGCTGCTGCTCTACCTGCTCCTGGTCGTCCAGATGAGCGACGTCCTGCAATACGTGTGGGGCAAGCTGGCCGGCCGTCACGCGATCGCGCCCACGGTGAGCCCGAACAAGACCGTGGAAGGGTTCGTCGGCGGCGTCCTGTGCGCGACGCTCCTGGGCGCGGCGCTCTCGCCGATGACACCGTTTCGCCCGTGGCAAGCAGCGGCGATGTCGCTCGCCGCCACCTTGATGGGATTCGCCGGAGGGCTCACGATGTCCGCCATCAAGCGCGATCGCGGCGTGAAGGACTTCGGCGCCATCATCGCCGGCCACGGCGGCATCCTCGACCGCATCGACTCGCTCTGCTTCGCCGCACCGCTCTTCTTCCATCTCACGCGCTATTTCTTCGCGCGGTAGCGGACGGCCGGCCAGCGCGGTGCTACAATGCGCCCCTCCGACGCTCACGATGGAAGAGATCTACTGCTTCGGCGGCAACCCGCTGGATCGGGTCAGCGAGCGCAGGAACGATCGCGAGTGGATCGCCTCGCTGCTCGCCGACTCCGCGACTCGCATCCTGGCGCTCCGCGATCTCAAGCCATTCACCCGCGGCGGCGCGACGCCTGCGCTCGAATGGCAGCCGGTCGATCCCTGGCGGGGCCAGATCGAATCGGGAGCGTCGTTGATCTTTCTCGGGCTCGGCGACGGGCGCGCGCACTTCGCGATCGACGCGACCGGGGCCGACGTCGCCGCCGACGTCGACACCGAGCTGATCGACGTGCGCGCCATCGCGCCGGCGATCGCCGCGGGCGAGGCGGCGATCCTCGCCGAGGCGCGCTCGCTGCTCGACTGGCACGCGCGCCACCGCTTCTGCGCCCAGTGCGGCTCGCCCACCAACGTGGCCGCCGCGGGCTGGGTGCGGCGCTGTCCGGCCTGTCGCGCCTCGCACTTCCCGCGCACCGACCCGGTCGTGATCATGCTCGCGATCCGCGGCGAGCGGGCCCTGCTCGGCCGCAACCGGCGGCGCCCCGGGGCTCGGTTCTCGTGCCTCGCCGGCTTCGTCGAGCCGGGCGAGACGCTCGAGGAAGCTGTGCGGCGCGAGGTGCGCGAGGAGTCCGGTATCCGCTGCGGGCGCGTGCGCTACGTCGCGACCCAGCCGTGGCCGTTTCCGTCGAGCCTGATGATCGGCTTCCTCGCCGAGGCGCTGACGGAGGAAATCACGGTCGATCCCGAGGAGCTGGCCGAGGCGCGCTGGTTCCATCGCGATGAGATCCGCGAGATGGTGGCGCGCGCTGCGGCGGGATCTGACGACTCGACTCGCGCGTCGCTGCCGGCCCCGATCGCGATCGCGCATCACATCTGCCGGAGATGGTCGAGCGGCCACGACGCGTTGTGACCGCCTGAAGGAGTGACCGCGATGTCCCTATCGATCAGTCCGCTGCGCGGCGCATTCGCCGGAGAGGTCTCGGGCGTCGACATCACCAGGCCGATCGATCGCGACGCGGTGGCGGCGATCGACGCGGGAATGGACGCGTACGCCGTGCTCGTGTTTCGCGAGCAGCACCTCACCGACGAGCAGCAGATCGCGTTCACCTTGAACTTCGGCGAGCTCGAGAGCTACGCGACTCCGGGGCACATCCGCAAGCGCGAGGACCACCGGCTCGGCCCGGGCATCGCGGATTTCTCCAATCTGGATCGGCACGGCCGCATCATGTCGACCGCGGATCGCGTGTGGTTTTTCAAGCTCGGCGATCAGCTCTGGCATTCCGACAGCTCCTTCCGGCCGGCGCCCGCCAAGTACTCCTTGCTCTCCGGACGGGTCATCCCCTCGTGGGGCGCCAACACCGAATTCGCGGACATGCGCGCCGCGTATGACGCGCTCGACGCGCGCACCAAGACCGAAATCGCGGATCTGATCTGCGAGCACTCGCTGATCTACTCTCGCGAGGCGATCGGCTTCGTCGATCTGACGCCCGAGGAAATCGCGGCCTTCGTCCCGGTGCGCCACCCTCTCGTGCGCCGCCACCCGTCGACCGAGCGTCCGTCGCTGTTCCTCTCGGCTCACGCCGGCGCCATCGTGGGCTGGACCGTCCCCGAGGGGCGCATGTTCCTGCGCGACCTGACCGAGCACGCGACCCAGCGCGAGTTCGTGTATTCGCATCCGTGGAAGCCCGGCGACCTGGTCATGTGGGACAACCGCGCGACGATGCACCGCGCCCGGCGCTTCGATCATCGAGAGGTCCGCGACGTGCGCCGGACCACGCTCGCCGGGGACCCCCCGATCCCCGGGTCGGCCCACGCCACCCGCTAGCTAGGCCGCCGGGCCGCCGAGTGCCACTTCCGTCACTCGACGGCCATTTCACGTCCATCGGGGCAGTCCAGCCTCGCATCCCGGAGCCATAACCGCCTGCCACACAATGATTTTTCCGCGCAGATCAGCCGTGGCCCGGCTGTTGCTGTATCTGGCCGGGGGAGGAGGAGGGTCAGATGCCAAAGCTGACGCTGGTTGTCGAGCGAACCGCGCTGAAGGTGTACGACATCGAGCAGCCGATCATCAGGGTCGGCCGCGAGATGGGACTGGAAGTGGTCATCGACAACGTCGCCGTCTCACGGCACCAGGCCGAGCTTCGCCTACAGGACAAGCAGTGGTTCGCCCGCGACCTCGGCTCGGGCAACGGAACCTTGCTCAACGGGCGCCAGCTCGCCGGCATGGTGCCGATCAAGCGCGGTGACGAGATCTCCTTTGGCAAGTTCTCCCTCTTCTTCGACCATGTGCCGACCGAGCCGGCGGCGCAGCCGCTGCGCGCCGCCGCCAAGACCGGGTACGCCGAGCCCGGCCGGACGCTCGTGATGCGACCGGAGGAGCTGACCAAGCTCCGCGAGGCGATCGTCGAGAAGCGCCGCGCCCATGTACGTTGGCAGGCCGGCGACGACGACGGGACGTACGTGCTCGCCGACTCGGTCGTCATCGGCCACGGCGACGACTGCGATTTGCGGGTGGAGGGCGGTCCCAAGCATCACCTGCACATCGATCGCGTCGGCCCGCAGTACGAAGTGCGCAACACGTCGTGGTGGCACCGCATGCGGGTCAACGACGCGCCGACGCGACACGCCGTCTTGCGCGACGGCGACGAGATCGAGATCGGCGGGCTCAAGCTCACCTTCAAGGACGACATCCGATGATCGAGGAGCCGTCGCCGGCCGCGATGAAGGTGGCCGAGCGGGCGCCGGTCCTCTGCGGCCGCTACGAGCTCCTCTCGGAGCTCGGCCGGGGCACGAGCGGCATCGTCTACAAGGCCCACGATCCCAAGCTCGACCGCCTGGTGGCCATCAAGATCCTGCGCCCGGAGCTGGTCTCGCTCGAAGAATCCGGCGTCGGGCTCACGCAGCGCTTCCATCAAGAAGCCGTGGCGGCCGGGCGGCTCACGCACCCGGCGATCGTGGCGGTGCACGACGTAGGCGAGTCCGACGGCCGGCCGTTCATGGTCATGGAGTACATCGAGGGCGGCACGCTCGCCGATCTCTTGCTAGGCGGCCGGCCCCTTCCCCTGGCGGATGCGACCGGGGTCGTCATTCAAGTTTGCGCCGCGCTGGATTACGCGCATCGACACGGCGTGGTCCATCGGGACATCAAGCCTCGCAACATCCTGGTCGGGCCCGGCGTCACGAAGGTCACGGACTTCGGCACCGCGCGTATCCTGGGCGCGAATCACACGCAGACGGGCACGATGCTCGGCACGCCGGCGTACATGTCGCCCGAGATGGTTCGCGGCCAGGCCGCCGATCCGCGCAGCGATCTCTTTTCGGTCGGCGTCGTGCTCTACGAGGCGCTCACCGGCGTCAATCCCTTCAATGCCGCCGATCTGGCCGCCGTGCTCTACCGCATCGTCAACGTCGAGGCACCCTCGGTGCGCCACCACAACGCCGAGCTGCCGGCGACGCTCGACCGGGTGCTGCGGCGCGCGCTCGCCAAGGAGCCCGCGGCGCGGTACGTGACGGCTACGGCCCTCGCCAGCGCTTTGCGCGAGGCGGCGAGCGCCGAACGGAGAGGCTGGACCTTCCGCGCTGTTCGCGATGCGACCCCGGATCTTCGAGGTGCCAGGCTGTTCTCGCGCCCGGCGCGCGTGGCCGTCGGCGCGATGTGCCTGCTTGCGATCGTGGCCGGCACGTGGGCGACGCTTCCGCGGAGCTCTGATATCACGTTGGCGCCTAGCTTCGGGGAGACCGAGCCGACGACGCGACCCGTGACCGCTCCGTCCGCGGTCGCACGACCGACGACCTCGACGGTGCCGCGACCGGCCATGCGACCGGCGGCGTCGACCGCGACGTCCCCGGCAGTCCGGCCGGTGCCGCCCGCCGTGACAGGCCCGGCACCGCGCCAGGCGCCCGCCGTGATTGAGCCGACCGCGAGACCGCTGCCGCCGGCCGCCACGGGATCCGTATCGCGACCAGCGCCGCCGGCCGTCCACGTTGCCGCAGCGCCTGGTCCGGCGCCGGCAAAACCCGCGCAAGAGTCGCGATGCCTCAGCGTGAACGCGCTGCCCTTTGCTCAGGTCTACGTCGACGATCAGTCCCTCGGCTATACGCCGATGGCGTGCCTGCGCGTTCCGATCGGCGAGCATCGCGTCCGCTTCGAGATGGACGGCCAGCGGAGCCCGGAGCGCGTGCTCCAGATCACCACGCGCCATACGCCCGACGCGCCCCTGCGGCTGAGCTACGACTTCAACGCCGGGCGGTTCCTCGAGCAATGAACCCTCGCCGGGCCATCGCGCTGCTCGGTCTGGCCTGTGTTCTTGCCGCGGGTTGCGCCTCCACGCGAGAGCTCACGCGCGACCTTCCGGGCATGAAGTTCATCAAGTACAAGATGGCCGGCGCCGACCGCGCGCAGCGCGCGAGCCTCGACCGCGGGCTGGCCCAGCTGCGCGCCCGCGACTACGACGCCGCCGTCCGCTCCTTGCGCCAGGCGCTGTGGGACGTCGAGCTGATCGACGATCCCTCACTGCGTCTGGAGGAGCTGGTCGAGGTGCACTACACCCTCGCGGAGACCTACACCGCCCTGGGCAAGAAGCAGTGGAGCGAGGAGCAGAAGGCACTCGCGCAGGCGCTGGGCGAGTACGGACGGCGCGACGTCGACTCCGTCACCCCGGAGGCGGCGCTGGCGAGAGCGAAGGCCGCCTACCACGCGGCGCAGTTCCGCGAAGCGCTGACCGCGTTCAGTCAGGCCCTGGTTGACCTCGAGGGACAGTCGCCTACACCGGTGCGCCTGAAATCGCTGGTCGACGCGCGATGTCACGTGGTGCTCGCCAATTTCGCCCTGGGGCGCTCCGAGCGAGCGGGTGAGGAAGTGCGACGACTGGCCGCGCGCGACGGCGCGACGGTCACGTGCAGCCGCCAGGCACCGCCGCCGGTCCGAGCCCTGATCAGCGGCGTGGAGGCGAGCGAGGCGAGGCTCGGCAAACGGAGCGCCGAATGATGGGCCAAGCCGGTCACGCGGCCGCCGTCACGTTTGCCCAGCTGACGGACATCGGCCGGGTCCGCGAGCGCAACGAAGATTCGCTCGGGGCCTTCGAGCCCGACGACGCGGCGCTGCTCCAGGCGCGCGGACGCCTGTTCGTCGTGGCCGACGGCATGGGCGGTCACACGCGTGGCGACGTCGCCAGTCGGCTCGCGGTCGACGCGCTCCAGGGCGCGTACTACGGCGCCGATCGCACGGAGCCGCTGCCCGAGGCGCTGCGCCTGGCGGTGCAGGTCGCGAACGAGGCCGTGTATCGCGAGAGCCGGGTGTCGTCGGGTGAGGGACCCATGGGCACGACGCTCACCGCGCTCGTCATTCGCGATCACGAGGCGTTCCTCGCCCACGTGGGCGACAGCCGCGCCTTCCTCCTCCGTGGTCGTCAGATCCGCCAGCTGACCGAGGACCATTCGCTCGTCGCCGAGCTGGTCCGCGGCGGCGTGCTCAGCTCGTCGGAGGCCGAGCATCATCCGAGCGCCCACGTCATTCTGCGCGCCCTGGGTCTCGCCGCGGACGTCGCGATCGAGGTGCAGGGGCCGTTGCCGCTCCGCACCGGGGACATGCTCGTGCTCTGCACCGACGGCCTCACGCGCCAGGTGAAGCCGCACGAGATGCGCCGGCTCGCGCAGATCCGACCGCCTCGCCGAGCCTGCGAGCGGCTGGTGTCCGTGGCGAACGAGCGCGGAGGTCCGGACAACATCACCGTGCAGCTGATCCGGTTCGGGCCGCGCCGCTTCTTGCCGACCGCGCTGTTGTCGCTTCGCGTCTGGTAGCCAGCCCGCGCGCCAGCACGGCGCGCCCGCGTCGCGCCGAAACCTCAGCTTTGCCATAATCGGGCGCCATGCTCGAGGTGTCCGGGCTCGTCAAAGCGTTCGGCAGTCTGCGCGCCGTCGACGGCATCGATCTGGCGATCGAGGCGGGCACGATCACGGGGCTCATCGGCCCCAATGGCGCCGGCAAGACTACGCTCTTCAACCTGATCGCTGGCGCGCTCGTGCCCGAGGCCGGCGCGATCCGGTTTCTCGGCGAGCGCATCGATCGCCTGACGCCCGACCGCATCTTCGCGAAGGGGCTCGCCCGCACGTTTCAGATCCCGCGGCCGTTCCCGCAGATGACCGTGCTCGAGAACCTCCTGCTGGTGCCGCTGGGTCAGGCCGGGGAGCGGTTCTGGAACAACTGGGTGCGCGCCGGCCACGTCCGGCGCGAGGAGCGACGCGCGCGCGAGCGCGCGATGGAGGTGCTCGAGCTGTGCGCACTCGCCGACAAGGCCGGTGAGGTCGCCGGGCGTCTCTCGGGCGGCCAGCAGAAGCTGCTCGAGCTGGCGCGCGTACTGATCGCCCAGCCGAAGCTGATCCTGCTCGACGAGCCCGCCGCGGGCGTCAATCCGACCTTGCTCGAGACGCTCGTGGACCGCATCGTGCGCCTCCACCGGCTGGGCGTCACGTTCCTCGTGATCGAGCACAATCTCGACCTCGTGATGACCGTGTGCCGGCCGATCGTCGTCATGGCGCAGGGCCGGCTGATCTATCACGGCGACGCTGCCGGCGTGCGCAAGGACCGCCGGGTGCTCGACGCGTATCTGGGCGACATGCCCGCATGAGACATCCGAGCGAGCCGATGGTCACGCAGGAGCCACATCTGCGTGTCCTGGATCTGGTCGCCGGCTACGTGCGCGGCCTGCCGGTCGTGCACGGCCTCTCGATCGAGGTGGCGCGCGGCGAGATCGTCACGCTCATCGGTCCCAACGGCGCCGGGAAGAGCACCTTGCTCAAGGCCATCGCCGGGCTGATCGCGATCGAGGGCGGGCAGGTCCGCCTCGACGGCCGCCAGATCACGGCGCTCCCCGCTCACCAGGTCGTTTCCGCGGGCATCGGATTCGTGCCGCAGACCGGCAACATCTTCACGACCCTGACGGTTCACGAGAACCTCACGGTGGGCGCGCACGTCGTCCGCGCGCCGCTGAGCGAGCGGCTCGAACGGGCCTACGCGCTGTTCGCGCCGCTCGCGGCGCGACGCGGACTGCGCGCGCGCACGCTTTCCGGCGGCGAGCGCCAGATGCTCGCGATCGCCCGTGCGCTGATGACCGATCCGAGCCTGCTCATGCTCGACGAGCCCACGGCGGGTCTCGCGCCGGTCGTGGTCGAGGAAGTATTTCGCCGGCTCAACGCGCTCGCGCGCGCCGGGATCGCCGTGCTGATGGTGGAGCAGAACGCGAAGGCTGCGCTCTCGGTGTCCGACCGTGGCTACGTGCTGGCCGAAGGCAAGAACCGCTTCGAGGGGCCGGCGGCCGCGCTGCTCGACGACCCGGGCGTGGCCGAGGCGTTTCTCGGGGGCCGTCGGATTAGCGGCCCGTCCGGATGATTGCTCAGGCCCTCGCCGACGGGATCTTCACCGGCGCCATCATCGCGCTGGGCGCGATCGGCGTGACGTTCACGCTCGAGATCATGCGCTTCGCGAACTTCGCGCACGGCGAGCTCCTGACATGGGGCGCCTACCTCGCGTTGGTCGTCGTCGCCTTCGCGGGGCCCGGGACGCCGACCGGCCCATTCTCGTTCGGCTGGCAGCTGCTCGCCGCCGCGCTCGTGGCCGCCGTGCTGACCGGCCTCGCCGCCTGGGCCGTCGACACGCTCGTGTTCCGGCGATTGCGACGCCAGGGCGCCATGCCCCTCACGATGGTCTTCGCCGCGTTCGGGGCCGCGCTCGTCATGCGCCATCTCATTTTGTTGATCTGGGGACCCCAGTCGCACTACTACACGCGCGAGCTGCAGATCGCGGTGGAGCTCCTGCCCGGCGTCCGCGTGCTGCCGGACCAGATCTTCATCGTCGGCCTGGCCCTCGCGGCGATGATTGCGTTGCACGTGTTCCTCGTCCGGAGCCGCACCGGCATGGCCATGCGCGCGATGGCGGAGAGCCCCGCGCTGGCCCAGGTGTGCGGGATCGAGGTCGACGCGGTCGTGCGCCTGACGTGGATCATCTCCGGCGCTCTGGCGGCGTTCGCCGGCGTGTTCACGGGGCTCACGCCGCAGCTGCATCCGGAGATCGGCTTCAACCTGCTGCTCTCGCTGTTCGCCGCGGCGATCCTCGGCGGCACCGGCAGTCTGGCCGGCGCCGTGGTCGGCGGCTTTCTCGTGGGCCTCGCCGAGAACCTCTCGCTCCTGGTGATCAACCCGGGCTACAAGGGCGCGATGCCGTTCCTGCTCTTGCTCGTGATCCTGCTCCTGAGGCCGCAGGGCATCTTCGGCCAGCGGACCTAGATGCTCTCCTACCTGGTGTTCTTCGCGTGCATCGTGCTGATTCTCGGCATGCTCACGCTCGCGCTGAATCTCCAGTGGGGATTCACCGGGCTCTTCAATGCCGGCGTCGTGGGGTTCTACGCCATCGGCGCCTACACCCACGCGATCCTGACCGCGGCGCCGCAGCCGCGCTACGTCGGCAATTTCGGCCTGCCCTGGATCGTCGGCGTGCTGGCGGCGATGGCCGCCACCGCGCTCGCCGGCTGGCTGATCGGGATGCTCACGATTCGCCTGCGCGGCGACTACCTCGCCATCGCGACGTTCGGCGTGGCCGTCTCGATCCAGCTCGTCGCGTTGAACTGGGAGCCGCTCACCGGTGGCTCGCAGGGGCTCGCGCGCATCGGCAAGCCGCTCGCGGAGCTGTTCCCGACGCCGTTCGGCTTCAACCTCTGGTTCCTCGGTCTCATGTTCGTGCTGATGGCGACGATCTACTGGGCGCTCGACCGCGTCCTGATGTCGCCGTGGGGCCGCGCGCTGAAGGCGATCCGCGAGGACGAGACCGCCGCCGTCGCGCTCGGCAAGAGCGCGCGCCGCTTCCGGCTCGAGGCCTTCGTGCTGGGCTCGACCTTGATGGGACTGGCCGGCGCGCTCTACGTGAGCTTCATCGGCTTCGTGAGCCCGTTCGATTTCCTGCCGATCGTCACCTTCCAGGTCTGGGCCATGCTCATCGTGGGCGGCAGCGGCAACAACCGCGGCGCCCTGCTCGGCGCGCTGATCGTCTGGGCCATCTGGGCCGGCTCGGGCGTGGCGGTCGCCAAGCTGGTGCCGCCGAGCCATGCCGCGCAGGGCGCCGCGATCCAGGTCATCCTGATCGGCCTGCTCCTGATGCTCGTGCTGCTCTTCCGCCCGCGCGGTCTGATCGGCGAGGCGGCGGTTGTCTCGCGGCACGTGAACGATTAAGCTCGCCGTTACCGCGGCGGACGAGCGTCCGTCGCGGGCTCAACGGAGGAAGGCCCACATGGACCGACTGAAACGAGTTGCGAGCGTGCTCGCCGTGACCTTGACGGCAGCTTTGCTGTCCGCGGCGCCGGCGGCCGCGCAGGGGTGTCCGGTGAAGATCGGCGGCATCTTGCCGCTGACGGGTTCGATGGCGCCGATCACCAAGAAGATCGCGCAGTCGGCGGAGCTGGCCATCGAGCACGTCAACCAGGGCGGCGGCGTCAAGGGCTGCCCCGTGCAGTTCATCCTCAGGGACGATCAGGGACAGCCGACGGTGGGCGTCGACGCCGCCAAGTATCTAGTCGAGGTGGATCGGGTGCCCGCGTTCACCGGCACGATCTCCTCCGGCGTCACCGGCCCGATCATCTCGTCGGTGACCGCGCCGTCCAAGGTGGTGCAGATCACGTGCTGCTCGACGGCCAGCCCGTTCACGCTCGACGGCCGGAGCGGCGGATACTTCTTCCGCACGATCCCCACCAGCAAGACCCAGGCATACGCGACCGCGTCGGAAACCGTGCGGCGCGGCATGAAGAAGACCGTGGTCATCTACATCAACACCGACTTCGGCACGGACATGCTGCGCTTCTACAAGACCGCCGTCACCAAGCTCGGGGGCGCCGAGGTGATCGCCGAGGTGCCCTACACCGACAACCAGCCGAGCTATCGGGCCGAGGTCACGCGTGCGCTCGCCGCGAAGCCCGAATCCTTGCTGCTGATCGGCTTCCCCAAGGACGCCGTGACGATCGTGCGCGAGTGGCTCTCGCTCGGCGGCACCAAGTCGATCGCGTTGAACAACTCGATGCGGACGATGGACTTCGTCAACGGCGTCGGCGCGAAGTTCGTCGAGGACGTCTTCGGCATGGACAACGCGCAGGTCGCGGGCCCGCACGTGGACGCCTTCAACAAGGCGTTCGAGGAGAAGTTCCAGGCCGATACGAAAGGACCCGGCGTGCACACGCAGTACGATGCGCTCATGGTGATGGCGCTCGCCATGAACATCGCCAAGGATCTGACGGGCCCGTCGATCAAGGACGCGGTGCGCCGGGTGCACGCTCCGGGCGGCAGCGTCGTCGGCACCGGGCCGGCCGAGTACAAGAAGGCGCTCGAGCTCATCAAGGCCGGCAAGCCGATCAAGTATTTCGGCGCGACCGGGCCGATCGAGTTCGATGCGAACGGCGACGTGACGGGGCCGGCGCTCGTGTGGAAGATCAAGGACGGTCAGATCGTGACCGACCGCATCATCACCATCGAGGACATGCAGGTCCTGTTCAAGCGCATCGAGAACTAGGTTGCAGCTCTCGCATTGTGTCACCGCCGAGTGCGCCGTGCCGGCGCGACGCGCTTACGCGTTCCTCTCGGACGGGCTCGCGGTCGGGCGCTGGGCGCTCGGGTCGTTCGCGGCACGCAAGGTCGGGCGCAATCTCTTCCGCGGGCGCTCGCTCTTCGACGGGTCGGACGTGCTCTACCGACCGGTCGGCGACGCGGCGCGATTGATCGTCGACTACCACGTCGGCACCAATGCGCGGGCGCTCGCCCCGCGGGTCATGGCGCGGGTGGTGCCGGGCGAGGCGACCGGCCGCGACAAGGGCTCGTGCCTGGTCACCTTGATCGCGTGGCGTGAGGCGTCGATGAGCCAGGCGCGATGGGAGCGCCTGGTCGCGTGCCACGAAGTCGAGATCCGCCTGGTCCAGGCGCTGCTCGCCGAGACGAACGGCACCGAAGGGAGAGGCTCACGCTCATGATCGATCTGGCTCACTGCCGCGCGCTCGACCTTCGCGATCCCCTGCGCGCCGTGCGCGAACGCTTCGCCCGGCCCACTGAGGACACCGTTTATCTCGACGGCAACTCGATCGGGGCGATGCCGGCCGACGCCGCCGCGCGTGTCGAGCGGGTGATGCTGGACGGCTGGCGAGACGCGCGCCGGCGCGGCTGGAACCGCTACGACTGGCTCGACAAGCCCTGGCGGCTCGGCGAGGGCCTGGCGCACATCATCGGCGCCGGCAAGGGCGACGTGCTGTTCTGCGACAACACCACGATCAACCTCTACAAGATCCTCGGCTACGCGTGGCAGCTCGACCGCGCGCGGCCGGTGATCGTGACCGAGGCGCACAACTTCCCCACGGATACGTACGTCGCCGAGGGGCTCGCGCGCTTCGCGGGCGGCGGCGCCGCGGTCCGCCGGATCGACGAGCCGCGCGAGCTCGACGCGGCCCTCGCCGCCGACGTGGGCGTGCTCTACCTGAGCCACGTCGACTACCGGTCGAGCCGCCGCTGGAACATGGCCGAGGTGAACCAGCTCGCGCGCGCCCGCGGCGTCCTCACCGTGTGGGACTGCTCGCACGCGGCCGGCGCCGTGCCGGTGGATCTCGGCGGGACCGGCGCCGACTTCGCGGTCGGCTGCGGCTACAAGTACCTCTGCGGTGGGCCCGGCGCGCCCGCGTGGCTCTACGTGCACCCCAAGCACCAGGACCGCGCGTGGCCCGTGATTGCCGGGTGGATGGGACACGCCGACGTGTTCGCGTTCGCGCCGACCTACGAGCCCCTCCGCGGCGTGCGGCGGCACCAGACCGGCACCCCGGGTATCCTGGCCAATGAGGCCATGAGCGCGGCGATCGACATCTGGCGCGACGTCAAGCGCGAGGATCTCGCGTGGAAGCATCGCTCGCTCTCCGAGCTGACGATCGCGCTGCTCGAGCAGGAGTGCGGAAAGTTCGGCGTCCGCGTGACCTCGCCGCTCGTCTACAACGAGCAAGGGGGCCACATCGGCTTCAGTCATGCGGGCGCCGGCTCGGTGTGCGAGGCGCTGCTCGAGCACGGCGTGGTGAGCTCGTTCCGGAAGCCGGACGTGATCCGCTTCGGCATCTCGGCCGTGGCGATCAGTCACGAGGACGTTTGGGTCGCGGTCTCTCGTCTGCGCAGCGTGCTGGAGACCGAAGCGTGGCGCGAGCCGCGATTCAAGAAGGTCTCGGTCTGATGCGCGCACGGCTGGCCGCCGACATCGGCGGGACGTTCACCGACGTCGTGCTCGAGAGCCCCACCGGGCGCGACACCGTCAAGGTGCTGACGACGCCGGCGCCCGAGGTCGGCGTGCTCGAGGGCGTCCGGCGCGTGCTCGCCGCCGCCGGGCTGCCGGCGTCGGAGGTCTCGGTGTTCGTCCACGGCACCACGCTCGCGACGAACGCGCTCATCGAGCGCAAGGGCGCCCGCACCGCGTTCGTCACCACCGAGGGGATGCGCGACATCCTCGAGATGGGCTACGAGAAGCGGTTCGAGCAGTACGACGTCTACATGGAGCGGCCGCTTCCGCTCGTACCGCGTCCGCTGCGCTTCACGGTGCCCGGCCGGCTCGACGGCCGCGGGCGCGCCCTGCGCGAGCTGGACGAGCCCGCGGTGCGCGCCGTCGGCCGGCGGCTCGCCGCCGAGCGGGTCGGGGCGGTCGCGATCGGCTTCATGCACGCGTACGCGTGGCCGGAGCACGAGCGGCGCGCCGCCGAGATCGTGCGCGCCGAGCTGCCCGGCGACGTCACCATCTGCCTCTCCAGCGAGGTGTGCCCGGAGATCCGCGAGTACGAGCGCTTCTCGACGACGTGCGCGAACGCGTACGTGCGGCCGATGATGCAGGGCTATCTGCTGCGCCTGCGCGCCGAGCTGGACGCGCTCGGCATGACGTGCCCGCTGCTGCTCATGATGTCGGGCGGCGGCCTCACCACGCTCGAGATCGCGGCGCGATTCCCGGTGCGGCTGGTCGAGTCCGGGCCCGCCGGCGGCGCGCTGCTCTCGTCGTGGATCGCGCGCGAGCGCGCGCTCGAGCGCGTGCTCTCGTTCGACATGGGCGGCACCACCGCGAAGATCTGCTTGATCGACGGCGGCGAGCCCGAGCGAGCGCGCACGTTCGAGGTGGCACGCGCCTACCGCAACGTCAAGGGCAGCGGCCTCCCGGTCCGCGTGCCGGTGATCGAGATGGTCGAGATCGGCGCCGGCGGCGGCTCGATCGCGCGGGTCGATCGCATGCAGCGCATCACGGTGGGCCCGGACAGCGCGGGCGCCGATCCCGGCCCAGCCTCGTACGGGCGCGGCGGCAGCGATGCGACGGTGACCGATGCCGACCTGGTGCTCGGCCGCATCGACCCGGGGCGCTTCGCCGACGGCACGCTGACTCTCGACACGGCGGCCGCCGAGCAGGCGGTGGTCACGCATGTCGGCACGCCGCTCGGGCTCGCCGCGCCCTGGCACGCGGCGGGCGTGTCGGAGATTGTCGAGGAGAACATGGCCAACACCGCGCGCGTGCACGCGATCGAGCGCGGCCGCGTGATCGGCCGCTACACGATGATCGCGTTCGGCGGGGGCGCGCCGCTGCACGCCGGCCGGCTCGCCGAGAAGCTCGGCGTCCGCCGCGTGGTCGTTCCCGAGGGGGCCAGCGTGGGGTCAGCGATCGGCTTCTTGCGCGCGCCGGTCTCCTTCCAGGTGGTGCGCAGCCATCGCGCCATCCTGTCGGGGTTCGACGCCGGGGCCGTGAACGAGCTTCTCGACGGCTGCGCCGCCGCCGCAACCGACGTGGTGCGCCGCGCGGTACCCGACGGCGATCTCGCGGTTCGGCGCGTCGTCGACATGCGCTACATCGGCCAGGGACACGAGCTACAGCTCGCGCTGCCGCAGGGGCCGCTCCACGCCGACGACGCGCGCCGACTGCGCGCGGAGTTCGAGAAGCTCTACGGCTCGATCTACGGCGTGACAATGCCCGACCAGGACGTCGAGTTCGTCACCTGGTCGGTGACGGTCTCGGCGCCGTCCGACGCGCCGGTGCCCGCCAAACCGGTCCAGAAGCGGGCCGCGCCGCCGCCGCGCTCGACGCGCGAAGTCTACGAGCCCGCGCTCGGTCGCATGACCGCGTTCGCCGTGTACCAGCGCGGCGATCTCGAGCCCGGATGCGAGCTCGCTGGGCCCGCGTTGATCGAAGAAGGCCAGACCACGACCGTCGTGCCCGCGAGTTTTACGCTCTCGGTCGACGGCGCGGGCTATCTGGTCATGGAGAGCCGCGATGAATGAGGCGCTCAAGCGCATTCACATGCAGGTGATGTGGAACCGGCTGATCGCCGTGGTCGAGGAGCAGGCGCAGGCGCTGCTGCGCACTGCGTTCGGCGCGATCACGCGCGAGGCCGGCGACCTCTCGGCGGGCGTGTACGACACCGCCGGCCACATGCTCGCCCAGGCGGTCACGGGCACGCCCGGCCACGTCAACACGATGGCTGCCGCGGTGCGCCACTTCCTCGATCGCTATCCGATCACGACCATGCGCCCCGGCGACGTCTTCGTCACCAACGATCCGTGGCTCGGCACCGGGCACCTGTTCGACTACGTCATGGTGACCCCGGTATTCCGCGGCGAGCGGCCGGTCGGGCTTTTCGCGTCGACGTGCCATACGCCCGACGTCGGCGGCGTGGGGTTCTCCGCCGAGGCGCGCTCGGTCTACGAGGAAGGGACCTGCGTGCCGCATATGCGGCTTCGTGAGCAGGGCGCCATCGACGAGAAGATCTTCGCGATCATCATGGCGAACTCGCGCAACCCGATCGAGGCGCGCGGCGATCTGCTCTCGCTGATCGCCTGCAACGACGTGGGCGCGGCGCGTCTGGCCGACATGATGCGCGAGTTCGAGCTCGACTCGATCGACGAGCTGGCGCGGCACATCCTCGACACCTCGCGCGAAGCCACCCGCGACGCGA
>Ga0075433_10000875_pt1 | contig 21136 bp, 22 predicted proteins | sample RhiMethybrSRZTD2_FD_75299 | JGI IMG/M metagenome (GOLD analysis project Ga0075433, IMG submission 75299) | Populus rhizosphere microbial communities from Tennessee, USA - Rhizosphere MetaG P. TD hybrid SRZTD2 | ecosystem: Host-associated > Plants > Roots > Rhizosphere > Soil | place: USA... | reverse complement strand
CGCGAGGTCCGCACCGGCGGCGCCAGGCACGGGGGAGTAGCCGTCGAAGACGTCGATCGTCAGCGAGCTGACCGCCGACCAGGAATCGGGTTCGATCGAGCACCACCTGTCCGCGGGACGGGCGCAGAGCAACCGGTCCTCGATCGCCGGCTGCGGAACCGAGAATTCGGTTGAGAAAGCGCGGGGAGTCGTGTCGGTGGCGGTTGCGATCATCGCGGGGTCGAAGCCACCGCTCCAGTTCCCGGCTCCGAAGCGCTGCTCCATCCCGTCGTGCAGGGTGTGCCACCAGGTGCCGTTGACGCGGCTGATGCCGGTGCCGGCGGGGGCTACCCAGCGCCAGCGGGCAAAGTGGGTCCCGGAGACGGTCGAGCCGCCCTTGGTGAAGCTCTTCATGTGCGCGCCGTCGCCGCCGCACCAGGCGTCCTGGCGGAACTTGGCGCCACCGGTGTCGTCGGCCCAGCTCGCATCCGCGTCGACGCCCCAGCCGCACTGGGCGACCCGGTAGTTGCCGGCGGTCGCCTCGCGCGCCGCCAGCAGCAGCAAGGCAAGCGCCAGCGCGATCCCCATCGCCAAGATCCGTCCCCAGCCTCCGCGCGTCCCCGACATCCGCCCTCCTCCGATCGCGTTGCAGATGGAGGACCAAGCGCACAGCGGCGCCTTCTCTCCCCCCTGCGGACGGATGTCCAACTGCCCGGCGGCGGCCTGCCCGCGGCCGGGCTCTGCGAAAATGGCCGCGATGGCCCTGCCGAGCAAGGATCAGATAACCGAGAAGCTGCGCGCCGTGATCGACCCCGAGCTGCGCCGCTCGATCGTCGAGCTGGAGATGGTGCGCTCGATCGACGTCAAGGAGGACGGCCGGGTCGAGGTCGTCGTCTCGTTGACCACCGCCGGCTGCCCGATCCGTGCCCACTTCGAACAGGCTGTCGCCCAGCAGGTTTCCCAGCTTGAGGGCGTGACCGAGGTCGCGGTCGGCTTCGACGTCCTCTCCGACGAGGAGAAAGGCAAGCTGCAGCAGACCCTCGGCCGCGGCAAGCTGCCCGAGGGCGCGCTCGCCCAGGTCAAGAACGTGATCTGCGTCGCCTCCGGCAAGGGAGGCGTCGGCAAGTCGACGATGACGGCCAACCTGGCAGCCGCGCTGACCGCCGAAGGCCACCCGGCCGGCGCTCTCGACTGCGACGTCTACGGCTACTCGATCCCGCGCATGCTCGGCGTCAACCGCAAACCGGAGGTCAACGCCGAGCGCAAGATCCTGCCGCTGGAGGCGGCGGGCGGAGTCAAGGTGATGTCGATCGGCTTCTTCGTCGAGGAGAACGCGGCCGTCGTCTGGCGCGGCCCGATGCTGCACAAGGCGATCCAGCAGTTCCTCGAGGACGTCGCCTGGGACGAGCTGGAGTACCTGCTGCTCGACCTGCCGCCGGGGACGGGCGACGTCTCGATGACCCTCTCGCAGCTGCTGCCACAGGCGAAGTTCGTCTTCGTCACCACGCCGCAGCCGGCGGCGCAGACGGTCGCCAAGCGGGCCGCCGATATGGCGGCGAAGTTCGACCTCGAGCAGCTCGGTGTGGTCGAGAACATGTCCGGCTTCACCACCCCCGACGGCGAGCGCTTCACGATCTTCGGCGAGGGCGGCGGTCAGTTCCTCGCCGACGAGCTCGACATTCCGCTGCTGGCCAAGGTGCCGCTGTCCGAGCCGCTGCGCGAGCACGCTGACAACGGCACCCCCCTGGTCACCACCGAGCCCGACTCCCCCGCCTCGCAGGCAATCCGCCAGGCCGCCCGCGGAATAGTCGCCGCAACCCCGCAGGAGCTGCCGGTCCTGCAGGCCGCCCCGGCCCCGGCGGAAGCGCCGGCAGTGAGCGGCACCCCCCTGCCGGTCGTCCAGTAGGACAGAGATCGAGCGTTCCCGGGACGCATGGAATCGCAGGGTCGTCGGCTCAGAGAGTCAGTGCGTCGCTGATATTGCTACGGCCCGGATACCGGTAGCCGGACGAGCCAATCTAGATTGGGGCCCTGAACAGCGTCGCGAACATATTGAGAGCTCCGCGGGAGTTTCCCGACAGCTCGCTCCATTGCGATTAACTGCACAGTTTACTTAAAGCATTCAATCGCTATGGGAGGAGGTAAGAACGATGCTGAACGTCAATCCTGAGACCGCCATGCCGATCGCTTCGATCAGGAAGGGCGCATAAGCAGACGGCGGCGCGGCGGCTGGTTCGTCATAACCAGCCTATGGGCTCCTTAAGGCGAGGGGCGGCGGACCAGTCCCTGTTGCCCGCCCCTCGTCATTTCGGTAGGCCGGGCACGTCCTCGGTTTAGCTGGGAGGCAATCCCGAGGATGAAACCACGCGTCCGGCCCTGGTGAAAAACCTATGGCTTCCGGTGGCCGCTTTTACTGCGGCTACGCACAGCTAATCGCGATCTACGGTTCCTTGACTGCCTTTTTGGGAGATTCAAAGGCAGCCAACGCAATCGTCGTCTTGATCGCCTTTTCGCCCGAGGTAGCCACGCGGCGTTGGGACGCCTCCCACTCTTTGAAGATCAGCGCAAGCAACTCGTCGACCGCGGCGGTCACTTTCTCCCAGCCCTCCTGGTCGAGGCGAAGGAGCGACCAACTGAAGTGATTGTCGAGCCGGGCCTCGAACGTCCCAGCCACGATCGCCTCCTTTACCTCCTCAGCGAGCTGCATGAAGGTCGTCCAGGCAGCGGGAATCGTCCCGAGCGAATCCGGCAGCACGGCCCAGCTTTCCTTGTCGTAGATCGCCGGCCCCGTCGCCCTGTAGAAAAGCTCAACCGCTGAGCGCCGCCTCCCCCCCGTCTCCTTGCAGACCTGTTTCAGCCAGCCAGCCTGCTCCATCTTCTTGAAGCGACGGCGGATGCCTCCGACAGTGTCGCCCCCGAACTCGGCGTGGAACAGCGGAGCGCTTATCTCCCGTTGATTCGCCTCCTCAATGATCTTCAAGCACAGCTCGTCCGCAAATGCTTTGGAAACCCGCAGCGTGAACGGGACGGGACATTCCTTGCCAACATGAGCCAGGCGTGGGGCAGTACGCTCACCATCCAAGCCCCGATGCGGCCCCGGCTCCGGCGATTCAAAGACCGCCAGGCTGACAGTAGCCAACATTGGTTTCTCGCCGGTGTGTGAGATGCGGATTTTGGCGTCGTCCTGCTCCTCGAACAGCGACTCGAACAGCGTGTTGGTGGCTGCGACGACTCGCTCCCAACCGAGCTGATCGAGAGCAATCGTCGCCCAGCCAAGGTGGCTGCCGGCGCGGGCGGTCAGCGTCTTCGCATGGAGCGCGTGACGCACCCGCTCGGCGAGGACCTTGAAGATCGTCCAACTGATTGAGACCCGCATGGAATAAGGAACGAGCGCCCAAGCCTCCTCGCCGATGATGGCTAACTCCGTCGCTCTGTAGAAGTGCTCGGTCGCCCCACGACGGTTTCCCCCCGGCCCTTTGCTGTGGATGTATCTAAGCCAGCCATGCTCGGCGAGCTTCTTGAAGGTCTTGTCGATGCGGGAGATCGAGCCACCGCCAAACTCGGCTTGAAACTGCTTCGGGCTCATCTCCCGCAGATAAAGCTCGGTGACGATCTTGATCCGAAGCGAGGAAGCGAACACCACCGACAGCCGCCGAAGGTATTCGAATCGAGACTTGATACTGGTCTTGACTTTCGCCACCGCACGAGTCCTTCCGACCGCTTTGTGAGCCGCTGAGCGTCGCATTCTAGGGAGTTCCCTAAGCGGAACTCAAGTCGTCCCCAAACACTGCGCAAGTCGTCTTTACTCCGACTTTTCTTAGCTAAAAAGGGGGTGAGAACATGAAGCTCGCAGCCATGAGCACGGCCATGCCGGTTCTTTCAATCAGAAAGGCTGGCTGATTCCACGGTCAAATCGCGCGAGCCGGGCTGTCGGTCCCTGCGGCTTGGAGTCCGGCTCGCGCGCCGGCTACCACGTTGAGGACTCAGGTGCAACCCGTCTTCGCTGACAAAAGCAGCAGTAATCGGACTGTCTTGCGCGTCCTACTCTGTCGGCCAATGACCGAGAGCAAAACAGGCAACGAGAAGATCGAGGACGCCTTTTGGGCAGCACTGGCGGCACGTGTCCTTCATCCCGCTCATGTGGAGATCATCGAAGCCCTGCGGTGGATCAGCCTGCCACTCACCGCGACCGACCTCTTGCGAGTCTTAGAGGGCCAGCGGGTCGGGCTGCGGATAGAGCGGCGCTTGCAGCAACTGGCTCAGCTCGGAGCCGTCGCACCGAACGACAATGGCGATGCCCGCGCTCTCGCGGGGCAGCGCGCCTATCTCCTTGTGAAGCGACAGAAGGCATGAACACCGACGCCGGCTCGTCGCCCAAATACAACCTCTCCCTGGTCGCGTCATTGATCCTCGAAGAGGCGGTAGAACTCCACCCTCGGCATCTGACAGCCCGTGAGCTTTCGCTGAGGATTGTCATCGACCCTGACGACAGCCGAGAGATCGAAACGGCCATCGGGGCGATCGAAGACCTCAGAGAGTCAGGACTGTTCAGATACCGGAACGACGATGAAGTCGTGGAGCCGACACGCGCGGCCCTCCGCGCCGTCACCTTGCTCGCCCGATAGCCCAATCAGGGCTCTTGGCGAAGCAGCTCGCCAGTCGTCTGTGTTCATGACAATCCGTGCCATAGGAAACTTTACAAGTCACCAGATTGGTTACCGGCCAGCCTCGACGAGGGCCGCGATGTCTTCCAGATCGGCGGGCCGGCCAGCCGCACGCTTCATCCGGATCAGGTCGTCAAGCGAGACAATCGCAACCTCGAGGCCGTCGAGCTCGACCACCAGAGCAGCCTCGCGCAGCTTCTCGAACGTGCGCGCGCCCTTCGGCTCCTTGAGGACGTGTATCTGACCGTGGCGCGTCAGCAGGGGCGGGACGATCGCGGCAAGTGCGAGGCGCTCGGGGTCGGCTGTTTGGATCTCGGCCCCTTCCGGGGCCCCTTCCAATGGCTCGGCATCAAGCTCGACCAGGGCCGCACCGAGACGGGCGAGGTTCTCGGGGTCGGGATTGGGCGTCACGTCGAGGTCCATGGTCGTTCGCCGGTGGCCGTGGACCTGGGTCGCCACTCCGCCGATGACCACGTAATCCACCTCATGGCGAGCGAGAGCAGTCAGCAGACCGGCAATATCAAGAGGCCGCTCGCGCGACTCGCCCGAGATGCTCATCGCTCACTCCCGCGGGTTGCTGGATGATCTTCGCGCCGCGCTCGCTCCCCCACAATCGTGAGTTCCGACGCCAACCTGTTCCAGCCAACCGCCTCGCGCAAGCGCTCAGCTGGACTTAGCTGTTCGGACGACGCCAGCTCAGCCGCGGTAATTGGACTTTTCAACGGCTCCAAGTCAAGGACGAGTCGCTGCCCCATCGCCAGCAGCAGCTGCTCGAACCGCTCTAACGTTGGGGCCTCGACCCCCCGCTCGATCCGACTTATCGCATCTTGGCTGGTGCCCGCGCGCACCGCGAGCCGCCGCTGGCTGAGCCCAAACCGCTCCCGCGTTTCACGCAGAGCTTCTCCTGGGTTGATTGAACCTTGACATCGCATAGGGTGTCAATCTAAGACATGCTCCCTAACCTTGCAGGCCCGATCCCGGTCGGCGGACCCTGTTCAAGGCTGTAAGACGCTATCTTACCCTCGATGAGAACGACGGTATCCACCAAGGGCCAGATCGTGCTCCCGGCCGAGCTTCGCCGGCGCGACGGCATTTCACCCGGACAGGAGTTCGAGGTTGAGCGCCTCGACGCGAATGAGTATCGGCTGCGACGGGTAGCGCCATCGCCCAACGAAGGCCTGGTGGACTGGCTGCTCGCCTGCCCGCAAAAGGGCTACTTCGTCGCGATCGACTCCGAGTCGACCGACACGCTGTGAAGCACCTCGTCGATGCCAACGTCCTCTCCGAGGCGACCAAGCCCGAACCCGACCCGCGCGTGGTCGAGTGGCTGCGCCGCAACGAGCGCTCGATCGTCGTGGATCCGATCGTTCTCGGCGAGGTTCGCTTCGGCATCCTGCTCCTCGCGCGTGGCGCTCGGCGAAACAAGCTGGAGCGATGGTTCGAGCAGGGAGTCGGCCGGATCCAGTGCCTTCCCTGGGACTCGTCCGTTGGGATCCGCTGGGCGCAGCTCCTGGCCGACCTGCGACGCGGCGGCCGGCCGATGTCGATCAAAGACAGCCTGATCGCCGCCAGTGCCCTCGCCCACGATCTGGCGCTCGCCACGCTGAACCAGCGTGACTTCAAGCCGGCTCGGGTGAAGCTAGTCGATCCGTCAGCCTAACCCCCACCCGATCGTGGACCTCGCGTGAACGAGGTGCAGCACAACAGCTCAGGCTGCGCTCTTGCTCTTGTATCAACTGTTCGGGCCGATCACAGTAGGTGCCGGCGATGGCTAGCCAGCCAGAAAGTCAGCGCCGGCTGTGGTAGCGCCTGGCACGAGTTCTCCCTTTGGGCAGCACCTCGCCCGCCTGCACCAAGTCATCCAACAGCTGCTTGACGAGCCCACGATCCTCCTCGCCCAGGAACGCCGCCGCCTCGGCCGTGGAGAGGCTTGCTCGCCGGCGAACCTCATCCAGCAGTGACTGTCGCTTCCTGGTCCTCGCCTCAACCCCACGACCACCCGCTCGCATTACCACCTCGTCGGACAGGACATGCCTGACACCACCTCCACGCCCAACCCTCGTTAGCAGCCCCTTTGCCCGCGCTCCACGCAGGAGAGCCTCGGCATCCACATCATTGCCAAATATCTGACGAAGCTTCCGAGGGGTGACGCCGTTCTCGTGCCTCCCGAGGACAAGGATTCGACGCTCCTGCGGACTCAGTTCAAGGTGTCCAAGGAGGGAAAGCCATACCTGATCGTCGATCGAGAGAACCGATCGATTGAACAGAGTGACCGTCACCGAAGAGGCCGTGGATACGAAATGAGGCGGCTCCATCAGCCGCTCTTCCATCTCCTGAAACATGCGGTCGATCCCCTCGCCGTACTCCTCGACGAGGCCAAGGAGCCTCAGAACACGCATCAGGCGTCGGTTGCGCGAGTAGTGCTCGGCCCGCATGTTGTCCAGCGTGATGTGGCCAGGGAACGATCCAGGGCTTTGAATCTCTATGCGGTCGTCCCATAGCGTGACGTCGACCGTCGAGCCCGCTAGGCCATAGTCCCTATGCGCCAGCGCATTGAGCACAGCCTCGCGAAGGACGGCTGCCGGATACTCCGGGATCTTCTCCCTGTGGGTTCCGGCAACAGCCTCCTTGAAGCTCGTGTGGCGGTCGATGAAGAGCAGCGCTTGCTCCAATAGCTCCGTTATCGGGCCCCGTAGCTCGGCCCGCTCAGAAACGGGCCCAACACCCGGACCTACCCCTTCTCTTCGGACTATCTGGATGGTTGCGCCAGGGATCGATTTCGCTGGATCCTCGGCAAATAGGAGCGCGGCGGATTGCAATACGACCGGGTCGAGGGGAGCCTCGGCGGGCCTCGCCACCTCCAAATCGATCAGCCCTCTCACGATGTTCTCCCGCGAAACCTTGCGCTTGCCGTCCGCAACCAGAGCTCGATTGACAAGGTCGAGCCTAAAAAGGTCGGCGAACTGGGGATCGAAGGCCGCCTCTTCCTCAGCCGAGCGCTCCTCTCGCGCTCTAACGAAACGTGCGAGTCCGTCTCCGACAAGCGGCTGACAGTGACTGCCAACTCGCCGCAGCAAACGACCGTCGGGCGTCGTGACAATCCGCCCCCGAACCTCTGGGACGGCAACGATCATCACAGGGCTCTGCTCAACTTTGATTTCGCGAGTCTGCACCTCAACCCCGCACTTGTGCCCAGCGTCAAGGGCGAGATCTCGCGTCTTCTGGCCGAGGGTCGAGCCAACTAGCGATCTGTCGTCTTTGACTCCAATGGCGATGACGCCACCGTCGGTCATCGCCATCGCAGCTATTGCCTCAAGGAGGCGAGCGGGCTTTGCCTTGAAGTCCAACCGCTCGTGCTCATGCTCCCCGAAGACATCCCAGAAGGCGGCGGTGGACATCTTGTCCGGCAGTTCAGATAGTCGCGCAACTCGTTTCAAAGCGGCATCATTCTAAATGATTGCCGTGAAATACAGCTTCTGCGCCTTTTACTGCCTATCTTTTCAAAAGAAAGAAAGGGTCGTGCCCCAATGAATTCTCCAGATTTGCAGGCAAAACGTCTATCTCATTTCGTCCCATTTGAAGCTTGCCCTGCTGAATTGACTAGGCGCTGGCCTTGGGCTTACAGCAATTGTTTGGGCCAATTGCGGTTTAGCGAGGGGAGGCGGCTCAGCGCTCGTCGTCGAGGTAGTGGGGGCGCTCGTCGTCCGGGCGCACGATGATGTCCACCGCCTCCTCCGGGCGGGTGGTGCCGGGCGGAAAAGTCCGGGCCCAAACCTTGCCCGAGTCAGGGTACTCGTTGATCTCCGGGGCGAACATCGTGCTGATGATCAGCACGCGCGCCGGCTGCTCGCCGGGGTTGTCGATCCGGTGCGCGCCGGTGCGGCCCGACGGGAAGGCAACCAGCTCGCCCTCTTCGAGCTGGCGCTCACCGTCCAACGTGCGGAGCGTGGGCCGGCCGCAGACGACGACCAGCAGCTCCTCGTTCGCATGGTGGATGTGAAGCGGAAAGCTCGAGCGGCCCGGCGGCAACTCGAAAAGCGAGGCGCCTAGCCGATCCGAGCCCGCCTGTCGCCCGAGCCGAGCCCGCCGCCAGGTGAACGGAGGCCGGTCCTGCTCCTCATCCCAGTGGGGCTCGAAGGCGTTGGCCATAAGGGGGCAGTATGCACCAGCCTGCTCGGTGCCAGCCAGCCCCGCTTTGGGTCAGCCCGTCCGCGTACAGCCAGCAGGCTGTCGAAGGCTACGACGAGAAATGAGTCCAGTTCTCGTCCATAACCTTCAGCAAGTCGCAAACAATTACGCCGAAGCCTTGCTCTTGTATCAATTGTTCGGCCCGATTCCTGTGGGCGGCGGTGGCTAGCGGCGGTCAGCGCTCAACAGCTCGGCGGGCGATGCCGGTTGTGTAGCTCTCCCGCCCGCTTTCGTGCTTCCCACGTAGCTATTCGTTGGAAGCACGCTTCCCGGCGGGCTACCGCAGGCGACTGAGGCTGCGCTTCCGGAGTAACCGCCCGCTGGGCGACTAGCCGCCAGCCCAAGAGCACGAGCACGGCGACCGCAGCGACGATGATCGTCCTCCGGCTCACTGGAATCAACCCTACGTCCTCAGCAAGCAGTTTGGAATGAGTTAGGGAACATATGTTCGTCTGGACAAGCGACTAGGCTGGGATCCGTGGCAGATCGAAGCGCGATCGAGTGGACTGAGGCGACCTGGAATCCCGTGACCGGGTGCACGCAGGTCTCCCCTGGCTGTGCGCACTGCTACGCGAAGACCTTCGCCGAGCGCTGGCGCGGCGTGCCTGGGCACCCCTATGAGCAGGGCTTTGAGCTGAAGCTATGGCCCGAGCGCCTCGATCAGCCGCTCCGCTGGCGGCGGCCGAGGACCATCTTCGTAAATTCAATGAGCGACCTCTTCCACGAGGAGATCCCTGATGTCTTCGTCGAGGAGATCTTCCGCGTGATGGGCGAAGCCGACTGGCACGTCTTCCAGATCCTCACGAAGCGCCACGAGCGACTGCTGGAGCTGTGCGACCAGCTCCCCTGGCCACCCAATGTGTGGATGGGGGTTTCAATAGAGAACAGGCGCTTCGTCCACCGTGCCGACTATCTGCGCCAAGTGCCGGCCGCGGTGCGCTTCATCTCGGCCGAGCCACTGCTCGGGCCACTGGAGGACTTGAACCTCGGCGGCGTTGACTGGCTGATCGCGGGTGGGGAGTCGGGACCGGGCCATCGGCCGGTGCGCGAGGAGTGGCTAATCGAGCTGCGCGATCGGTGCAGCGAGGAGGATGTCGCGTTCTTCTTCAAGCAGTGGGGAGGCGCGCGGCCCAAGAGCGGCGGGCGCCTGCTCGACGGGCGTAGCTGGGACGAGATGCCCGCTGAGCGCTCCACCGTCGTATGAGCGATGCGCCGGGGCGATCGTGGGGGTACTGGACCCGCGCAAAGCTCGAAATGCTGGCCGATTATCTGGCTGGCTTCGCGACCGCCTCCACGGGCCAGAGCGAGCGGGTCTACCTGGACGCCTTCGCAGGCGAGGGGAGCGGGCTTGATCGCCTGACGGGCGAGGAGTTCCCTGGCTCAGCGAGGATCGCGCTTGAGGCCGGAGAGGGCGCCGGCTTCACGCGCTTTCGTTACTTCGAGATGGGCCAGCGCGCCAGCGACTTGCAGGCCCGGCTGCGCAGCGACTATCCGGGCCGCGACATCAAGGTCTATGAGGGCGATTGCAACGTCACCATCCTCGATGCGTTGGGCGCACTGAAAGACCTGAACTGGGCACCCACGTTCGCGTTTCTAGACCCCGACGGCATGGAGCTCGCCTGGGACACGCTCGTTGCCCTCGCCGACCACAAGCGCGGCTACCGATCCAGCGCATCGACCAAGCCCGAGTACAAGGTCGAGCTGTGGATGCTCTTTCCCACGAGTGGAATAGTCCGCACGCTCGCGCTCGAAGAGGAGAAGGTCTCCGAGGCCGACATCGCGCGTGCCAATCGGCTCTTCGGGACCGATGCATGGAAGCCGATCCACGCGCTGCGACTCGCCGGGACGATCAGCGCCACGAAGGCACGCGAGGAGTACGTCAACCTGATGCGCTGGCGATTGGAGCGCGACCTCGGCTATCGCTTCTCCCACCCCTTCGAGCTGAAGAATACGAAGGGCAACACCCTCTACCACATGATCTTCGCCACCGACAACGATGTCGGCACGCGAATCATGGCCGCGATCTACACCAACGCCGCGAAGCGCCTGCCCGACATGCTTGAGGAAGCCCGGAATCGTGCCAGTGGCCAGCAGACGCTCGACCTCGGCCTCGAATCAACTGCGCCCGAGGTCGGCTACCACTACGAGCCTCCCTGGGAACCGCGGTTTTGAAGAGGTGTAACTGAGCTGTCCAACAGGAAGCGCAATCGCGCGGACGATAGCCTCAGGCGGCCGATTTGCTCTTGTAGTACTCGGCGTTGATCTCGGCGTATTTGGCCCACTCGGCGGGGAGCTGGTCCTCGGCGAAGCAGGCGTCGACCGGGCAGGCCTCGACGCAGGCATCGCAGTCGATGCACTCGTCGGGGTCGATGTAGAGCATCTCCACCGAGTCGTAGTCGGCCTCGTCCGGGGTCGGGTGGATGCAGTCCACCGGACAGACCTCGACGCACGAGTTGTCCTTCTGGCCAATGCACGGCTCGGCGATGACGTAGGTCATTCGAAGCTTTCTCCTGGGTCGACTTTGCGGTGCCAGGCGGGGATTCGACCCCGCCGAGCGTGAGGGCACATTTTAGAGACGTGCACGGAGAGTTGGGCGCCAGACTCCTGGAAATGGGCATGATGTCCCGATGCTGCTGCTGACGGGGGCGACTGGAAGCATCGGATCGCGGCTGCTGCCGCTGCTGCTGGAGCGGGACGAGGACGTGCGCTGCCTAGTGCGCGAGCCGCGGCGGCTGGGCGCGCACCGGGTCGACGTGCAGATCGCGCTCGGCGACCTCGGCGAGATGTCGGACCCCTACCTGGTGCGCCAGGCGCTGCGCGGGGTCGACGCGGTGATCCACCTGGCGGCGACGATCCGGGACCAGCCGCCGCACCGGATCGAGGAGCTGAACGGGCTGGCGACGGTGCGGCTGCTGCGCGCCGCCGAGCGTAGCGGGGTGGAGCGCTTCGCCTTCTTCAGCGCGCTCGACGCGGCCGCGGCCCAGCGCACCCGCTTCTTCCGTGCCAAGTGGCTGGCCGAGCAGGCGATCGCCTCCTCCCCGCTTGCGACGACGGTCTTCGCCCCCTCGATCGTCTACGACCGCAGCGACCCCTGGGTGACCCTGCTGCGTCGCTTCTCCTTCCTGCCGGCGATGCCGGTCTCCGGAGACGGCCGGGCGCGCTTCCAGCCGATCTGGGCGGCGGACGCGGCGAGCTGCGTGATCGGCGCGCTGGACCGCGACGGTCGCGACCGTTACGAGCTGGCCGGGCCGGAGACGCTCAGCTACGACGAGATGTCGGACCTGGTCAGCCGAGTGGCGGGGCGGCCGCGACCGCTGGTCCACCTGCCCCTGCCTCTGGTCCGTGCCGGCTTGATCGGCCTGCGCAACGTCTTCGGCGAGGCCGTGTTCGCAACCTGGGAGGAGGCAGAGCTGATGGAGGTTTCGATGACGAGCGAGCGCGGAACCGCCGACGCCGAGGAGCTGGGCGTCGCGCCGCGAAGGATGGGCGATGTCCTGGCGGAGCCATAAGGCGACTCTGAGCGCGATCGCCGCGCTTGCCGCGATCGTCGTGGCGATCGGGGCTGCGCCGGCCGCGGCAGTCACCCTCGTCCCTCCCAAGCCCGACGTCTTCTTCGGCGTCAGCGACCGGGGCACGACGCAGGAATTCGACGAATTCGCCGAGCTGCTCGGCGGCAAGCACCCGGCGCTGCTGGAGACCTTCCATCCGTGGGGCAACAGCCTCAACTCGGCCTACGAACGCTGGCGCGAAACCGGCACCCGCCCGATCCTCCACATCTCCACCGCCGACGACCAGACGCTGAGCGAGCTGATCACCCCCGAGCAGATCGCGCTCGGGGCCGGCGACGAATACCTCCTCCAGCTCAACGACTTCTTCGCCACCCACGGCCCACCCGCCTACATCCGCCCGCTTGGCGAGCCCAACCGCTGCCTCAACGTCTGGTCCGCGGTCAACTGCGACGGCAGCCAGAAAGGCGGCGAACACACCACCGGCTGGTACAAGCAGGCCTTCCGCCGCATCGCCCTGATCGTGCGCGGCGGCAACAGCCTAGAAGGGATCGACGCGACCCTGGCCGAAATCGGGCTGCCGCCGGTCACCCGGACCAAAGGCCCGCCGCCGACCGAGCTGCCGGCGGCGCCGGTGAGCATCATCTGGAGCCCGCTGCCCGGAGGCTCGCCGCGGGTCAAAGGCAACTTCCCCGGCAACTACTGGCCCGGCGCCCGCTGGGTCGACTGGGCCGGCACCGACTTCTACTCGCAGTATCCCGTCTGGAAGGACCTCAACCGGTTCTACGCCGGCAAGCAGTGGAAGCGCAAGCCGATCGCGATCGCCGAGTGGGCAGTCTACGGCGAAGACGAACCCCGCTTCGCCAAGCAGCTGATCTCCTGGCTGACCAAGCGCCCGCGCGTGCGCATGTTCGTCTACTACACCGGCTTCGGCCCCGGCTACAACCCCTACGACCTCCACCTCTACCCGCGCACCACGAACACCCTGAGGCTGAAGGTACGCCGAGCGACGTTCCTCACCGAAGCCGAATACAACGCCGGAACGCTTCCGCCGCTTCCTCCGCCGCCACCCAAAACGGAAAAACAGGTCACGCTCAGATAGAGAGAGGCCCGGCAATTGCCGGGCCTCTCGAAAGCCACTCGCCTGTTGAGACGAGCATACGCCTGGGCAGGCGTCGCTACATCATCCCGCCCATGTCCGGCATGCCGCCGCCGGGCATGCCGCCGCCGGCGCCTTCCTTCTCCGGCGGTTCGGCGATGATCGCCTCGGTGACGAGGATGTTCTTGGCGATCGAGGCGGCGTTCTGCAGCGCCGAGCGGGTGACCATGGTCGGGTCGATCACGCCGGCCGCGACCAGGTCGCCGTAGTCGCCGGTCGCCGCGTCGAGGCCTTCGCCGGCCTTCAGGTCGCGCACCTTGTTGACCACGACCGAGCCCTCCAGGCCGGAGTTCTCGGCGATCTGGCGCACCGGCTCCTCCAGCGCGCGGTGCACGATGCGGGCACCGGTCTCCTCGTCGGGATCGGCGAGCTTCTCGGGGTCGAGGTCGCTCTGCGCGTTCAGCAGCGCGACGCCGCCGCCCGGCACGACCCCCTCCTCAAGCGCCGCCCTGGTCGCCTGCAGGGCGTCCTCGACGCGGTGCTTCTTCTCCTTCATCTCGGTCTCGGTCGCGGCGCCGACCTTGACCACGGCGACACCGCCGGCCAGCTTCGCGAGCCGCTCCTGGAGCTTCTCGCGATCGAAGTCGGAGTCGGTGTTCTCGATCTCCTGCTTGATCTGGTTGATCCGGCCCTTGATGTCCTCGCCGTCGCCGGCGCCGTCGATGATCGTCGTCGTGTCCTTGGAGACGACGACTCGGCGCGCCTTGCCGAGCTGGGAGAGCTGGGTGTTCTCCAGCTTGAGCCCCATCTCCTCGGTGATCACCTCACCGCCGGTGAGGATGCCGATGTCCTCGAGCATCCGCTTGCGGCGGTCGCCGAAGCCCGGCGCCTTGACCGCAACTCCGGTAAAGGTGCCGCGCAGCTTGTTGACGACGAGGGTCGCGAGGCACTCGCCCTCGACGTCCTCGGCGACGATCAGCAGCGGCTTGCCGCCCTGCATCACCTGCTCCAGCACCGGCAGGATGTCCCGCACCGAGCCGATTTTCTGGTTGGCGATGAGCACGTAGGGGTCGTCCAGCACCGCCTCCATGCGGTCCTGATCGGTGACCATGTAAGGCGAGATGTAGCCCTTGTCGAACTGCATCCCCTCGGTGAACTCCAGCTCCATGCCGAAGGTCTGGCCCTCCTCGACGTTGACGACGCCGTCCTTGCCGACCTTCTCGATCGCGTCGGCGATCGTTTCGCCGATCTCGTCGTCGGCGGCGGAGATGGCGGCGACGCGGGCGATCTGATCCTTGCCGGCGACCTCCTTGGACTGCTTCGTGCGCAGGTTCTCGACCACCTCGTCGACGGCCTTCTCGATCCCGCGGCGGAGCGCCAGCGGGTTGGCCCCGGCGGCGACGTTCTTGAGGCCCTGGCGGACGATGATCTGCGCCAGCAGGGTCGCCGTCGTGGTGCCGTCGCCGGCGACGTCGTTGGTCGCCGTAGCGACCTCGCGGACGAGCTGGGCGCCCTGGTTCTCGAAGACGTCCTCGACCTCGATCTCGCGGGCGATGGTGACGCCGTCGTTGGTGATCGTCGGCGCGCCGAACTTTTTGTCGAGCACGACGTAGCGGCCCTTCGGCCCGAGGGTCACCTTGACCGCGTCGGCAACCGCGTCGACGCCGGACTGCAGGGCCCCGCGCGCCTCCTCCTGGTACTTCAGCTCCTTGTGAGCCATTGAATTCTTCCTTCCTCCTTGGTCTCTCTAAGTCCTGTCAGCGGTCTAGCCGAGCTTGGCGAGGACGTCCGACTCGCGCAGCACGAGCAGTTCCTCGTCCTCGACGGTGACCTCGGTGCCGCCGTATTTGGAGTAGAGGACCTCGTCGCCCTCGCTCAAGTCCAGCGGGCGGCGGCTGCCGTCCTCGTTGATCGCGCCGTCGCCGACGGCGACGACCTTGCCCTTCTGCGGCTTCTCTTTCGCCGTGTCGGGGAGGACGATGCCGCTCGCGGTCGTCTCCTCCTCCTCGATCGGCTTGACGATCAGCCGGTCCCCGAGGGGCTTCAGCTTCATCCGTAATACCTCCGTATAGGTCAGAAAGTTCTCGAACTGGTGGTTTGGCACTCTCAGGGTGAGAGTGCCAAGGGGCTGAAAGATAACGACTCAGCCGTTTGCGAGCAGCTTGCAGCCGAGGAGCCGCGCGATTCCCTCCCCGCCGCGGGACATCACCCAGTCGTGATTCCACTCGAAGACCGGGCGAGCAAGCGGAGCGAGCAGGTTCATCCACGGCTTGGTGGTGGCGACGTTCCACTCGTAGAGGACGGCGGTGACGCCGTCCCGCTCGAAGAGGTGCCAGCGGCCGACTCCGGTCAGCTCGCCGACGGCGTCCGCCTCCAGCAGGTGAGGGCGCTCGACCCGTTTCGTCGTCACCTCGAACTCGACCCGGTAGGGGAGGAGGCTCTTCCAGACCATGCGCGCGACAGTGCCCACGCCACCGTCCTCGCCAGGGCGGATCTCGCGTGCCTCCTCAACCCCGCGCCACCACTCGGGCCAGCGCTCCTGGTCGTAGATCGCCTCCCAGACCGGCTCACGCGGGGAGTCGAGCAGCCAGGTTGTGAGGAAGGCGTAGTCAGCCATTTAGTGCCCTAGTTGTGATGGGGAGTTTCTCCATTGCCGAAATGGGCGCCGGGCGGCTCGACGATCTGCGAGAAGCGGATCACGGTGACGAGGTCCTCATGGGATACGGGCCGGCCGTAGATCTGCTCGAGGAAGTTGACGGTCTCCTCGAGACGGCGGAACTCGGGGTTGTCGTGCTCGATGTCGCGCGGGGAAAGGTCCGCGACGCGCTTCACCTCCACGTCGTCGATCACCGCGGCGAAGATTTTCTCGCGCGGGCTGTGGCGGAATCCGACCGTGATCCAGACGACCTGGCCGCGCTCGTACTTGCCGCTCTTGTCGCCGAGCCGGATCGTCGCCGTCTTGCGCCCCCGCTTCAGTTGGTCGACGAAGACCGCCGAGTAGAAGTTGAGAACGTAGACGCCGCCCCTCATGGCGCTCGCGAGCGTATCTGAAGGTGCCTGCCCGCGGCCAGGGCGATCGCTTAACAGCGCCTCAACGACCCACGTCTCATATCTGCCACCCTCTCTGGTTCTCCATCTGGACGTTTGTTCGATCCCTGGTGCAGGAGCAGGGAAACCAGGTCGATGGGAGGGGGATGGAGATCGCTGCGACTCGAACGCTGAAGTGCGCAGGCGCGATCCTGGCATGCGTGGGATTGCTCCTGCTCATACCCCTGGCCGGGAGCGCCGCCGCGGCGAGCTGCGCCGGGAAGCACGTGACGATCAAGGGCACGCCCGGCGACGACGTGATCGTCGGCAAGCGAGCGAGCGACGTGATCGACGGCGGTGGGGGCGACGACCGGATCAGCGGCGGCCCGAACGGCAACGACACGATCTGCGGTGGGCCGGGCAACGACAGGATCGCCGGCGGAAGCGGCTACGACGCCCTGTACGGCGAAGGGGGCGACGACCAGCTCGACGGCGACACCGGCGCGGACCGCATCGACGGGGGAGGCGGCAATGACAGCCTCAGCGGCGCCGAGGGGGATGACAGCCTCGACGGGGGCGACGATGACGATGAGCTGCTTGGCGCCAAAGGGCCCGATCGTCTCGTAGGCGGAGCGGGAGACGACGCGGTCATCGGCGACAAAGGCAGCGACGACATCGACGGAGGGGGCGGGAACGACCGGCTCGCCGGCGACAAGGGTAACGACCGGCTCGACGGGGGCGCCGGCGACGACCAGGTCGAAGGCGGCGCGGGGGACGATCCCAATCTCAACGGTGGCTCCGGCGTCGACCTCGTCTTCGGTGGAACCGGCATAGACACCGCCGACGGCGGCGGGGGCGACGGCGACGTCGTCCGGGGCGACAGCGGCGTCGACACGCTCGACGGCGGCCCCGGCGCCCAGGACATCGTCTCCTACGCCAGCGCGACCCGCAGCGGCGTCGTGGTCGACCTCGGCTCGGGCAACTCGAAGGGCGATGGCCACGACAAGCTCCATGGCTTCGAGGACGTGGTCGGGTCGCCGCAGGGCGACGACATCGTCGGCGACGGCGGGGTCAACCGGCTGGACGGCGGCGTCGGCGACGACAACTTGAACGGCGCGGGAGGCGTCGACGAGGCATTTGGCGGCGCGGGCACCGACAGCTGCCACGGCTTCTCCACCGAGCACTCGTGCGGGACGGAGCCGAATCCGCCCGGAAGAGGGACCTTCGTGATCCTCAACCAGGGGCTCGACGGCGCCAGCCTGATCGTGCAAGGCGATACCGGTCCAAACGACATCGGCGTCTCGTTCGACGGGGGCGGCTGGAGCGTTTCGGACAGCAGCGGCGTATTTCCGGGAGACGGCTGCGGGGGCTCAGGCGGTAACTCGGTCTACTGCCCTACGGGAGTCGCCTCCAGCCTGCTGGTGATCACCGGCGGCGGCGGTAACGACCAGATCGGGGTCGGTGCGAGCGTGCCGGGGGGCGTCAGCGTCCGGGCCAACGGCAACGCCGGCTCGGACACGCTGAGCGGCGGCCCGGGCGACGACGTGCTCGAGGCAGGCGAGAACTACAACAGCCCCGACAACGGCAACGACTCGTTGATCGGAAACGCCGGCAGCGACGTGCTCTATGCCGACCCGGGAGGCGACAACCTCTCAGGAGGGCCCGGCAACGACCTTCTCGTCTCCTCTGCCTTGACCTGCCAGGGCCACGTCTACGATGGCGGCCCGGGCGATGACACCGTCTCCTACGGGCGCTCTGACGCAAGCCTGAGGGTCGAGCTGGGAGGAAGCGGTGGGCCGAGCGGGTGCGACAGGGAGGACCAAGTCCAATCGAACAATGAGAGCCTCGAGGGCTCGGACGGGCCCGACGTGCTGATCGGCGACAACGGCGAGAACAGCTTCCTTGGGCACCTGGGCGCCGACGTCTTCCTCGGCAAGGGCGGCGACGACTTCATCGACGCGGCCGACGGCAGGCAGGACAAGGCGATCAACTGCGGCAGCGGACACGACGACAGCGTCGTCAAGGATCAGGCCGACCCCAGCGGGGCCGGCTGTGACCCGGGCGCCTAGTTGTAGTTCCTAACCACGTTGTTCATCCGGGCCTCCTTGGAGGCTGGGGGTGTCCACCACCCAGCACCAAGGAGAAGACCCGGATGAAGCTTCACGCTAATGCCCCCTTCGGCCCGAAGGGAAGGTTGACGATGGTCAGGCGAGTGATCGAGGAGGACTGGTCGCTCACGGAGGCAGCCGAGGCCGCCGGAGTGAGCGAGCGCACCGCGTCCAAGTGGGTCGGCCGCTACCGGGCCGAAGGCGAGATCGGTCTCAGGGATCGCAGTTCAGAGCCCAGCTCGGTGCCCCACCGCACCGCTGAGGATCGCGTTGAGGCGATCGCGCCCTGCGCCGCTTGCGGATGACCGCGGCTGAGATCGCCGAGTGCCTGGGAATGGCGCTCTCGACCGTCTCGGCAGTGCTGGTGCGGATCGAGCGAGGTGCAGGGCACCGCATTACGGGCAGGCGCACCTGGCAGGCCAAGGGCGCGGGCTGGGAGTTCGTCCACATCTGCGTCGATGACGCCACCCACCTCGCCTACGTCGAGGTTCTACCCGACGAGAGGGCAAGGACTGCCGTCGGCTTCCTGCGCCGTGCCGTTGGCTTCTACGCGGCCCACGGGATCGCCGTCAAGCGCGCGATGACCGATAACGGGCCCGCCTATCGCTCCACCGTGCACGCGATCGCCTGTCGCGCCTTGGGAATCCGTCATATCCGCACCCGTCCCTACCGGCCGCGCACCAACGGCAAGGCAGAGCGCTTCATCCGCACGATGCTTGGTGGCTGGGCCTACGGAGCGATCTACCGCGACTCCGCCCAGCGCACCGCGGCCCTCTCCGGCTGGCTGGAGTTCTATAACTGGCGACGACCGCACGGCTCCCTCAGCCACAAGCCGCCCGGGGCTCGGCTCGCCGAGCTGAACAACGTTGCTGGGTCTTACATCTAGAAGATGTAGTTGCGGAGCTTGGGAGGGTCCAGGACCGTGACCCTGCCGCGGCCGGAGCGGACGACGCCGGCGCGCTCGAGGTCGGCGAGAAAGCGGCTGACGCTCTCCCGCGAGGTTCCCGCCAGCTGGGCGAGGTCGGCCTGGTTCATGCGGATCGTCACCTCTCCCCCCTCCCCGGGGCGCGGCGCCTCTTCGGCGACCAGCTGGGAGAGGACGCCGGCGACGCGGCTGGGGACGGTCTGGAAGGACTGACGGGAGATGCGCTCGTTGGCGGCGCGCAGGCGGCGGACGAGCGCGGCGACCAGCTTCACGGTGATCTCCGGGTGGCGGGCCAGCAGCGCTCGCACGTCGCCGGCAGGCAGGGCGAGCAGCTCGCCGTCGGTCAGTGCCTCGACGCTGGCCGAGCGCACCTCGCCGTCGAGCATCGCCAGCTCGCCGAAGATGTCGCCGGAGCCGAGGGTGGCAAGGGTGATGGCGCGCCCGTCGGAGTGCTCGCGGGTGACGCGGAAGCTGCCGTCGCGGACGATGTAGCAGGCGTCGGAGTGGTCGCCCTCGTGGAAGACGCGGACCCCGGCCGGGAAGGCACGGGGAACCGCGACGCGTGAGAAGCGCTCCAGCTCGGCCTCTTCGAGGTCGGAGAAGAGCGGCACGCTCCGCAGCAGCTCGACCGGGCCCTCCTCCATATCCCCCATATCTCGATTATCGCCGGCCTGCTCGGCAACGCCGCTCTCTGCCGAACGAAACGAAAGCGCGCCATGCAGGCTTGGCGCGAAAGTCCGTCGTGAAGAGACCGGTGCCGGCGCAGAATTCGCATGCGTATGGGCTATCGGAATCGGTGAGAGAAAACCAGTAGACGCCGGCGATCCGCCAGGAGAGCCGGCCGGCGGAAAGCAGTCCGAATGCCTCGTACAGTTTCTGCGCTTGGCCGATGGGACCGACCCCAAACGGTTCGCCAAAGGGTTTCGAGCTCCAGCCCAGCTCGGTGATCCATAGGGGCATACGGCTAGCGCCGTGTCGTCTCATCACGCGTCGCACTGAGGCGACGATGGAAGCCAAATCGAGATAAGAAGCCGGATAGGAGTGGATGGCCACCCCTCTGACGCTCTTCCCGGCGCCGGATCTGAAGAGACGGGCAAGAAACGCCGTCGCGCGGTAGACGCCCCGTGACTTCGACATCGTGGCGTAGAGACCGGCGAGCAGTATCCGGGCTCTTGAGTCGACGCTCGTGATCGCCCGTCGCGACTGCTTCAACAGCGTTGCGTACCGAGCCGGGTCCGGCGGGTCCGCGAATGCTGGGTGGTTTGGCTCGTTCCATATCTGCCATGTGACGATCGGCTGGGGTCGCAGCTCCCGGTGCTCCAGCCAAAGCTCCCCACCAGTGCCGTAACGGCGAACCGCCGCCCTTAGAAACCCGGCCCATGCCTCTTGCTGGTCTGAAGTGTCGACCGGGAGAATGGAGCCAGACGGCGCCGCCCAGCGTGGCGAGGAGAGCAGGAACGGCAGCACCTGGATGCCATGTTTGGCGGCCGGCAGGACAACCGCATCAAAGGGGGACCAGTCGAAGACTCCCGGTGCCCGCTCGACCTGGGACCAATTCAGAGGCGCTCGGATGCTCCTGACACCCCCTTGCTTGATGCGAGCCAGCTGGGGCGAGTTGGGTGCGGTCACCGGCACCACGC
>Ga0075433_10000874_pt1 | contig 21140 bp, 16 predicted proteins | sample RhiMethybrSRZTD2_FD_75299 | JGI IMG/M metagenome (GOLD analysis project Ga0075433, IMG submission 75299) | Populus rhizosphere microbial communities from Tennessee, USA - Rhizosphere MetaG P. TD hybrid SRZTD2 | ecosystem: Host-associated > Plants > Roots > Rhizosphere > Soil | place: USA... | reverse complement strand
GTAATCAAATGGACCAGGATCTGGCGGAGGAGATGCAGTTCCATATAGAGATGAAAGCCCAGGAGAAGCTGCAAGCCGGCATGGGTGAAAAGGAAGCGGAGCAGGCTGCCAAGCGTGAGTTTGGCAATGCTCTGTTGGTGAAGGAAGTAAGCCGGGAACTGTGGGGATTTCTTTCTATCGAAAGTTTCCTTCAGGAGATTCGCTTCGGCTTGCGCATGTTGCGCAAGAATCCGGGCTTCACGACAGGCGCCATCCTGACTTTTGCTCTAGGCATCGGGGCTAACACCGCGATGTTCAGCATCGTGGATGGAGTGCTCTTGAAGCCGCTGCCCTACGCGAATCCCGAGCAGCTGGTGCAGCTAACCGAGACCTGGAATGGCGGCGACGGCTTCGGTCCTCCATCATGGCCTGATTTTCTGGATTGGCGCGATCGTCTAGGTTCTTTCTCCGGGCTGCTCGGATACTCACTTTCGAGCACCAACCTCCAGAGGCAGGATAGCCCAGTCCACGTCTGTTCCGTGCAGGTGACAGCCAACATGTTTGAACTATTAGGTCGGCAACCCTCGCTGGGTCGTGGATTTCTTCCCGGGGAGGACATCAGTGGCGCACCTTGTGTGACCGTTATCAGTGATGCCTTGTGGCGGGAGCAATTCGCTGCTGACCCCAATGTTGTGAACCGTGTCGTCACGCTGAACAACACTCCGTGCACCGTTGTAGGGGTTGCTCCAGTTCGCTTCGAGTTTCCGATAAGAATGAGAAACGGATTGTGGACGCCGATCCATCCGGAAGGAAGTGTCTTCAACAACCGCGGTTCCCACTTTCTGCCGACGATTGGACGGCTCAAGCCAGGGGTTAGCCTAGCGCAAGGGAGGCAAGAGATCGACGTTCTTATGCGCCAGATTGCGTATGATTACCCCGACGCGGACCAAGGGCGCGATGGCAATCTCGCCGCTCTGCAGGAATATACTTCCGGAGATTACCGGTCGAAATTGCTCACGCTGTTCGCCGCAGTTGGCGTGGTACTGCTGATTACCTGCGTGAACCTTGCCAACATGCTGTTGGCACGCGCCACGGCACGCAAGCGCGAAATGGCGATCCGCGTGGCACTGGGCGCCAGCCGATGGCGTCTTGCCCGCCAAGTGCTGACGGAAGCATTGTTGCTATCACTTTCAGGAGCCGCGGTTGGCGTGCTCTTCGCCGGATTTGCGCTCTCATGGATGGCGGAGGTCATGGATCAATATCTGCCGAGCACAGCAGCCATTTCTCTGGACGGGCGTGTCCTATTGTTTACTCTATTCGCCAGCGGCGTGACGGCGGTTCTCTCCGGGCTCTTGCCGGGGTTCCAGCTCGCCAGGGAGCGCAGTTTGGATCTGCGCGAGACCGGTGCAGCGGCCAGCGGACGCGCGATGCAGCGGCTACGCGGATTGCTGGTTTCCGCCGAGATCGCCCTTTCACTCATGCTGCTGACGGCTGCCGTTTTGCTGACACAAACCATGTTGAAGTTGCAGCAGCAGAAGGTGGGCATGGCAACAGATCAGGTCCTGACCTTCAAGACTGCAGTATCGGCGGCTGCCTATCAGGGCAGAAATGTTGCGACGGCTTTGTTTCAACCGTTTCTGGAGCGGTTGCGCACGCTTCCTGGAGTGAAATCGGCCGGGATGATCAACTTGCTGCCACTGGAGAGTTGGGGCTTCAACGGAACCTTCACGCTGCCGAGGCATGCCACTCCCAAAAACCCGAACGATTGGTCCACAGAATTCCGAGTCGTCAGTCCCGGTTATTACCCGAGTCTTGGCATTACCATGTGGCGCGGTCGCGATTTTTCGGAGAAGGACGTCCTGGGAACTCAGCAGGTCACCATCATCAACGACCAATTTGCCAAGCGCTATTTCGGCAGAGAAAACCCGATTGGCCAACAAATCCAGATCGATAATCCCGGCCCCGTTTACACCGTTATGGGTGTGTACAGTTCGAACCGCCAGGCAGGCGTTGCCGCCCCAATTGATCCCGAAATGGATCTTTCCTACTTGCAGATCGACCCAAACTCAACATGGTATACGTTCAGTCTCGTCATGCCCATCGCCTTTGTTGTCCGGACTGGTGTTTCTCCTGAAACGCTCACTAGCGCCGTCCAGAATGCCTTGCACGAACTCGACCCTACACAGCCCATTTATGAGGTCCAGACAATGGAAGAGGTGCGGACGCATTCTCTCAGCGGACAGAGGTTTGCGCTCTGGCTCATCCTGACGTTTGCCGGGTTAGCATTGGTTCTTGCCTTCGTCGGCGTGAATGGCGTGATGAGCTATTTTGTCGCCCAGCGCACGCAAGAGATTGGGGTGCGCATGGCGCTCGGCGCGTCGCGGCTTGACATTCTGCACCTGGTTTTGCGCCGTGCCGTGGCCCTCACGATCATCGGCACCATCTGCGGTCTAATGGGAGCCCTGGCCGCTGGAAGCTTGATCCGTTCCATGCTCTTCGGCGTGAGCGCGACCGACCCGATCGCGTTAGGTGTTGCCGCACTGTTACTAGCTGGAATGGCGCTTTGGGCAGCGTATTTACCCGCCCTCAGGGCGGCTAAGGTCGATCCCCTGGTGGCCCTCCGGTATGAATGAGGAATCTGGCCTCGCAGGGTGACAGTGGTCACCCTCCCAGGTCTTCACCTGCACCTCCATGAAAAGCCACATGAAGTAACGGTAGCTCCAATTCCGGCGGCTTTGAGCAGATCACGAGATCAAGCCTGCGGCTTTGCCGATGGTCTTATGACTTCCGTCACGTTCTTGCAAACATACCACTAAAGAACGCCACAGCTGCTTGGAGGGCAGTTCACAACGACGACGGGTAACCTCCAAAGTACTGCTACTCCGGCAGCGCTTCCTGCTTTGGCTCGGGCAGCCAAAAACTGGCTAGGAAGCCGATGCCATAGACAAGTAGAGCTACAGCAGCGCAGGCGTAGGCCAGCTTTGAGGAAGGACTGTTTCCTGGCATCACATTCGCCAGTTGCGTGGTCAGGAGGGCTGCGGACGTGCCGATCATACGCCCGCCAATGTTGGCGGCAAAACTTTCGCCTGTCCCGCGCAGGTGGGTGGGGTAGACTCGCGGCAGGTAATTTCCCCAAAAGCTGAATTGAGCCACCGTTAGCAGGCCCGTCACGAAGATACCCCACTTCAAAAGTTCCAGATGCTGGTGGGCCGAAAACAGAAACACCAAAGGAATTAAGATGAGACCAGGCACTTGAAAGAGGCGCAACAGGCTGCGCCGGCCGGCGATTCGAATGACGAGCAAGGCCAGCACAACCCGCCCGACCAGGCCGCCCGTCTCTTGATAAAACTGAACCGTGCTGATGGTCTGCTCCTGGATAGGCTTTGCCAGCCCTCTTACCTCTTCAAGGCCTGGAACGATGCGAGGAGTGTGTTGAATGGCTCCATAGGCGGCACCGTAGCCACAAGCAACGATCAACGCCGTCACCAGCGTCGTCTGCCGCAGTGCCGGCTGAAATAGCTCGGCGAAACCAGGCCGCTTCAGCGTTCCTCGCAATTTCTTTTCTTGCCAAATAGGGGACTCGGGGAGGAAAGGTCGGATGATGATGAGAGGAATGGCGGGTATCAAGCCCGAGATCAGCGTATAGCGCCAAGCCTCGTGCCCCTCTCGAATGGCCGGGAGAGAGTGACCATAGGTGACGGCCAGGTAATAGGCTGCGGTGGCCATAATGCCGCCCAGAGAGGAAAATGCCTGGGTGTACCCCAATACCTTCTCACGCTGCTTCGGATCAGGAAACAGCTCGGCCAGCCAAGCCACAGCCGCCACAAACTCAACGCAAACTCCAATGAAGGTGGTGCAGCGGAGCACCAACAGCCAGGTCATGGATGTGGTGTAGCCTGATCCAAGGGTGGAGAGGGCATAGAGCAGGATGCTCCACACCAAGATCCGTCGCCTGCCGAGGAGGTCGGTAAGATATCCGCCCAACATTCCGAAAATTCCACCGGCGATAGCTGGGATATAAAACAGCATCCCCACCCAGGAATTAAACTCCGCAGAACCCGGCTTCACTTGAGCCAACTCGAGCAGAGCGGGCCGAATGATTAACGGTAGCATCAGAAGAACATAGGAGTCGAAGGCGAAGCCGAGGCAGGCCACGCCGCAGATCACCCATTGCACCGGAGTGAGGCGAGCCTGAGCTCCTGCTGCTGGAAGGCCGGTCATATTCATCCCTTTCGCATTACATCATGACGCGAGGTTGAAACGGGCGAGGTAATATCCCACAGAGTTCCGGCAATTGCAATAGGTTTGCCCGGCTGCTAGAATGCTTAAATATGAGTGTCGAATCATCCGAAATCGTCCAACGACAACAGGACGAGGAGACCACTGCCGGCAACTATTTCGTTTCCAACTATCCTCCCTACTCATTCTGGCGGGCCGAGCTTGCTGGAGAAGCGCTGGCTGCGCTGGAGCGATCCCCTCTTCCGGACACGCCCCTCGGCATTTATCTTCATATCCCCTTTTGTCGCAGGCGCTGTCACTTTTGCTACTTCAAAGTCTATACGGACAAGGATGCGGCTGAAATCGAGGCCTATCTTGAGGCGGCGAATCAGGAACTCCGCCTCTATCGCGAGAAACCTTTCATCTGGAATCGGAAACCCAAGTTCATTTACTTCGGTGGCGGTACGCCCTCCTACATCTCTTCGCGCCAGCTTTCTTCGCTGACAACCACAATGAAGGAGCTCCTACCTTGGGACGAAGCAGAGGAGATCACTTTCGAATGCGAGCCTGGGACCTTGACCGAAAGCAAGCTGAAGCTGATCAAAGACGTGGGTGTCACTCGACTGAGTCTGGGCATCGAGAATTTTGATGATCATCTTTTGGAGATCAATGGACGAGCACACAAGTCAAAGGAAATCTTTAAGGCGTACGACTTTGCTACGTCTCTGGGTTTTCCGCAGGTCAACATTGATCTGATCGCCGGCATGGTCGGGGAGACCGAGGAGAACTGGCGCTCCTGTGTGGAAAAGACAATCGCCCTGGCTCCTGACAGTGTCACGATCTACCAGATGGAGATTCCTTACAATACGACTGTGTTTCAAGAGATGAAAGCACGGGGAGAGACGGTTGCTCCCGTGGCCGGTTGGAAAACGAAACGGGAATGGGTGCGTGCGGCCTTCGCAGAACTAGAGAGAGCGGGTTATACAGTGGGCAGTGCTTACACAGCCGTCAAGGACCCGGCTCGGACCCGCTTTCTCTATAGGGATCTTCTCTGGAAAGGAGCAGACCTGGTCGGACTGGGTGTCGCCTCCTTTTCACACGTGGGAGGCACGCACTTTCAGAATGAACACGAATTTCTCCCCTATCTCTCCAGAATTCGGGAAGGCCATCTGCCTATCTGCCGGGCATTGACGCCCACGCGTGAAGAGCGCATGATTCGCGAGTTCATCCTTCAGATGAAGCTGGGAGAGGTCAACGCCGCCTATTTCGAAAACAAGTTTTCCACTGATCTTCGACAGCGATTTGCTCAACCTTTACACCTGATGCAGGAGCGGAGCTTGCTAGCGATCGACGGCAACTGGCTGCGCTTGACTCGCGATGGACTCCTGCAGGTCGATCGGCTGCTGCACGAATTCTTCCTGCCGCAACATCGTAACGCCCGCTATGCGTGAGGTCGCCACAGTGACGGTGTCTGGCTGCGATCTTGAGAACTGATCCTATGCTCATGGCCTTACGGCTCTGGTCAAATGCGTTCAGTCCTTCAGCCACCGTGGGAAAGGGTAAGTAGCTCGAGTGACAGGTTATTTCGGAAGAGAAGAGGAGGTAGACCTTCTTTATCCGCTGAACGAGTTTTACGAGACTGGTTTACCTTTGCCAACCGTTGAACGGATCGAGGGCAAACAGGTACCGGAACCCTACCGGAGTCTCCTTGTTCATCGTTACGACATGACTCCAACCTTGGAGAGGTTTCACCGGCAGCCCATCCATCTTCAGATTCTGCAGCGTCACCATCAGGGGGACGTATTTTCGAGGCAAGTACTTTTGTTGAACCATGGCGAGAAGCCTGTGGAGTTTGGAGCCATCAAGATTTATCTTGACCAGTTTCCGCCACGTGCTCGAGAACTCATTCTGGAGTGCCGGCGACCTCTGGGCAGCATCCTTTCCACAGAGCACATCTTGCATACGAGTCATCCTAGGGCTTACGTACGAGTAACGTCAGACGCAACCATTGGCGCGGCCCTGCGCATAGGAGAGTCCATCCCACTCTACGGCAGGAGGAACGCACTGGTCAGCTCGTCCTGGAAAACTTTGGCTGAAATCCTTGAAATCTTGCCGCCTTCGGGCGACCCCGACGTTCGATAGACTCAATGGCGTACCAATATAAGCTCGTGCGGCATGTCGAATTTGCAGAAACAGACATGGCCGGGATCATGCACTTCGCAAGCTTCTTCCGTTTCATGGAAGCGGCCGAGAGTGGCTTCTTCCGTTCACTGGGTCTCTCCATCTGGCCTGGCGGCTCCCAGGAGCGCGTCGGTTGGCCGCGAGTTCATGCCGATTGCGACTTCAGGCACCCTTTGAAATTTGAAGACGTGGTGGAGGTTCATCTTCTCGTCCGCGAAAAACGTCCAAAAGCCATAGCCTATACCTTCATTTTCCGCAAGCTCAGCGAACAGCCTGTCAAAGAAGTTGCGCGAGGGAACATCGTGGTTGCCTGCGTCACACGGGATCCATCCAGCGGAAAGATGAAGGCGGTCTCCATTCCCGACACTATCGCCGACAAAATCGAGGTCGCTCCGAAAGAACTGCTGGAATGACCCTCTCTACTTTTCCAGACCGCGACAGCATCCGAACTGACCAGCTCAGTAAGCTGCTTACGCTTCTGGCAACGGTGCTGGACAGTAATTCCTTTTACTCTGCAAAGCTTCGATCGGCTCAACTCGTATCAGCCATTTCAACTCTCGAACAGTTCATCAGTCGCGTGCCCTTCACTCGCAAGGAGGATTTGGTTGGGGACCAGCGCCTCCATCCACCTTATGGCACGAACCTGACGTACCCGTTGGATCGATACAGCCGGTTCAGTCAAACAAGTGGGACCACGGGCCAACCCTTGCGCTGGCTGGACACTACCGAGAGCTGGGACTGGATGGTCGGCAACTGGGTGCGAGTCTTCGAGGCAGCGCAGGTCTCCGGGCAGGATTGTGTCTTTTTCGCTTTTTCTTTCGCACCCTTCCTGGGGTTCTGGACGGCCTTCGAAGCAGCCACGCGCATAGGCTGCCTGTCGATCCCAGGTGGCGGACTGAGCAGCAGCGCCCGTCTGCGCATCATGCTTGAGAACGGCGCCACCGTTTTGTGTTGTACGCCAACCTACGCGATTCGCTTGGCGGAGGTGGCTGCGGAAGAGAAGCTGGATCTTTCTCAGCTCAGATTGAAAGCCATCATCGTGGCAGGAGAGCCTGGCGGTAGCTTGCCGGCCATGCGAACTCGTATCGAACATCTGTGGAACGGAGCTCGAGTAAGGGACCACCACGGCATGACCGAGACCGGACCTGTTACCTATGCCTGCCCGAAGCAAGACGACGTGCTCCATGTGATCGAGTCCGCCTTCTTCTGTGAGGTTATCAACTCTGAGACGGGCCAAGAGGTCAACAGCGGGGAAACAGGCGAGTTGGTGCTGACCAATCTTGGCCGACTGGGCTCCCCCTTGCTACGTTATCGCACAGGCGATCTCGTTCAGACTGTCAAAGGCCGGCCATGCATGTGCGGGAGCTACGAGACAGCCTTGCAAGGAGGTATCCGAGGGCGCGTGGACGATGTCATAGTGATTCGGGGAGTGAACCTTTATCCGAGCGCCGTGGAAGAAATTGTGCGATCCAACCGCCACGTGGTGGAGTATCAGGTTGAGGTGGAGGCCGGAACCGCACTTTCGGCGCTCCGGTTGAGAATCGAGGTCTCTCCTGAATGTGGCGATGGAGCGAGTTTGGCGAAGCGTCTAGAATCCTCCTTGCGCAACGCCTTCGCTTTGCGCATCCCCGTCACCGTAGTCCCTGGCGGAACGCTGCCACGCTCTGAAATGAAATCCAAGCATTGGGTGCGCGTGTGAACAGGCTCGTTAGTGTGGCCTCGTGTTTTTAGCGCGGAAGTAGCACAGACTGTATTCGGCGGCCGAGGAAACAGACTGACGTCTGAACGCTGCGGCGGCAATCGATGGGTACACGCGGATCACGGGCAGCGTTTTTTCTTGACTGGCAGACATCCGTCGGGCTAACTGATGCCTGTTGGTCCTCGCCGCCAGCTCGTTTTCATGTCAAATTCTGAGCTTTCTTACCGATTCCTGTTTCAAATCGCTTTTATTCTCGCCGTCTGCCGTCTGGTCGGCCTGATGACCAGGAAGCTGCATCAACCCCAGGTTGTGGCTGAAATGTTTGCCGGAGTTTTGATGGGACCCTCTCTCTTGGGCTTGTTCCTGCCTGAACTGCAGGCCTATCTCTTTCCCAAGGCTTCGATGACGGTTCTTTACGCGGTGTCGCAATTGGGGCTCGTTCTTTATATGTTTCTGGTTGGAGTCGAATTTCAAACCGAGTTGATTCTTTGCCGCCTACCCAGTGTTGTTTCAGTTTCTCTGGCGGGCATTTTAACCCCATTTTCGCTGGGTGCCCTCTTGGCTATCTTTCCCATCAACAACACGGATTTCTTCTCTTCGGACGTTCAGCCTTGGCAAAGGATGTTGTTTCTCGGGGCCGCTATGTCAATCACGGCCTTTCCTATGCTGGCCCGAATCATTCAGGAACGAGGCATTGCGGGAACTCCGCTGGGGACACTCACGTTGGCGGCCGGTTGTATCGATGACGCAGCGGCCTGGTGCATTCTCGCAGTCGTACTCGCGAGCTTCAGCAGGAGTCCCGGCATCGCAATCTCTGCAGTCGCCGGTGGCTTCTTCTATGCTCTCACAACTCTGACCGCGGGCAGAAGGCTGCTGAGCCCTCTGGGAACCTTGGCTGAACGGAACGGTGGTATCGATGGCGGATTGCTTGCGGTCATGCTGATGACTCTAATGGTGTGTGCCTGGTTTACTGATGCCATCGGAATTCATGCGGTGTTTGGAGCTTTCATCTTGGGTGTTGCCACGCCTCGTGGTATCTTTGCCCGGGATCTGCAGCGTCATCTGACGCCTTTGACGGCCAATCTTCTCTTGCCCCTGTTTTTTGTCTATTCCGGGCTCAACACTCGCATTGGACTCGTCAACTCTTTTTCGCTTTGGATGATCGCGCTGGCGGTCCTGTTTGCAGCTTGTTTTGGCAAAGGCATTGCATGCTGGCTGGTAGCCCGCTGGAACGGAGAAACCCAAAAGGACTCTCTTGCCATTGGCGCGCTGATGAACTCACGTGGCCTCATGGAGCTGATCCTGCTAAACATCGGTTTGGAACGTCACATCATCTCGCCGACCCTGTTTACAATCCTGGTCTTCATGGCCGTAGCGACCACATTGATGGCGTCTCCTCTGTTTGAGTGGGTCTACCGAAAGGAGCGAGTACCCCTGCCCGCCCCACGGGCCTCGGCATCTGATGGGATTGGGTGAGAGGCGCTCAAGCATGAAACTTAATGCTCGGTGGTTGAGCTTTGAATATTGGAGGTGATTCCTTGTCTTTACTGAACTATTCGCTTCGAATTCAACCCGATTGTTTCTGGACCGGGATCCGCCGCAGTGGAGTCACTCAAACAATGTCCCTGGTGTTCTCGTGGATCCTCATCCTGGGCCCGAGCAGCACCATATCGACTTCAGCAGACTGGTCACAGTTTCGAGGCCCGAACGGCTCAGGTCTATCAAATGAGAAAGGACTTCCGACGGAGTTCGGACCAACGCAGAACGTTATTTGGAAAACAGCTTTGCCTCCTGGCCACTCCTCTCCTGTTCTTACGAATCAGCGAATCTTCCTAACTGCGTTCGAGGGAGAGAAGATTTACGTCATTTGTCTTGACCGATCTAACGGCAAGGTACTATGGCGACACGAAGTCCCGCGAAGTCGAACTGAAGCGCTGCACAAAGCCAATAGCCCCGCCTCGCCCAGCCCGGTCACAGACGGCACGAATGTTTACGCCTTCTTCACCGACTTTGGCTTGATTTCTCTTGGGCCTGAGGGCCAGCTGCGCTGGAGGCTGCCTTTGGGACCCTTCAACAACCCTTTCGGGTTGGGCTCTTCGCCGATCGTGGCTCAAAACAAGGTTTTGATGGTCTGTGACCAGGAGAGTGGCTCTTTCTTTATTGCGGTCGACAAAGACAGCGGGCAGGTCAAATGGAGAGTTGAGCGGCCTGAGTATACTCGCGGTTTCGCCACTCCCATTCTGTACAAGCCAAAGATGGGAGAGTTGCAGGTACTGGTCTCGGGCTCGTTGCAGCTCACTGCCTACTCGGTTGAGACCGGCAAGGAAATCTGGTGGCTGCGCGGCATTACCTGGCAGGTGAAATCGACTCCTGTCATGGGCGCTGACACCCTTTTTGTTCACGGATGGGCCGGAGGAGCGGATGAAGGACAACAGGAAGAGATCGAGCCTTTCGAAGAAGCGCTGAAAAAGATGGATGCGAACCATGATGGAAAACTCTCCAAAGAAGAGATCAAGAATGAAGCGTTGACAAAAGATTGGGATGCGATGGACCTCGACCGCGACGGTGTGGTTGGAGAACGGGATTGGCGTTTCTATCGCGCTCGACGTGCGGCACAAAATGCCGTGCTGGCCTTTCGCTTGGGCGGAGAGGGCGACATGACGGAGAAGAGTTTCCTGTGGCGCTACCAGAAATCGCTGCCCAATGTCCCCTCTCCCTTGCTCTACAAAGATGTCCTCTATCTGATGAAGGAAGGCGGAGTGCTGACGGCGTTGGAGGCCTCTTCAGGAAAAGTTCTGAAGCAAGCCAGACTTCAAGGAGCGCTCGGGGATTACTTCGCTTCGCCAGTCGTCGCGGACGACAAGATTTTTACAATCAGCCACGAGGGCAAGGTTACGGTCTTGAAACCAGGACCAGACTGGGAAGCATTGGCAACCAATGATCTGAACGACGAATGCAACGCCACTCCGGCGTTTGCCGATGGCAAGCTCTACGTTCGGACACGCGGCACTCTGTATTGCTTTGGTAAGCAGAACTGAATACGTCGCGACGTGTGGGTGCTCCTTTCGATCTGTCAAACTCCAGTAAACGGCACACTCATTAACCATCACCAACGAAGGAGAAAAATCATGGTTTGGGTCATGTTTGTCGCGGGCGCAGTTCTCTCTTGGGGCATGTACGGGCCAGCGCTGCATAAGGGACAGATGCAACTGGGAAGTCCGCTGAAAGCCCTTCTCTGTGTGGGCCTTGCCTACTTCTTGATCGGCGTTCTGGTTCCTGTAATTTCACTCTCCTTCCAGGGTGGCCTGGGTGGCTTTACGATGGGTGGATCCATTTCGGCAACACTCGCTGGTGCCCTTGGCGCTCTGGGGGCGGTCTGCATTATCTGGGCATTCAAGACCGGGGGCGTCCCGACCTATGTCATGCCGCTAGTCTTTGGGGGCGCGCCCGTCATCAACGTCCTTTACTCAATGTGGCTCCATCCTCCTAAAACCGCGCCCAGTCCCCTGCTCTATCTGGGATTTGTTTTCGTCTCGTTAGGAGCAGGAATGGTGCTGTACTTCAAGCCACAGTGAATCCGGCTGCCGCGGAGGACACGGAGACACAGAGAAAACGCCGCCGGAACCGGCAAGAGGAACTGGTCCAATGCATGCCAGTATCGCTCTATCGATGTCTACGAATCGTGGCCAAGAGTCTTTTTTGTGTACGGGTTGTCACTCAATCTTGAGTCGCTTATGATATAGGTAGTTTCTTCTCCTGCGAATCCTGTCCATCCTATCTTAACTTTCCTGGTTACCTCTGTATCTCGGTGCTTCTGTGGCTACTTCTCTCGGTTTCCCAAGGAGCTCTCAATATACATGTCAAAGAAAACTCTGTCTGTCACTCTCTTGGTCACAATGGCAACCTTCGCCTGGTCGCAGAAGTCTGCGGATATGACCGGCTCGATCCTCCTGGATGGAGACGTAGCTCAACTGGTTATTAACAAGGGAGGCGGCGCTATCGTTGACTTCCACTTCAAGGACCAGGGGCTGAATCCGCTCACCTGGGTCGAAAAGGCGGACGGCCCGGGCATACGAAGGCAAGGTCATTTTCTTTGTCTCGACCGCTGGGGAGCTCCTTCGGCTGCCGAGGAACAAAACGGTATGCCTTTCCACGGTGAAGCATCAATGGTGGTGTGGCAGATGACTCGTCAGCCCGAGCGGCGGGATGGCAGGATCATTGCAGAAATGACTTCAGTTCTTCCTTTGGCTGGCCTCGAAGTGAAGCGTCAACTCCGACTGTCGGACAAGGACGCCTTCGTCAGCGTCCGCGAAGAAGTAACCAACACCAGAAAGCTTGGCCGCATTTACAACATGGTTCAACATCCAACGATCGCGCCGCCTTTTCTGGACGAGAATACAATCGTGGATGCCAACGGACGGAAGGGCCTTATGGCTGACAGCCCACTCCCCAATCTGGAACAACCAACCGTATATTGGCCTCAGGCGTTGAAAGATGGCCAGCCGGTGAACCTGCGGTTCTTGACCAGCGACCCTGCCCCGAACGTAGTCTCCTTTACACTGGATGATGAATACGGCTGGTACACCGCTTGCAATCCAGCCAAAGGACTGCTGATCGGCTATATCTGGAGGGCGTCAGAGTATCCCTGGCTCATTGCCTGGCGTCACGTAGAAAACGGCCGGCCCGCAGCCCGGGGTCTGGAATTCGGGACGAACGGAATTCCACACACGGACTCAGTTCTGGTTGCCAAGGGAAAGATCTTCGATCGTCAAACGTTCCAGCACTTGGACGCCGGGCAGACAGTCGCGAAGTCCTATGCCGCTTTCCTGCTCAAGATTCCCGGAGACTACCGAGGCGTCGCTACAATTGACTACTCGAGTGGCCGCCTGACGCTGCATGAGCGTGGTCTCTACGAGCCCACTGCCGGCCGTGAGCGAGATCTGGTACTCGACACTGGTGAGCTCTTCGCCCGGTGAGTTGATTCCAACTTCTTCCTTCTCACCTTCCGTTTCGCGGGCCGAGGGACGTGATGAAGGAGTTCAGAGTTTCCGGCAAGCACCGCGTGAGGATACGCGGTCTCCATATTCAGTCCCCGACAAGGGCCAAAGTCAACAGCTCTCCGTCAAGCTTGGAACCCGCCGATTTGTTAAAGGTGGCGATCACCGGCGAAGCAGGATTGCGCGGGCCGCACCCCATCGTCACCGTCCCTAAACTTTCTCGCCTGGCGTTGAAGAGCAGAATGCGCTCCGGATCCGCGCAATGGAACCGCAGCAACCGATCTCCAGACTTGACGATAAAGGCGAGTCCGTCCTGAAGGCAGTCGATGCGAATGAACAACCCGCTCGCTTTTTCGCCTGCCAAAAATGGATCCAGGCGAAGCGGTTCGTCCGAAGATTTTCCAGCCTTGGTCTTTGTTCCATGGTTAAGCTTCGGAGCCGTTGGCTCTTCGTTGGCTTCAGCCGGTTCCTCCATCTCCACCTTTAGCGGCTGTTCGCGACGCGCCGCTTCGAACAGAGCCTGTTGCTCCAACATGCCGTCAATCCGCTCAAGAAGTCTTTGCGCTTCGCTTTGAACATGAGGCTGACGGCTGCGTTTTGCCAAGGGATCGAGAGTCTTGCGCGCACCAGCCAGGTCCTCCTTGCGCAAATAGATCTGGGCCACGTCGAGATCGATCTCTTCGCGGCCCGGAGCCAAGGTCTGAGCGCGTTTCAACAACCCAAGCGTGTCGTCGAGTGCCTCGCCGGTAACAAGGTTGACATAGGCCAGCAACCGGTAGGACTCGATAAAAGTGGGCTGTAACTCGATAGCCTTCTTCAGCTCGACACGCATCGTCGCCGCCATCTCCCTTGAGAATCGCATTCTGGTAGATCCGTCGGGTACGCCTGCCCGGCTGAGTAGCTCGGCAAACAGATAGTGAGCCAGATGATTCTTGGAATCCCCCGCTACGGCCTGCTCTAAATGAAGCTTGGCCTCGTCCCAGTGTTTCTGGTCAATGTAGAGCGAACCTAGCGATGCATGAGCGGGAGCCAACTTGGGATCTAGATTCAACGCCTGTTTCAAATAGGTTTCCGCTTCGTCCATGCGCCGGAGATGCATCAGTAGATCACCTAAGTAAAATTGCGTCTCCGCTTCTGTTATCGGAGCCACTTGCATCTCCCGTTCGAATTCCAGCTTCTGGTCCACGCTGAAGACCGTGGCGGGATAGCTGTTATGGCCAATATATCCTTTCACTTCCTTCTCGATCGTTCCGTAATCCGTCTCAAAAGCTTCCCGGAAACTCTGCTCCACCGGCTTTCCCGATGTCAGCAAAGCGAGATATCGTGCCAGTTGGGGTTGGCGCTTCCTTTGGTTCCCCAGCATCAGATAGTGAACGAGGGCCCAGGATTCCGCGTAAAACACTCCCTGCTTGTCCTTCTCGTTGTAGTAGGGCGAGCTATGATCCACATTGAATAGGACGTCTAGGGGGAGGAGCTTGTGCTCTCGCAGCAATAGTACATGGGGAGCGATGGCTTTGCCCAGCCACACCTGCTTATCGCCGTCCGAAACGTCAAACGTGCTGTAATACTCGGCCAGCCCCTCCTCAACCCAGACCAGGGAGTATCGGCTAATATCACGGGTCAGGAAGTGAACATACTCATGAAGGATGGTGGCGTATGGAAATCCTTCGCGGAGTTCGGAAGTCAGAGTGATGTAGTTGCCATCCGGGCCTGGTTGAAAGTAGCCACCGATGTTGGTGACTTTGCCCTGGTAAAGAGGCTTGAAGGGTTTGTAGGCCGCATCGCTCTTGAACACCACAACGGTAGTGGGGACAGAGGAATTGATCTTTAGTTTGGGGAAGAGCAACGAAAAAACTTGCCTGAACTGTTCGAGCTTGCTCGCAGTCTGGCGGATATCGTGTTCACTGGCGTTCCCAACCAGGAAGAAGTTGTTCGAATGCACGCTGATCCACTTGTCCTTGGCGGCAGCACACAGGACTAACGGCCCGAGGCAGACGCTTACGCAAATAAAGACATTGCAGGATAGAGAGAGACCCTTCATCGTACCTCTCCGGGACAAAGAGAATTCGCGCTGGTTTAAATGTTGAATCTGGAAATCGGAAAACTAAAGGAAGTATAGCGCAAGATGTCCGACAGCTGTCAAGAAATGGAGAAGAAGTTGAATGTTAGCCGCGCAGCGCTCTCCACTTCAGCTAAGACACCGAGACCAGCCCGAGGCCTGATAACCCATGTCAGTTCATCCGAAACAATACAGTCGTCCGTCTTGAGAACCAATGACGATTCGGCCGGAAGCAATCGCAGGCGAGGCCGAGAGAGGGGCTCCCGCTTCGAAGTCCCAGAGCTTGGTTCCCTTGATAGCATCGAGGATGTACAAGTGACCGTCGTTTGAGCCCAGGTAGACCCTGCCGTCGGAGACGGCCGGGGAGGATTCCACGCGAGCGCCCGTGGGGAACGTCCACAGTTCCTTCCCTGTCTTGAGATTTAGGCAGTGCACTAGCTTGTCTCGCCCCCCGACGATGAGCTGATCTCCCGCCAGCGCCGCAGAGGAATAGAACGGAAACTGTCTTTTCGGATGTTGGTAACGCCAGGCAATTCTCTTGTTTCGAAGATCGATGCTCAGAACTTCGTTATTAAAGGTACCGAAATAGGCTGCCCCGGCCATCAAGAGCGGCGAGGCTCCCGTGTACGCCTCCGACGAGACGTTAAAAATCTCTTTTCCATCCGCAATTCGAACGGCGCGAAAGGTTTCGTCGCAACCCGAGATATAGGCAATGCCTTCCATGACGCCGGCAGTGCAATGAACAGGACCATTGATCCTGAATTTCCAAAGCACCGCGCCGCTGCGAGCTGAGAAGCAATACAGGTGCTCGTCGTAGGACCCCACAAGCACGCGATCGCCAACCAGAACCGGAGAGGATTTGATTTCACCCAGAGTCTTAAATGTCCAGAGGGCTTTGCCATCGGCTGCATTGACAGCATGAAATGTTCCCGAGAGGTCGCCGACGTAAACGATCCCGTTGCCAATGCAGGGGGACGATTCGCCAACGCCCTCGCCCGTGCTGTATTTCCAGCGAACAGCACCATCCTGCAGACTGAGAGCCACTAGCTCGCCTTTTTGCGAAGCTGCATAGACAACACCATCGGCGATGGCTGCAGAAGACTCGATGGCGTCCCCGGCTTCGTAGGTCCACAAAACTTTTGGTGTTTCGGGAAGAACCGACGCAGAAACACCGGTGAGCTGCGGGTTTCCGCGGAACTGCGTCCAGTTGTCAGAAGAGGAAGAGGAGATGAAAAAGGAAAAAGGAAAGAGAATGAAGAACACCGCGGGAAGATCGCCGCACCTCGAGAGAATGATTCCTAGCTTTCTTGGTTCTTTCCTTTGTCTTCTGCGTTTTTCCTGTGGCATTTGTCATCAAAACGCCTGGCGATAGATTTCCAGAGCCCCAGTTTTATCGAAAGGACGGGGATTGAATGTGCCGGTCCACTGGGCAGCAGCCTCTTCCGCGAGGACGGGCAGGTCATGTTCCGGAACACCTAGATCTCTTAAGCGGCGAGGCAGCCCTGCAGCAGTTGCCATCTCCTCCAGTCTCAGCGCCAGAGTTTCGGCGGAGTCTCCAACCAGCGGACGATGACCGTCCGTGTGGGCAAGTTCCGCATAACGCGAAGCGGTCGCCACTCCGTTCCACCTGACGACAGGTGCTAACAGAGCCGCAATGGCTATGCCGTGAGTCGTCCCATAGTGCGCCGTGAGTGGATTAGCGCATGCATGCGTGGCGCCCAGCATCGAGTTCTCGATCGCCACACCTGCATAATGGGCTCCGAGCTGCATGGCACTGCGCGCTTCGAGATCCTTAGGATCCTTCAGAACACGTTCAAAATTCCCTTCTAGCAAGCGCCACGCTTCCCTTGAGAAGGAATCTGAGATGGGAGTTCCTCGAGTTGTAACAAAGGTTTCGACAGCGTGAGAAATAGCGTCGAAGCCCGCTGTGGCGGTCACTCCCGGGGGCTGCGAGAGCGTCAAAGCGGGATCCAGCAGCGCGACGCGAAAGCTTGCCTTTGGATCCCCACAGGCCATTTTAGCGTGAGTCTGGGCATCGGAAATCAGCGCAAAGCTTTGGGCCTCGCTTCCGGTCCCGGCCGTGGTGGGAATCCCGATCATGGGCAGCATCGGTTTTGAGGCTTTCCCGTAGCCCCAATAATCCTTCATCGTCCCTCCGTTGGTCAGGAGAAAATTAACACCCTTCGCGCAGTCCATGGAACTACCACCACCCAGGCCAATGATTGAATCGATTCGGAGCGGCTCTGCAAAGGCCCTCCCGGCGTCAATCATCCGGGTATCTGGATTCACCTCGAAGTCGTGATAGGGAAAGACCGCGGCTTCGGCCGAGGCCAGAGAGTCCAAGGCCTCCTGGACATGGCCTGAAGCCAATAGGCCGTGATCCGCCACCAACAGCGAGCGGCGGAAACCTAGCTCCTGCGCCAAGGCGCCCAGCCGGCCTATTGCACCTTCGCCAAAGACAAGTCGCGTGCGAGTTTGGAAATCAAAGGACTGCATCAGCTGAAGGAAACCAAGAAGTCCCCAAGACCGAGATCAAAGGAAGGACGGAACACATGACTAATCCCCACTCATAGCATAATAGCAGAAAACTTAGATCAGCAAGCCTCGCAAAGCGTCAAGGCTCACTCAGGAGACAATATGCTCTCCAAGACTCGAGGCGTTTTCTGGAGAATCAAGTCGGAAATGAACTCTCAAACAGGAGCCATTTCAAGGCTTGTAATGAACTGAACTCCAGCCACAAACTTCGTGCTGAGCCTATCGTCGTTTGTGATGAATAGATCTATGCCAACTGCTGCTGCGCACGCTAGCTGGATAGCGTCCGCCGGACGAATTGTTTTGTCCAGACGAACATGAGCGTAGTGAAGTGCCGCTGAAAGATCGAACGGAACCACCTGGATTCCAGGACTTCTGAAGAAGCTTTGATAGCGATTCTGCAAATCAATGCGATTTACAAACAAAGGCCTGACAAGAACCTCTCCGACAGTGATCGTTCCCGTATAGAGTTGGTCACCTCGCGCTCGCATCCTCCTCCGAAGTTGCTCAACTCTTCCAACGAATTCAGCGTTCTCCTCGAAAAGATAAATAAAGAGATTCGTATCCCAGAAGATTTTGGCCAGACTACCTCCTACCAGTCGCCGTTTCGAATCCGACTATCCATCAGCAGCGCAAACAGATAGCTGGGATCAAAAAGGTCACTAACATCCGTAGTCTTGCTAAGCGGACATCTGTTCAACCCTTCGTTGAAATCACCTCTTGAAAGCCGCTGATTGATTTCTCTTCCGTTTCGCGAAAACCAGACGCTATTCCCTTCGACGCGATAAGTGAATGGCAGATTTCTCCTGGTATGAAACTCTTCGCCCTGATGTGTAATCACTCGGCTCCAAGTCCGGTCTGTCAGCACTGGAACTGACGGCTTCCTTGATTCTGTCCGTTCAGCCGTCGGACTCTCGAACCAACCTTCGCGTAGACTGTTAACATGTGCGTCACCACCGATCTCAGACCAAATCTCCTTTCCAACACCACGCATTTGAAGGACAGGATCATCGTCCTCTCTGAGACGGTTTCCAGTAGCACAATACTCTGTCTCATACCAATCTAACAAGTCATGGAATTGGGGCGGCAAGTCCATTCGACGTGGACACATTTTGCCGCGACGAGACGGGTGAAAATCATCGCCAGGTCGAAACAACCGATAGGTCCCATCCTCGAGGCGATAAAACATCCGGTTCCGTGCTGAATTGGGCGGGAGGTTTGCGACATTGTGAAGGTAGATGTGAGGTGGAACGCCAGCGCGAACTCTCGAATGCGCCTTCCCTTCCCTCAGCTGCTCCAGTATTTCCTGAGCAGAAAATGACTTCCTTTCGGGATGACTCTTGTGGAGACGCGCCAGAGCAATCCAGCATTCGTCAGCAACCAGGATCTCCGTGTCAACTAACATGACGACCCTCCCTTCCTGTCTAACCAGTTCATAAGACAAAAACCATAATTACCTGTAAATACTGTTTTTGTCAAGAAAATTCCACTCACGCTTTAACATTGCTTGCTGAATTTTGTCTTTAGAAGACTTCGTGTTCGGTAGGAATTTTCTAAGGATTCTTCTGTGCCAGAGCAAACAGCTGGTTGCGATTGCTGATGAAGAGGACTCCGTTGGCGGGTACTGGAGTCGAGTAGACTGAGCTACCCATGTTCATCTCCGCAAGCACCTTCTTCTCCTTACCGGCTTGCAAAACAACGACGTCGCCGTCCTCGTCTCCCAGATAGACCTTTCCGTCGACGACCAGAGGAGATCCCCACACTGCAGCCAGCATGTCGTGAACCCAGTAAGGCTGCCCGGTCTTGGCGTCCAGACAGTGGAGGAAGCCACTGAAGTCCGGATAGTAGATGAGGCCATCATGGATGGCTGCAGTCGAGATGGATCGCCGGATTTTATCGTAATGCCAAATCCGCCCGCTTTGAGTGATGTCCCCCCGCTTGGTGGCATCGATGCAGTACAAGTGTCCGACGCCTTCGCCATGTTCGGGGTCCTGGCCATTGGCGATATACACTTTCTCGTCAAAGACCACTGGGGTGGCAATCAGCTCGTTGCGAGTCTTTTGCCAAACTGAATCCTTGGGGTTGCAGTCAAATTCCCAGAGCTTTTTGCCGGTGAGAGCTTCATAACCTCGAATCCATCCGTCTCCCTGGCCCACCATTACCTGATCCACGCCTCCAATCTTGCCAACCGCAGGAGAAGACCACTGCCCATGGAGGATGCGATCTCCCACCGAATTGTCCTCCCAAACGAGCTTTCCCGTGTTCTTGTCCAAGGCAATGATGCAAGGCGCCTTTGGCGAAGGGATATTGACATGGCTCTCGTCCTGCCCGTTTGAGGTCAATACATAGATCAAGTTTCCAAACGAAACCGGTGAGGAATTGGACATGTTATGAGGCTGCGAACCGACCTCTTCCATCATGTCGAATTTCCAAATGATGTCCGCGTCGGTCTGGCTGGTGAACTTCTCGTCCTTGTACGGGCCGTTGTTTTCTCCGTCCCGGAACCCTTGCGTATCCAAACAGACCACTTCGCAACGGTTCGTTACGTAGTAGAGACGCTTGCCTTCTACCAGCGGCGATGAACAGACACCTTGATAGGGCCAATCGTTCACGCGGCCGGCGGGAAGCTTTTCCGAAGTAGCCTGCCAGAGAAATTCCCCGTCTGCCTCGCGGAAGGCCATCAGCACTCCTCGATCACCAGGTTGTTTCGGATCGCGTAATCCTTCGTTGTTGGTCCCGGCGAACACCATGCCGCCAGCCACAACGGGATTCCCGTAAGTCTGCGAGCCCAGAGCTGCTACCCACTTGACATTCTTTTTAGTGGCAACGTCCCAACTGGCCGGCAGGCCTTTCATGTTAGAAAACATGTTCCGGTCCGGCGTACCGCCCCACATGGGCCAATCTCCAGAGCCTGGATCTGAAGCAGATACCGACCTGATTGAGACCAGGCTTATCGGGGCGGCTCCGAGCAAGAGAAGGCATACGCCAAGCAGGATCAATCGAAGTGAATTGTCTTTTGTGTTCATGGGTTCGAAGTAACCTTAAGATTATCGAAGAAAACTTCAAATGGGGCGTCCGCGTAGATTCCAGGGCTGCCTTGGCGATTTCCAGTGGGATCAATCTTCTCCAGGGTCCAGCTGGAAGGCTCCGGGTCAGACACGGCCCAGGCTTTGCCTCGCGCCCGGACTTTCCCGTCAGGAAGATTTTCCACCTGCAATTTTATTCGGTACCAGGTGTCCGCCTTCCAGGCAAAAGGCGTTCTCACAGTTCGTGCGGTCTCAGGCTGCCAGGACTCAAGCTCCAGCTTTTGGCTGTTACCAAAAAGTATCAGAGCATATCTTTGGGCGACGACACCGGCATCGCCCATCTGACGCCTTTTTTCAGTCGCCTTGGCTTCGCATTCAACGGTATAGTTGGACCAATCCGCCAAGCCCATATAGGCACGAGCACGCTTAGTAAAGGCATTGTCGGCCAG
>Ga0075433_10000873_pt1 | contig 21142 bp, 19 predicted proteins | sample RhiMethybrSRZTD2_FD_75299 | JGI IMG/M metagenome (GOLD analysis project Ga0075433, IMG submission 75299) | Populus rhizosphere microbial communities from Tennessee, USA - Rhizosphere MetaG P. TD hybrid SRZTD2 | ecosystem: Host-associated > Plants > Roots > Rhizosphere > Soil | place: USA... | reverse complement strand
GCGGGCGACGGGTTCTTCGCCACGTTCGACGGGCCCGCCCGCGCCGTCCGCTGTGCGCAGGCGGCGATGGAAGCCGTCCGCCCACTCGGGCTGGAGCTTCGCGCCGGCGTCCACACCGGCGAGTGCGAGCTCCACGAGGGCAAGGTTGCCGGGGTCGCCGTCGCGATCGGCGCGCGCGTCTGCGCGGAGGCCGACTCCGGGGAGGTGCTCGTCTCCCGGACCGTCAAGGACATCGTCGCCGGGTCGGGCCTCGAGTTTCAGCCGCGCGGAAGCCGCGAGCTCAAGGGCGCCGGCCAGTGGGATCTCTTCGCGGTGGCGTGACCGGCTAGCGCGGGATCTGCGACAGATCGCCGAGCGCGCCGATCGCATCTCGCACCGCCAGCAACAGCCGGAGACGGTTTGCCTGCACGGCGCGATCCTCCGCCATCACGAGCACGTCGTCGAAGAAGCGGTCGACCGTCGGGGCGAGCGAGGACGCCCCCGCGAGCGCGTCATCGAAACGGCGTTCCGCGATGGCGGGAAGCATCCGCGTCTCGGCGCGCTCCACCGCCTCGGCGAGCTCCTGCTCCGCGGGCTCGACCAGGAGGCCCGGGTCGACGGCGCCGGGCTCGGCCTTGCCGGCGATGCGCTGTGCCCGCGTGAACGCGGTGTGCGCCGGCTCGAGCTGAGTGTCTTCGAGTCCGGCGAGGAAGCGGGCCAGCGCGGCGACCGAGCCGAGATCCTGCACCGGGGAACGCACGGCGGCGCGCACGGCTTCGACCGGCACGTCGAGCAGGCTCTCCAGCCGCTCCTCGACGAACTCCTGCACTTCCGGGGGCAGCAGGCCGCGTTCGATCTCGAGACCGCCCTCGGTCGCGAGCCGGCAGAGCCCGATCGCGGCGCGGCGCAACCCGTAGGGGTCGCGCGAGCCCGTCGGGCGATGGCCGAGGGCGAACGAGACGGTCAGCGTGTCGATGCGATCGGCGGCCGCGAGCACCTTTCCTGCTTCGGTGCGCGGCAGCGGGCCGGTCGCGGAGTCCGGCAGGTACTGCTCCTCGATGGCGGCGCACACCGCCTCCGGGTAGCCGGCGAGGCGGGCGTACTCGGCGCCGATGATCCCTTCGAGCTCCGGGAACTCGCGCACGAGCTCCGACGCCTGGTCGGCCTTCGCGAGCCGCGCGGCCTCGAGAGACGCGTCGCCGCCTCCCAGCCGCTCGGCCAGGCGGACCAGACGCTCCGCCTTGTCGGCGTAGCTCCCCGCGCCGGCGAAGAACGTGATCGAGCCGAGCCGCTCCGCGAGCCCGTGGATTCCGACAGCGACGTCCCGGTCGAACGTGAACGCCGCGTCGTCGAGCCGGCCCTCGAGCACGAGCTCGTTGCCCGACCGGACGACCTCCGGATCACCCCCGTTCGCCACGAACGCGAAGCGGTTCGTCCCGAGCGGGAAGTACCGCTGATGGGATTGCATCGCCGTCACGAGCACGGCCTCGGGGACGCGCAGGAAGCTCTCGTCGAAGAGGCCCGCCAGCACGATCGGCGACTCGACGAGGTAGACCACCTCGTCTAGCACCGCGGCCGGATCGCGCCACTCGCCGAGTTCGCCAAGGCCGTCGACGATCGAGCGCCGGCGGTCCTCGGCGTCCGCGACGACGCCTACGGCGGCAAGCGTCTGCTCGTACTCCGATGCTGTCTGGATCTCGACCTCGCCGGCCGTGAAGCGATGGCCGTACGAGACCGAGCCGGAGGGGATCTCCTCGGGCCCGACGTCCAGCGTCTCGTCGTCGAGCTTGGCGCAGAGCCAGCGGATGGGCCGTGGAAAGCGGACGCGGTGGCGCTGGTCCCAGACCATGGTCTTCCCCGTGCCAAGTGCGGTGACCAGCTGCCAGAGGCGATCCTCCAGCGGAGGCGGCGCCGCGCGGCCCCAGACGTAGCCTTCGCGAACGGCCAGCTCGCCGACCTCGAGACCGAGCCCGCGCGCGAAGCCCTCGGCCGCCCTGGTCGGCTCCCCGTCGACGAAGGCGACGCTCTCCGCTGGCCCGCGCCGTTCCTCGCCGCCGGCCGCCGGGTCGAAGTCCTCGACGAGAAGGGCAATCCTGCGGGGCGTCACCAGCACCCGCCCGGTGCCGGCAAGCCGGGGCAGCCACCGCTCGCGGATCTCGCGCTCCGCCCACGCGCAGAAGCCGCCCGGGAGCTCCTCGGCGCCGATCTCGAAGAGGAGCGTCGCCACTACGCAGCCTCGTCGGCGGACGCGATGGTCGCGAGGTAGAGCTGCGCCACGCGGCGCGCGAGCGTCCGCACGCGGCCGATGTAGCCAGCGCGCTCGCTGACGGAGAGCGCACCGCGCGCGTCGAGCAGATTCAGGATGTGCGAGCACTTCAGCACCTGGTCGTACGCCGGGAGCGGCAGGCCGCGCTCGACGAGGTGGCTGCACTCGGCCTCGTGCTCGCCGAAACGCCGTTGGAGCACGTCGACCGGGGCCTCCTCGAAGTTGTAGATCGACCACTCGCGCTCGTTTTCGCGATAGACGTCTCCCCACGTCACGCCCGGCGCCCACTGGAGATCGAACGCGCTGCGCTTCCCCTGGATGAACATGGCCAGCCGCTCGAGGCCGTAGGTGATCTCGGCAGGGATCAGGTCGAGGTCGAGCCCGCCGAGCTGCTGGAAGTACGTCCACTGCGTGATCTCCATGCCGTCACACCAGACCTCCCAGCCCAGGCCCCACGCCCCGAGCGTCTCCTGCTCCCAGTCGTCCTCGACGAGGCGGATGTCGTGGCGGCGCAGGTCGATCCCGATCGCTTCCAGCGAACGGAAGTAGACGTCGAGGACGTCCGCCGGAGCCGGCTTCAGGATCACCTGGTACTGGAAGTAGTGTTGGAAGCGATACGGGTTCTCGCCGTATCGCCCGTCGAGCGGGCGGATCGACGGCTCGACGTACGCCGTCTTCCAGGGGTGTGGACCCAGGCTCCGCAGGAACGTCGCCGGGTTCATCGTCCCGGCGGCCATCTCCGTGTGGTACGGCTGCATCAGCACGCAGCCGTAGTCGGCCCAGTACCGCTCGAGACGGGTGATGATGTCCTGGTACGTGGCCGGCATCGAAGGCGGCAGCCTACCGCCGGTCGCGCTCCATCACCCGTTCGGAGGGCGCCGTGAAGCCGAACTGGCCGTACAGGGCGTGCGCGTCGGCCGTGTGCAGGAACCAGCGGCAGCCTGCGTACGGTCCGCGGTCGACACTCTCGCGCACGAGCTCCACGCCGAGACCGCGTCCCCGGAACTCCGGCAGGACGTAGACGTCCGCGAGATAGGCAACATGGCCGTCGGAGACCGTGCGGGTGAACCCCACCTGCCGCCCGTCCAGGTACAGCCCGACGACGCGCGCCGACCGGTCGATCAGCTCGTCCTGGCGGACTCGGCTGCGGCCGGCCGCCCAGTACGAGTGGTTGCAGATGAATTCGTGGACGGCGCCCCGATCGACGCGTCCAGCATCGTCGTCCAGCTCGAAGCCGCCGGGCAGCGGCCGCTTCATCGAGCGAGCGTCCGCAGGCGAAAGCCGCCGTGGAACTCGTGCGAGGCCACGATCAGCCGGAGCGCCTCGCGGGAGCCACGTTCGCCGAGCGGGGCGTCACCGGCCTCCGCCAGCGGGCGCCGCAGCAGGCCCCAGATGCCCTGCAATCCTGCCGGTGACAGCGGGATCGCGTCGTCGCGCGCGCATGACCGGCAGACCGCGCCGCCCGCTCGCGGCGAGTAGGCGACCAGCGCGGCGTCAGCACCGCATTCCGTGCAGCTCTCGAGGTGCGGCAGGTAGCCGGCCAGCCAGAGGAGCTTCAGCTGGAACGCCAGCGCGAGCGGATCGAGTCGCGGCTCCGTGGCGCGTCGCGGGACGTCGTCCGCCAGGTCGAGAAACCGCGCCAGCGCCAGGAACGCGCGCTCGTTCGCCTCCTCCTCCTGGAACAGCTTCAGCATCGCTTCGGCGCCGGCCAGGCCGACGCCGAGCCGGTACGGGTCGTCCCGGGCGGCTTGGTGGGAGCGAACGAGATCGACGCCGGTGACGGTGGCCAGCTCGCCGCGGCCGAGATGGAGCGCGATCTGAACGTGACTGAGGGGCTCGAGGCGGGCGCCGAACCGAGACCGTGTCTTGCGGATGCCCTTCGCCATCGCCCCGACGCGTCCCCGGCCGAGCGTGTAGAGGTGCAGCACCCGGTCGGCCTCGCCGAAGCGGAGCGATCGCAGCACCACGGCCTCGGTCGTGGTCGTCCGTCCCGCCACGCCGCAAGTGTAGATCTGGGTCGTGCCGTCGCCCGTCCGGCGCCCGGCGCGCCGGCTCAGTGCTGACAGCCGGGACAGTAGGAGGTGCCGCGCCCGGCGATCCGGGTCTTCGCGATCGGCGTTCCGCAGCGAAGGCACGGCTCACCCTCGCGACCGTAGACCTGGAACTCGAGCTGCATCCCACCGGACTGCCCGTCCGGCGTTCGGTAGTCGCGGAGCGTCGCCCCCTGCCGAGCGATGCCGGCGGCGAGGGCCGCCTTTATGCCGGCGTGCATCCGCTCGACCTCGGCCTCGTGGAGCGCGCCGGCTGTTCGGCGGGGATCGATTTCCGCGCGCCAGAGGGCCTCGTCCGCGTAGATGTTCCCCATCCCGGCCACCGTGCGTTGATCCAGGAGCGCCGCCTTGACCGGTGCTCGCCGGCCCGCGAGCCGCTCGACGAGCGCCTCGGGCGTGAAGGCGTCGGCGAGCGGCTCCACGCCGAGTCTGACCTCGAGATACGGCGCAATCTCGTCCTGTTCGAGCAGCAGCCACGTTCCGAAGCGACGGACATCGCGATACGCGACATCCGATCCGTTGTCTAGTCTGAGAACGGCTCGTTGGTATGGATCCTCGGCCAGGCTTCCGTTCGATCCGTTTCGACGGTGCAGCAGCGACCCCGTCATCCGGAGGTGAATCAGCAGCGACCGACCGCTCTCAAACCGAAAAATCAAATATTTGCCGCGCCGATCGACGGTCGTGATTCGCTCGCCACGCATTTGCGAGGCCACCTCCGCTGGGTCGTTCGGGCGCGTCAGGCGGGCGTCGTCGATCCGGACGGCGGCGAGTCGCCGGCCCTCGAGCAGCGGGGCCAGTCGCGCACGAATGGTCTCGACCTCGGGAAGCTCCGGCACGGGTTTCCAGGCTAGCGCCCTCGGCTGTTCCGCCCCGTTGGCTACGGAGAGTGACAAAGGGCCAGAACACCGGATCGCTGACGTGGCCCGGATTGGGAGCGACGGGTCGGCACGAGTTGCTGCGGGTCGAAGGAAATGTCTCAAGGTGCTGTCTGCGTGGCTGATGTACCGCCGGTTCTCCCAGGCGCTGAAGGTCGCCGTGCAGGACGAAGGATTTGTGCAGATCCTCGGGGCGGCGGTGCTCCTCGTCGTGATCGGCACCGTTACCTACACGACAAGCCAGGATTGGAGCCTGGTGGACGGCTTCTACTTCGCCGTCGCGACGCTGACGACATCGAGCATCGCCGACCCGCGTCTCGTCATCACCGGTGCTCCGATCAAGATCTTCACCGTCTTCTACATCCTCGTCGGCATCGGCATCCTGGTCGAACTCGTCCGACAAATCGGCTTCGCCTACGTTGAAGTCCGACGAGCAGAAAAAGCCGCGAAGCGGGAGAAGGCCGACCCACAGCAGCCAGCACCTCCAGAAGCCTGACTGAGGAGGGCGAGCGCCCACACTCCGGCGGGGCGGGCGTCACTACCTACTTAGGGGTATCAAGTGTCCTTACGCGCCACCGCACCTACTCTGCGCCAAGCTTGTCCCGCGAACGGACTAGGCGGGGTGGTCTCTTGAACTCGGCTGCGGGGTGCGAGAACATCGGGAGAATCGCTAGCGGACGTGTCACGCCGTGCCGCTACGCTCGGGGCCACGCCAGCATCCCGGGTCTTTAGCGTTCGCAGCTAGTGATCTTGTCTAGGCACTCGGCCGGAGCCCGCCGTTGACCGCCTCAGGGGCCAGACCTTAAAGTGGCGGAGTCAACCAGGAGGTAGGGGTGCTATGCGCGCTAGAGGGGTTCCTTCGAGGTCGTGCCTTTTCATCTCCGTTGCCGCGCTCTCGGCGGCGCTCGTGCTCGGGGTCGCGCCGTCCGCGCAGGCGGGGAATGTTGCTCCGAACCCGAGCTTCGAGCTGGACTGCTCCGGCGTACCGTGCAGTTGGACTACGAACGTGTCTGGCGCGGGCACGATCACCCGGGATACGACCGTCGCTCACAGTAGCGTGGCGAGTTTGAAGGAGACGGCCGACGCTAACGGCACACCCGGCGCTGCGTCCGATTGCATCCCAACGTCGGCAGGCACGAATGTAACGAGGTCTTTTTGGTATCGGACGACGAGCGCGTTCGTTACCCGCGTCACTTTCAACTTGAAGTTCTACGCCTCCTCGAACTGCTCCGACCTGACCTCGGTAGGACCGAGCAATCTCCTCACCTTGTCGCCGATAGCGGACGGCGAGTGGCATCAACTCATGGATTCGTCCCTCCTCGAGGTTTTCCCTGGCAACAACGGAGCGCTGGCAACGCTGTTCTTCCAGTGCATTCCGTCGACGTGCCCCACGGGGACGGTAGTCAACTTCGATGACGTAATCATGGGCTCCGGACCCCTTGCGGTCACGATCGCGTCCTTCACGGCCGTCCGCTCGCACAAGGGCGTACTCGTCCGCTGGCGCACCGGGACGGAGGCGAACGAGCTCGGCTTCAACGTCTACCGGCAGCAGGGCGCACGGCGCGTCCGCGTGAACCGGCGGCTGCTCCCCGCGCTTGGCGGGCTGCAGGGCTCGTCGTACTCGTACCGCGACCGCCGCGCACCCAAGCACCGGGCGTTGCGCTATTGGCTGCAGGACGTGGCCGTCCACGGGACACGCGCCTGGCACGGGCCGGTTCGCGTCTCCGGCGCGTAACGCTCAGTCGGAGGCCTTCAGGAAAGTTGGCTCGCCGCCGCTCCCAGCGTTGTGGGCAAGCTGTCGCGGCCGTACGGGCTACTCAGGTGATTGGAGTCTGGCGTGGGCAAGTGTTCGCGACTGACGCCTGAAGGATCTACGGCACTGGACACTCTTCACCCCCTAGGACCATGAGCCTGCGACCGGAGATGAGCGTTTTTCGGATGCTCCTCCATCCGTGGGATCTGATCTGCAACGCCGACCTCGGCTGCGGCGCTAAGACGCTCGGCCGGGCGAGGCGAGGCCCGGACGACCTGGCCCTCGGCGAGGAGGCTGTCGCTGCTAGTAGCCGGGGACAGCAGGTTCACCTTGAACTCGGCGGTTAGCACCCCCGGGTCAGCAGGCATTCACTCGAGCACCTCGAGCACGACGCCTCGTACCTGCGGCGGGGTGCCGCCGATTTCGTACGCCTCGAGCACCTGGGCGGCGGCGCGTTCGGCGGCCTCTCGGTCCCGGGCGTGCACCTCCGCGAGCGCCTCACCGGGCCGAACGCGGTCGCCGCGCTTCTTGCGGCAGACGATCCCGACCGCGTGGTCGATCGTGTCCTCCTTCGTCCGGCGTCCCGACCCGAGCTCGAGCGCCGCGAGGCCGATACGCATCGCGCTGAGGCGAGTCACGAAACCCTCGTGCTCCGTCTCGACGTCGTGGATGATCGACGCCTGCGCGAGGGCGTGCTCCGCGGGATCCCCGCCTTGCGCGGTCACCCAGCGCTCGTAGTGCGTCAGCGCGGATCCGTCGGCAATGGCTTGCTCGGCCCGGCGACGTGCCTCGGCGTGCTCGATGCCGAGGTCGGAGACGGCGAGCAGGTGGGCGGACGCCTCGAGCACGAGCTCAGTGAAATCGGCGGGCCCCTCGCCCCGCAGCGTGGCCATCGCCTCGCGGAGCTCGAGGGCGTTTCCGACGGCCTCGCCGAGCGGCTGGTCCATGTCCGTGAGCAGGCAGACCACGCGCCGTCCGGCAGCACGGCCGAGCTCGAGCATCGCCTGCGCCAGCTGAGCGGCCGTCTGAAGCGTCTTCATGAACGCCCCGTCGCCGACCTTGACGTCGAGGACGATCGACTCGGCCCCGGCGGCGATCTTCTTCGACATGATGCTCGCGGCGATCAGCGAGATGTCGTCGACCGTCGCGGTCACGTCGCGGAGCGCGTAGAGACCCTTGTCGGCGGGAACGAGATCGTCGGTCTGGCTCACGATCGCGACCCCGACGTCGCGCACCTGCGCGATGAATTCGTCGCTCGCGAGCTCGACGCGAAAGCCGGGAATTGACTCGAGCTTGTCGAGCGTGCCGCCCGTATGGCCGAGCCCGCGCCCGCTCATCTTCCCGAACGGGACGCCGCACGCGGCGACGAGGGGCCCGACGGCGATCGACGTCTTGTCGCCGACCCCACCGGTCGAGTGCTTGTCGACCACCCTCCGGCCGAGCGCGCCGCGCAGATCGAGAGTGCGTCCACTCGCGACGAACGCCTCTGTCATCGCCTCCGTCTCGGCCGTGGACAAACCACGGAAGTAGACGGCCATGAGAAACGCCGCCATCTGGTAGTCGGGGACCGAGCCGCTCGCGTAGCCGAGCACGAGCTCCTGCACCTCGTCGGCGGCGAGCTCCTCGCCGTCGCGCTTGCGCTCGATCAATCGCGCGGGGTGGATCACGCGAGCTCGGCGACGAAGACGACCGACGCGCGGCGGACGCGCAGCGGACCGTCGAAGGCAGGGAGCTCCCGACCGCCTCCCGAGAGGACGCCGGCTGCGTCGACGTACGCCTGAGCCTCGGCCCGGCTCGGGAAGACGATCCAGCCAGAGCCGTCCCGTCGTTCGACCGCGGAGAAGTGACGGAGCAGCTGCGGCTCGCCGTTCTCGGCGGAGAACGAGCTGTCGAGGCCCGTGCCACCGAGGAGCTCGCCGAGTTCCCGCAGGTGCTCTTCCGAGTTCGTGGCGGCGACCAGGCGACCCCCCGGGCGGAGAACACGCGCCAGCTCGGCGAGGGCCCGGTCGACGTCTGAGACGTGGTACAGCATCCAGGCGGCCAGCGCCACGTCGAACTCCCCGTCCGCGAACGGAAGCTCCTGCGCGTCGCCGACGATCGCGTGCACGCCGCGCGCGACGGTGAGCGACGCCATGTGCTCGGACTGGTCGAGCGCGACGACGTCGCAATCGAGGTCCCGTGCGATGCGTTCGGCCATCGCGCCCTGACCGCAGCCGACCTCGAGCACCCGCGTCGGACGCGCTTCGGCCACGGCCTCGAGCGCCATCTCGCGGGGATCTGGCCCTTCCGCAAAACGGTACGCAGCCAGGCGTCCGGCGAGCCCGGCGTCGGTTGCGTACTCGCGACGAACGAGCTCCGGCTCGTCGAGGCGCCCGAACAGCGTCACGGGCGCATCGCCCCGCGATCGTGGATGTTCACGCAGGCGAGGATAACCCGGCCGGCCGAGCCACTCAGGACGGCCATGTGAGCCGCCTGCTGGCTACTCCCCGATGATCGGCGTGCCGGGCAGGCGGCGTCCGGGGGCCTTGCCCCCCAGCCAGGCGTTGATGGTCGCCCCGACGTCCGCGAACTCGCCGTTGTGGATCTGCCCCGCGGCGTTCCGTCCCTCGACGTACATGAGCAGCATCGCGTACTCGCGGGAGTGGTCGGTGGAGGGCGTCGTCGGGTCGCAGCCGTGATCGGAGGTGAGCACGAGGAGGTCGTGGGCCCGGAGCGCCGCGAGCAGGTCGGGGAGGCGGCGGTCGAAGTCCTGGAGGCAGCGGTGGAAGTTCACCGGGTCGTTGCGGTGCCCCCAGAGCATGTCTGTCTCGACGAGGTTCACGAAGACAAGGCCGTCGTCGACCTCCCCGAGCAGGCGCTCGGTGGTGGTGATCCCTTCGGCGTTCGACTTCGTCGGGTGCGACTCGTCGATGTCGCAGCCGGCGAAGATGTCGTGGATCTTGCCGACGCCGTGGACGGTCATGCCCGCCTCGCGGACGAGGGTCAGGTAGTTCGGCCGTCGAGGCTCGAGCGAGTAATCGTGGCGGTTCGGCGTCCGGTAGTAGTTGCCGGGCTCGCCGAGGAACGGCCGCGCGATCACACGCCCGACCGCGTGCTTGCCGGTGAGGATTCCGCGCGCCGTCCCGCAGGCGGCGTAGAGCTCGGATAGCGGCACGGTCTCCTCGTGCGCGGCGACCTGGAAGACGGAGTCGGCGGAGGTGTAGACGATCCACTTGCCGGTCCGCTGATGCTCCTCGCCGAGCTCCTGGATGATCTCCGTGCCCGACGCAGGTCGGTTCCCGAGGACCCCGCGTCCCGTGCTGTGCATGAACGGGTCGATCACGTCGTCGGGAAAGCCGTGCCGGTAGGTCGGGAACGGCGTCGGTGTCACGACGCCCATCAGCTCCCAGTGCCCCGTCGTCGTGTCCTTCCCGCGCGACCGCTCCGCGAGGCGGCCCGCGACGGCCGGAGCGCCCGGCTGGGGCGGGCAGCCCTCCAGTGGCTCGACGTTGCCGAGCCCGAATGCCTCGAGGTTGGGGAGATCGAGGCCGCCGACGGCCCGGGCGACATTCCCGAGCGTGTCCGACCCTTCGTCCCCGTACTCGTGGGCATCCGGCAGTGCGCCGGCGCCGACGGCGTCGAGCACGATTACGCAGGCCCGTGGCATGCGGCCATTCTAGGCGGGTCGTTTCGGGCGATCACGACGGCTATCCTGCTCTCGTGACCACGGTGCTCGGCCTGTTCGGACTCGTCATCTTCGCGGCGTGCGTGATCGCGCTCGCTGCCGGCGTCACCTGGCTGGTCGTCAAGCTGATCCCGGCCGAGCGGCCGGAGCGCGGGCAGGAGACTGGCTAGCGACCACGGCTCGAGGGCCTGACCGGATCAGGTCACACGGGCGAAAGCGGCAGCACGTCTTCGAGCGGAACGTAGTCGAGCCCATGTGCCTCGGCGACCGCCTCGTACGTGATGCGGCCGTCGAGGACGTTTACACCTCGGGCAAGCGACGGATCGCGGCTGACCGCCTCGGCAAGGCCGTGATCGGCGATCGCCTCGACGTACGGCAACGTCGCGTTCGTCAGCGCCTTCGTGGACGTGATCGGGACCCCTCCCGGCATGTTCGCAACGCAGTAGTGCGTGACGCCCGACACGTCATAGACAGGCTCCGAATGGGTCGTCGGCCTTGACGTCTCGGCGACGCCTCCCTGGTCGATCGCGACATCGACCAGCACGCTCCCGCGCTTCATGCCACCGACGATCTCCCTCGTCAAGAGCTTCGGTGCGAGCGCACCCGGGATCAGGACGGCTCCGATCACCACGTCGGTGTCGGCGACCGATTCCTCGATCTGCAGGCTGGACGACATGAGCAGCGTGACCCGGCCGGAGAGGATCTCGTCGAGGTAGCGCATCCGGTCGATCGACCGCTCGAGGATCGTGACGTTCGCCCCCAGCCCGAGCGCGATCACGGCAGCGTTGTAACCCACGATTCCGCCGCCGATGACGACGACCTGTCCCGGCGCAACGCCCGGGACACCGGCGAGGAGGAGGCCCCGGCCACCGAGCGGCTTCTCGAGGAAGTACGCGCCCGCCTGCGCCGCGATCCGGCCGGCGATCTCGCTCATGGGAGCCAGCAGCGGTAGCGCCCGGTTGTCGGTCTCGACCGTTTCGTATGCGACGCAGGCCGCGCCGCATGCGCACAGAGCGCGCGTCAGCTCCTCGTTCGCCGCAAGGTGCAGGTACGTGAAGAGCACGAGATCCTCGCGCAGCCGCGCGTACTCGTCCGGCAAGGGCTCCTTCACTTTCAGGACGAGCTCCGAGTCCTGCCACACCTCGTCGACCGACCCTGTGCGCGCGCCGACGGCGAGGTACGCATCGTCCGTGAACGCGCTTCCCTCCCCCGCCCCCGCCTCCACGAGCACCTCGTGCCCGCGCTGGACGAGCTCGCGGGCGCCGGCCGGCGTCAGCGCGACGCGGTACTCGTCGGCCTTGATTTCACACGGGATGCCGATACGCACGGCGCCGCAACGATAACGCGCGCTAGCCGGTTGCGAGCCGGCGCGCGAGCTGCCCGGCGGCGAAGGCGGCGGCGAAGAACGCCGGGTCGTCGCGCGGCCCGCGGCCCATGTGATCGAGCGGTAGCCCCGCGCAAGCGTCCTCCCAGCCCGCGACGTCGACCTCTTCGGCAGCGAGCCATTCCGGTCGCTCGACGCCCTTCGGCCACGCAACGAGCACCGAGTCCGGGCAGGCGTTGATGACCGCACGAGTGTGATGCGAGACGCCGCGGTGACGCGGTCGCGGGTCGCGCTCCGAGTAGCGCACGGCGAGGACGGCTCGGCCCCCGAGCTCATGCGTCGCCGCCGCGGCACCTGCGGCGGCGAGGCCGCCATGGCCGAGTCGGGTTCCGGTGCCGACAATGCCGGGGCCGACCGAGCAGACGACGACGTCGTACTTCGCACCGGCCGCCCACGCCAGCGCCGAGTGGACGCCGACGCAGGTGACGTCACCGTCGATGCACGGTGCGGCTGCGACCGCCACGCCGACGAGCCCACGCGCCCTGAGGGCCCGCACGGCATCCGAAAGCGATACCGGGAGCGCGCCGCCGCCGACCTGGACATAGGCGACTCGCAGTCCCTCTCCGATCCCGGCACAGACAGGGGCGAGCTGGCTGTGCAGCGTGCAGCACACCGCCGGACGCCCGTCCAGATGGTCGGCGAGCTGCCCGTCCTCCTCCGCATGGCGCACGGCCTGCTGCATCGGCGTGTACGGCAGGGTCATCACGTGTGCCCTGGGAGGAGGCTCGAGCTCGAGGCCGCGCGTCAGATTCGCGTAGACGATGTCGAACCCGCCCGAACCCAGGCCGAGCTCGCGCGCCTGGACATTGACGATCACCTCGTCGTCGAGCGCGACCGGACCGGTGACGCGTGGATACGCGACGCACGGCCGCCCGTCGACCTCCAACCGAGCGAGGCCCTCGTGACGCTCCAGTACCGCGGTGACCCTGCCGCGGCGAAGGCTAAGCGGCACGCCTTGCTTCGTCGAAGAGCGCGAGCGTCACCTCCACCATGTTCTCCAGGTCGGAGACGGAGATCCGCTCCGCCGACGTGTGGATGTCGAGCATGCCGTTGGCGAGGTTGACGCACTCGAGGCCGCGCTCGTTGAAGACGTTCGCGTCGGCCCCGCCGCCCGAGAGGCCGAGCCGGGGCTCGAACCCGCAGCGCTGCAACGCCTTGCGAGCGAGCGCGACCGGCAGGTCGTCGGGGCGGAAGCGGTAGCCACGGTAGCTCTTCTTGAGATGCGTCTCGACCTCGCACTCGGCCAGGGTCGCGGCGAAGGCGAATGAGTCGAGCATCTCCTGGACGAGATCGGCGAGCTTCCGCTCGTCGTGGGAGCGGGCCTCCGCGAGCAGCGTGCACTCCTCCGGAACGATGTTGCCCGCTGTTCCGCCCGTGATCGTGCCGACGTTTGCGGTCGTCTCCTCGTCGACGCGGCCGAGCCGGAGATCCGTGATCGCGCGAGCGGCGGCGACGATCGCCGACCGTCCCTCCTCCGGATGCATCCCCGAGTGCGACGCGCGGCCGCGAAAGCGCACCTCCATCGCACGCGCGTGCGGGGCGCCGAGAATGACGTCACCGATCGGCGCGGCCTGGTCGTAGACGTATCCGACGCGGGCGCGGAGCCGGTCGGCGTCGAACGCGCCGGCGCCGAGCAGCCCGACCTCCTCCTTCGGCGTGAAGAGAAGCTCGATCCCGGCGTGGGGCCGGCGCTCCTCGATGCAGCGCCGGACCGCTTCGAGCATCGCCACAACGGCCGCCTTGTTGTCGGCCCCGAGAATCGTTCCGCCGTCGTTCCGGACGATCCCGTCCTCGACGACGGGCTCGATCGGACCGTCCGGCGGAACCGTGTCGAGGTGTGCGCAGAGAAAGAGCGGCGTTCCACCGTCGGGGCCGGTCGGCTCGACGGCCGCGAGGACGTTGCCGGCGGACGCGTCGATCCGCGCCCCGGCGTCGTCCTCGCTCGGCTCGAGGCCGAGCTCACGTAGGTAGTCGATGACGCGGTCCGCCACCGGTCGCTCCGCGCCGGGAGGGCTCGCGATCGCGGTCAGCTCGAGGAAGAGCGGAAGGAGCTCCGGAACGGCCACGACGCGATCTTAGGCTCGTTGGTCTTGGCGACCGGAAAGAAGGCGCAAACGGCGGGCGTTGCGCGCGGCCGCCCCCGGGGACGGTCCACTCCCCACCCCTTGGGGCGGGGCGTCGGGGTCCACCCGCCACCCGAGTCCGACGATACCGCGGTTGGGGTCACGACGCTGTGCCAATTCTGTGAAAGGAGACGCCGCGCTCCGGTTCGCGTCCGCCCGCCGCGACTCCACCGTCCGGGGGACAGGGAAATGCCTCGCGGACGGCCGCGGTTCGTGTTGACCGCGAAGCCGGAGCCCTAGGGCGCGGTCTCGAGGGCGACGCCCGCGCGCTCGCGCGCGCGCTCCAGCGCGGCGCCGACGAAGTCCCGGAACAGCGGCGCCGGCCGTGTCGGCCTCGACTTGAACTCCGGGTGGAACTGGCTGGCGACGAACCACGGGTGATCGGGGAGCTCGATGATCTCGACGAGCCTGCCGGACTGGAACGTGCCCGAGATGACGAGGCCGGACTCCACGAGCAGGGGCCGCAGGTGGTTGTTGACCTCGTACCGGTGACGGTGCCGCTCGTGGACGACGGGCTCGCCATAGGCCTCTCGCGCTCGCGTGCCGTCGACGACCTCGACTGCCTGCGCGCCGAGCCGCATCGTCCCGCCGAGGTCCTCGATCTCCTTCTGCTCCGGGAGCAGGTCGATGACCGGGTAGGGCGTCTCCGGGTCCATCTCCGTCGAGTTGGCGCCGTCGAGTCCGGCGGCATGGCGGGCGAACTCCGAGATGGCGACATGCATGCCGAGGCAGACGCCGAGATACGGGATCTGCCGCTCGCGGGCGACGCGGCAGGCGAGGATCTTGCCCTCCCAGCCACGGGAGCCGAACCCGCCGGGCACGAGGACGCCGTCGGCCTGCTCGAGCTCCGCCGCAGCCTCCTCGAGCGACATGCCCTCCGCGTCGACCCACCGCACGCGCACCCGGCAGCCGTGGTGAAGGCCCGAGTGCTTGAGCGCTTCGAAAACGGACAGGTACGCGTCGTGGAGCTTCACGTACTTGCCGACGAGCGCGATCTCCACCTCCTCCGCGAGGTCGCGGACGCGCTCCTCGAGCTCGAGCCACTCGCCGAGATCGAGGTCGCCGGCCGGCAGGCGCAGCTTCTCGCACACGAGCTCGTCGAGACCCTGGGCATGGAGCGCCGAGGGGACGAGGTAGACGTCCGGCACGTCCTCGTTGACGATCACCGCGTCCCGGTCGACGTCGGCGAACAACGCGATCTTGTCGCGGATGTCGGCCGACAGCGGCTCCTTCGAGCGGCAGACGACCACGTCCGGATGAATACCGATGCGCCGCAGCTCGTTCACCGAGTGCTGGGTCGGCTTCGTCTTCAGCTCGCCGGCGGTGTCCACGAAGGGCACGAGCGTGACGTGGACGTAGCAGACGCTCTCCGGGCCTTCCTCCCGCCGGAATTGACGGATCGCCTCCAGGAAGGGCAGTGACTCGATGTCGCCCACGGTGCCGCCGATCTCGCTGATGACGACGTCGGTGTCCGACGCCTCCGACATGCGGCGAACGCGGAGCTTGATCTCGTTGGTGATGTGCGGGATCACCTGGACGGTCGAGCCGAGGTACTCCCCCTTGCGCTCCTTGCGGAGCACCGCGTACCAGATCGCCCCCTGCGTGTGGTTCGCATTCCGCGAGAGGTTCTCGTCGACGAAGCGCTCGTAGTGGCCGATGTCGAGGTCGGTCTCGGCGCCGTCCTCGGTGACGAACACCTCGCCGTGTTGGAAGGGGCTCATCGTCCCCGGGTCGACGTTGATGTACGGGTCGAACTTCTGGACCTGGACCTTGAGCCCGCGCGCCTTCAGCAGCCGCCCCAGCGATGCTGCGACGATGCCCTTGCCGAGCGACGAGACGACGCCGCCGGTGACGAAGATGTACTTCGTCGGCCGCCTACTCACCAGGCGCGCCTTCCGGCGGCGTCGAGCGCGCGCAGACCCCAGGTGCGCTCGATCAGGCTTCCGAGTGAACGCCGCTCGCCGAGGACTGTAAAACCGGCGAGCAGCGCGATCGCTGCGGCACGGCCTCGTCCCGTGAGTCGGCTCACGGACTTCAAGCCTAGCATCGCGCCCAGCGCGTTCGAGCCCGCGTCCCCCAGCATCGCCATCTCGCGGAGATCGTACGGCAGCAGCACGACGGCGCTTGCCCTCGGCGCCCCGAGCACGAGCGCCGCCGCCAGATAGGCCTTCAGCGCACGGCCAGGCGCCGTATCGAGCTGGTTGAGCGCGTTCGCGGCGAGACCGACAAGCAGGGCGCCCGACGCCCGGCGCGTCGCGGCGAGCCCCACCAGCGGAATGGCGACGAGCTTGACCACGCCCGTCGTCGAGCCCGACCGCAGGTGCTCCCAGAAGCCGCGTTCGGGCCCGCTCCAGACGTCGTCGGCCAGGCCGATCAGCGAGACCAGCGCCACGGCGGGGTCGCCCTGGAGGCTGATCAGCCAGCCGACGACCGGCAGTCGCAGGCCGCGAAAGCTCACCGCGAGCGGCCCGCAGGCGAGCAGTGCATGAACGAGCTGGCGGCCGCGATGCAGGAAGCCGACGAGATCGCGGCCCGTTGCGCGATGTACGAGCGGCAGCTCGACCTCACGGACGGTGAGGCCCGCCCGGACGGCGTCGATCGTCATTCGCACCTCGGCGCCGAACCCTGCCGCCACCGGAAAGCAGGCGCGCCGCGCCGCCGTCGAGAGCGCGCGTTGCCCCGACAGCGGCTCCCGCGCGGCAAAGCCTGACCCGGCCCGCACGAGCGCGCGGGCGATCCGCTTCGCCAGACCGAGGCCGCCGCCCCGGCGCTCCGCGAAGGCCGCGATCGCGAGATCCGCCTGCGCATCCGCCAGCGGCCGCAGGTCCCCGCGCACGTCGGCGTCGCAGAGAAGCAACGGCCCGGGCGGCAGCGTCCGCTCGGCGAGCGAGAGGGCCTGACCCTTGCCCAGGCGCGGGAGACGCAGCACGTCCGCGCCGGCGGCCTCGGCGAGCGCGGCGGTCCGGTCGATCGAGCCGTCGTCGGCGACCACGATCGTCGCGCCCGGAAACGTCTCCGCGAGCTGCCCGACCGTCTGCCCGATCACCGCCTCCTCGTCCCGTGCCGCCACGAGGACGGTGAGCCGGTCAGCCACGCGCCGTCGTCGCCACCTCCGGGACGGACGCGACCTGGGGCAGCACGCCCGCCGTGGCCGTGTCCCTGAACCCGTAGTTCCCGGGCTGGCCGCCGGCGAGCAGGAGGACGAGGGCGGCACGGCCGGCCGGGTCGTCGACCGCGTCGACCGTCGACAGGTTCGCCCGGTCGAACGGCGCGATCGCCGACCACGGAGACTGCGAGCTCTCGACGCCGACGGCCGGGACGCCGCCCGCGGCGATCCCCGCGTACAGCCCGCGGAGCAGCTCCTCGGTCGGGCCGCGCTGCAGCGCGGCCGAGCGCGCGACGACGACGCCGTCCGCTGCTCGTCCGCTCGTTCCGGACCGCTCTTCGACGAGCACCCCCGAGAGGCGATCCCAGAGCGGCGTCTCACCGCCCGACACGAGCTCGTGCCCGAGCTCCCGCCCGAGGGTGACCAGCCGGCCCGAACCCTCATATGCGGCGAGGGCCGGCCGGCCCGAGAGCTCGCCGTCGAGCGCGTCCGGGTCGATCGGCACCTTGATCGCGCGCAGCCGGAGCATCCCCGGCGCCCCGGCGTCCTGGAGCGCCGTCTCGACGGAGCCGTTGACCCTGTCGTCGACGGGGCCGACGAACACGACGGCGATCCGCTTGCCCTGAAGGCGATCGCCGACGAGCTCGGGATACGCGGCTCGAAGCATCGCGTCCGCGGCTCGCCGGCTGGTCGCGTCGGCGCCCCTGCTGCGGCGCAGGCCGTCGACCTGGTGGCGGAGATCGGAGATCTCCTTCTCGAACAGCGACCGCTCCGTCCCGCGCAGGAACCCGCGGTCCGAGATCCCCAGGCCGACGACGATCCCCAGCAGGAGGGCGACGAAGACGGCCGCGAGCGAGGCGACGTGGTAGCGGAGATCGAACACGCGCGCGCCTTATCCGAGCCCGACGAGGTCGCGGACGCGCTCGCTCAGCAGCCCGATCAGTCGGCGGATACCCGGATCGGCTGCCACCGCGACGACGACGGCGCCGACGGCCCCGAGCGTGAACGCGATCAGCGGCCAGAGACCGACCCGTCGGCTCACGAGCCGTGAGATCCCGCGGGCGTCGACGAGGATCTCCCCCACCTTCAGGCGCGTGACGAACGTCGACGACATGCCCGCCCGGTCGCGTTCGAGGAAGTCGATCAGATTGAAGTGAGTGCCCACGGCGACGAGGAGGCGCGCGCCCTTCTCGTAGGCGAGAAGCAGCGCGAGGTCCTCGCTCAGGCCCGGCGCGCGCACGGTGGCGTAGGGGACGCCGAGCTGCTCGAGCCGCTCCGCGCCCGGCGCCCTGCCGTCGGCATACGCCTGGACGAGGAGCTCGGCGCCGCTGCGGAGCGCGCCCTCGGAGACCGAGTCCATGTCCCCGACGATCACGTCAGGGCGGTACCCCGCCTCGCGGAGCGCGTCCGCTCCGCCGTCGACGCCCACGAGCACCGGGTCGAAGCCACGGATATACGGACGGACGATGCGAAGGTCGCGCTTGTGGCCGGGCCCGCGCGCCACGACGAGCGCGTGCCGATCCCGAAAACGCGTCCGGAGCGGCGGAAAGTCGATGCCCTCGGCCAGGATCCGCCCCTCCTCACGCAGGTGCAGGAGCGTGTTCTCGACGAACGCCTCGAGGGACTCCGTCACTCGGCTTCGCTGCTCGGCGAGCGCGAGCTCGAGCTCGACGGCCTCCACCGTTATGCCGGCGCCCACTCGCACGCCGTCACGGAAAAGCGTCGCGCCGCGGATGGTGACGACGTCGCCCTCCGAGAGCTCCTCGAACAGCGGAGCGCCCGGCATCTCGATCAGCCGGACACCGCTACGCAGCAAGAGCAGCGGCCCCGGCTTCGGGAAGCGCCCGGTCTGGGACGCCGCGACGTTCACGACCACCCGCACACCGGACTCGACGAGCTCCTCGGCCGAGACGCGATCGAGATCGGCGTGGTCGATGACCGCGATGTCGCCCGGCTTCAGCCGGTGGACGAGGCGCTTCGTCCGTCGGTCCAGCCGCGCGGGTCCCGTGTACTCGACGAACGAGGTGGCGCCGCGAGCGAGCGCCTGGGCGATGGAGGACTCCTGCTGCGTGATCGCGCGCATCTTCTAGCGATTTTGGTCGAGAAGCGCCAGCAGCTCGCGACCGCCGACCATGCGCTCCAGCTCCTCGCGCCGTGCGTCCTCGTCGAGGAGCTCGATCCGCGTGTGAGTCGGGTCGCCGGGGACCTTCTCGACACGGAAGTGCCGCTCCGCCCGGCTCGCGATCTGCGGAAGGTGGGTGATCGTCACGACCTGCGCGCCCACCGCGAGCCGCTGGAGGGCGTCCCCGACGGCGTGGGCGGTGCGGCCGCCGATCCCGGCGTCGATCTCGTCGAAGATCATCGTCTCGCCGCCGCCGACGGTCGCGATCGCGAGCGCGATCCGCGACAGCTCGCCCCCCGACGCCGTCTCGGCGACCGGGGCGAACGGCAGCCCCGGGTTGAGCCGGACGTGGAACGCGACCTCGTCCGTCCCCGTCGGCCCCGGCTCGCGTGTGCCTAGCTCGGCCTGGAAGAGCCCGTCGAGGCCGATCGCCCGAAGCTCCTCGGTCACGGCCACGGCGAACGGTTCGGCCGACTGCGCTCGTGCCTCGCTCAGCGCGCTCGCCAGGCTGTCGACCTTGGCCTGCTGCTCCGCGAGGTCGCGCTCCGCCACCGCCGCCGGATCGTCACCGCTCGCGGCCCGCGCGAGCTCCACCGCGGCCGCCTCGGCGCGAGAGATCAGCTCATCGTACGAGGCGCATGCGAAGCGCCGTTTCGCGTCTGCAATTCGCGTCAGCTCGGCCTCGACCTGTTCCAGGCGGGCGGGGTCGGCCTCGAGCGTGTCGAGGAATGCGCGCAGCTCCGAACCGGCCTCGCGTAGGCGCACCTCGGCGTCACGGAGCTCGGCCGCGGTGGCGGACAGCTCCGGTGCGATCGACTCGACGGCCGACAATGCGCGCTCGGCGGCTGCAACGTGCGCCGCGGCACCCGTGCCGTCCTCGGGTGCAAGCGCCTCGGCGGCTGCCCCGGCGGCCGCCGCGAGCTCGGTGACGTGTCGGAGTCGTTCACGCTCGGCGCGGAGCTCGTCCTCGAGGCCCGGCGTCAGCCCGTCCGCAGCGGCGGCCAGCGCCTCGAGCTCCGCGAGCCGGCCCGCGAAGGCGGCGCGGTCACGCGTCGCCTCCGCGTGCCGGCGGCGGGCGGCGGTGAGCTCCATCCAGGCTCGCCGCAGCGCTGTGCGGCGACGGAGCTGCGTCTCGCCGACGTACCCGTCGAGCACGTCGACCTGATACGCGGCGCGCGCGAGCCTGCGCTGCTCGAACTGGCCCGACATGGCGACGAGCCGCTCCGTCACGGCCGCGAGATCCTCGCGGGCGACGCTCCGGCCCCACGCATAGGCGCGCGAGCGCCCCTGCGCGGAGACACGGCGAGCGAGGACGAGGCCGTCCTCGTCCTCCGGCCGGAGGTCGGCTAGCGCCGCCAGCTGCTCGTCGTCGAGGAGCCCGTCCGGGACGTCGAGCTCGGCCTCGACGTACGCCTCCTCGGCGGCCGGCCCGACGGCGGCCGCATCGCCTTTCGTGCCCAGGAGGAGCCCGATCGCCTGCGCGAAGATCGTCTTCCCGGCCCCCGTCTCCCCCGTGATGGCGTTCAGGCCGGGCGCCAGCTCCAGGTCCGCATCCCGGATCAGGACGAGGTTCTCGATCCGGAGCCGGCGGAGCACCGGCGACATGGTATGCGCGCGACCGTACGACCGACAGCGGCGTTCGCGGACAGGCCTCAGAGCGTCTAATGGAGTGTTGCTTCGTCGTCGGGGTGGATGAACGCCTCGCGGCGTACAGCGGCGCCCGGCGGCACAAGGCTTCACTCCGTTAGACGCTCTTAAGCGGCGAAGACCCGGCGATACCGCCGAAAGAACGTCGCCTCGGGCAGCGTGGCGAGGAGGC
>Ga0075433_10000870_pt1 | contig 21157 bp, 23 predicted proteins | sample RhiMethybrSRZTD2_FD_75299 | JGI IMG/M metagenome (GOLD analysis project Ga0075433, IMG submission 75299) | Populus rhizosphere microbial communities from Tennessee, USA - Rhizosphere MetaG P. TD hybrid SRZTD2 | ecosystem: Host-associated > Plants > Roots > Rhizosphere > Soil | place: USA... | reverse complement strand
CTCGGGCTGGGCTTTTGGTACCATGGGAGTTAAGGAAACCAGTTCGAAGCCTCAGGGTAAATCTGACAGTGTGATTTGGCCGGGCGGCTGAGAGCAGTGTCCGGATCGAGTCAACGTCGCTGGCGTTGCTGCTTCTCTTCAAAAACGCTGGCCTGATCGAAGTCCTGATCTGCCCCAGGGCGTGCGCAACGCGAGGCGGATTCCCCTAGCCGCTCTTGCGGAGCCAAAGAGGGCGAGTGTCCCTTCACGTTCCCTCACCCCAGTCCAGCCGACTCAGCGAAGAGGCTACAAATCATTCATGGCCCGGAAGCTTGAACTCATCATTCAGGCGCATTGCAAGCTCGGTGAACAAATCGGCCAAGGCGGAACGGTCCGTCTTCTCCTTGCGCAGCTCCTGAGCCTCCCGGTCCAGGACTCCGCGCAACGATTCGTACTTTTGGCGGATTTCCTCGGAGAGGCTTTTCGACTGATCCAGAATCTGTTGACGCAGCTCGCGCTGGCTTTTCACAGCCTGCTCATCGAGTTGTGCGACCTTCTTTTCCAACGATTTGCCTGTCTCCTTAAGCTCCCGAGATATCTCCTTCAGAACTTCGATGCGCTCGGCTTGCTCGGTTTTGAGCCGATCCGATAGCGACTCAATTTCCTTTTTGGTAAAGCCTTCTAGAGAGTCGAACCGTCTCTTGATTTCATCCCTCAAGTCGGCAGATTCTTTCGTGAGTCGCTCTTCCAAGCGAGCCATTTTCTTCTCAAGCTCCCGACTTTGGCTGCCAAAGAGAATATCTCTGATCTTGTCAATACTTCCGCCCTCGGGCGACTCTACTCCGGGGAGTTGAGATTTGTTGCTGATTTCCGTTGCGCCAGCCCTTCCTGCCTCAGCTCCGGAAGAATTGATTTTCTTTAGTTCGGCCTTGCTCATAGATTTTTTCTTCTCCTTGCTGTTCTTCTTGTGCAAGTGCACGGGGCGAGCTCTCAAGCTCGGACTCCTTCCCAACAGCACGCGCTGATCGTCGGTCGAGGATTACGTCTTAGGCAGTATAATTTAGGTGCAGCGGTTTTGCAAATGGGTGAGTTTCTCAACAAAGATACAGGAGGGAGTGCGCCTTTTCCAGCGCATACCCGGAATGCAAAGCACCGGCGTAACCGAAATGATTTTGCAGTGGACCGGCCCCTTCTCCAAGAAGTAGCATTGTTATGTACGTCTCGCGCTACACGACATCGCCGCCCCTTAACACCAGGCAGCTTCGAGTGGACGGAGACCTATCATGTCTTTGCTAGTGGATTGCTTAATGCTAGTGACTCACCCAGCCTTCACTTTCCGGCACTGTCAGGACTGCGACCCGGAATCTCCCTGATTGCCCATGGATTTGACGAAAGACATCTCTGGCCTATTTGCCACATTGGATTTTGCGGTGCTGCAAGAGCTGGGTGATGGGACTTTTCGTCCTATCACCCCGCTCCCAGGTTGGTTTCTGAAATTCTGTCCGATCGGACCTGGCGAGCAACTCTTCCGCATCGAAGAAACCTTTCTCTTTCTAGAGGCCTTTCTCCCTGAGGCACGTTCGGTTTGGCAGCGAAAAGACTCCGGCCGGATTCAGTCAGGGCCCTGGACTGAATTGGATTCCACGGGAAGAGAGCTGACTTTGAAGGCCACAGCGCTTCTTCATGCGGAAGGAAGATTTCTCTTAATTGAGCAGCTCACGGACGAGTTCGAAGAAGCGCAGCAGGTGCTTCAGAAGGCCCGGGAAGGTTCTTTAGAGATCGAGCGACTCATGCGGGTTGGCGAAGCCCTGCGACTGAGCGAAGAGGAGGCTCGAAGCTTCCTGAGGTCCGTGCCGGATCTCATGTTCCGCCTAAGCAGAGACGGGACCTATGTGGACTTCGACAGTGCGGGAGCGGCAGGGTCAAGTACGCTTCCCATGGGCACGGCTCCCAAACGGCTTCACGAAATATTGCCGGAGACAGTGGTTCAGCAATTTATGGAGTGTGTGCATCGCGCCCTCGATGCGGGGGGCACACAGGTCTTTGAGTATCAACTCGATGTGAGTGAGGAAACTCGTGACCTGGAGGCCAGGATTGCGATTTGCGGAAAGGACGAGGTATTGGTCATCGTCCGTGACATTACAGAGCGAAAGCACGCTGAAATGGAGTTGGCAGAAAGGCTGCAGAGACTGAAGAACAGTCGTGATGATCTGCTGTTGATCCTGAACCAGCTCCGTCTAGGCACGGCGCTCACTGACGGCGAGGGACGCTGCGTCTTTCTCAGCCAGACCGCACAGCAGATGTTTGGACTTCGCGAGGAGGATGTTCTGGGGAAAACCTGGGAGGAAGCAAAGCTCTTTGGTACCGAGGATCTGGAACGCCTCACTGCCACGTCGCACCGAGCTCAGTCAGCAAGAAGCCGTGTGGCGATCCACTGGGAAAGGCGTGACGGGCGCCAGTATTGGATGGAAGTCGACCTGCAAGATGATCCCAGCAATCCACCGAGAAGAATCTTCTTTTTTTATGATGTCTCCGAGGTCTATGATCTCCGCCGCCTGCTCGATGAGAAAGCACAGTTTGAGAACCTGGTCGGCAAGAGCAAGCCGATGCAACATGTATATCGTTTGATTCAGGACTTGGCCGCGGTGGACTCGACAGTGTTAATCGAAGGCGAGACTGGGACTGGAAAGGAACTTGTCGCCAGAGGTATCTACTCCCGAAGTCATCGCCACGACCGGCCGTTCATTGCCGTTAATTGTGCCGGTCTGACCGAGGCGTTGGTAGAAAGCCAGTTGTTCGGACACCGGCGCGGATCCTTCACGGGCGCTGTGGCGGATTCCCAGGGCCTGTTTGAAGCAGCCGACGGCGGAGTGCTCTTTCTGGATGAAATCGGCGACATTCCACTCCGTGTCCAAACCAGCCTTCTTCGTGTCTTGCAGGAAAGAGAGATCACGCGTGTCGGTGAAACCAAGCCCCGACGAGTCAATGTGCGAGTTCTTGCCGCCACCCATCGCAACCTGAGCAAGGAGGTGGATAGCGGGAACTTTCGGGCGGATCTTCTCTATCGAATCCGGGTCGCCAGAATCCAGATTCCACCGTTGAGGGAACGGATGGAGGATATTCCATTGTTGGTCTCCCGTTTTCTCGGCGATTTTCGAGCCATCACCGGAAAACCCGTTCAGGAAGTTTCGACTAAGACCCTGGGTAGACTGATGGAGTATGCCTGGCCGGGCAATGTCCGCGAACTGAAAAGTGCTATCGAATTTGCGTTGATCCATTGCCACGGGTCGGTTATCCGTCTCGAGGACCTTCCTCCCGAATTGAAAGAGACGCCATTAGCTGCAGGAGTCCCATCGCCGCAATCAGCGGATCTTATTAACCTGGATGAAAAAGACCGGTTACTGGCCGCGCTCAGGCGCACTGGCGGCAACCGCACGCTAGCCGCTCGGATGTTGGGCATTGGCCGTGCCACCCTCTACCGTCGAATGTCGAGTTTGAACCTCCCTGTCGAGTAGCAGAATCAAATCTCCGTCTTCGATCGTCTCAATTGAGACAGGAATGAGACAGTCTACTGTCTCAACAGGATGTCTCGTCCGCCGCTCCTGAAATCCCGCTTCACGGCATTGTCCTCAGCAACAGAACAGGTTAACTGCATTCATTTCCTTTGGCAGCTGGGCTGCTTTTGGGTTGAGCGAAGTACCGACTACAGAGTTTAGTATCTGGTTAAAGAAAGCAAAATAGGACAACAGATGAAATCGAGCAATCTGTCAACCCAAGGAGCAACCACTTTGTTCAGAGCAGGGATCACCGAAATTAGTGCTTCCTCCACCAAGAGTTTCGACGACGCAATTCAAATGGGGATCAAACGAGCCAATGAAATGCTTAAGAACGTCGGAGGTACTTGGATTCGGAACAAGAAAGTTGTCCTTAGCGGTACGGTTACCGAGTATCAAGTCACGATAGAAGTCACATTTGTTGTTGAAGAATAGAGTTTCTCTGCATGGGCTGTTTCCCCAACCCAGTCAAAGGCTCGGCCATGGAACTTATCGAAACCTTAACAAAAGAGCTTGGCGTAAAACAGGAGCAAGCTAGAGGAGGTGTTCGCATCCTCTTTCAGATCGTCAAGGAAACCTTAGGCGAAGAGGATTTCTACAAGGTCGCACGACTTCTTCCTGACCTCGAGGAAATGGCTACAAGAGTTCCGGGAAACGGATGCGTGGAGGGGGGCTGGCAAGAATTGACTTCAACCAGGACGCGTGGGCTCGGGACGAGAAACCTGGAACGCCTGGCGGGAGGATTCCTGAGTCTTGGGTTGGACTGTACCATGGTCAATAGGTTCATTCCCTTTATGGTGTCCTACGTTCGCCACAAGGGCGGAGATGAGATCAACAGCCTGAGCGAAAGGGACTTGAGGTAGGAGTTGAACCAACTTCTTTAGCGATTGGGAGATCAGCCGTGGAACTCATTGAGGTATTGCAGAAGAAGCTAGGGCTTGAAGAGGAGCAAGCAAAGGGAGGAGCAAGTGTCCTCTTCCGGCTGGCTAAGGAAAGGTTGAGGATAGAGGATTTTTCGAGGGTGGCGCATTACGTTCCAGACATCGACGAGATGATTGAAGCGGCCCCAGAATTCGGAGGACCAGTCAGTAGCTTTAGCGGCTTGGGTTCAGCCATTGGAGGCGAGATCGCGGCCCCGGATACTTTGTCGAGCCTGGCAGATGAGTTCTCAAAACTTGGCTTGGACACTCGTAGAATTAGTAAATTTGTTTCGCTGGTTTTGAAAGATCTTCGGAGCAAAGGCGGAGAAAGAACGAAACTCCTGCTTGAAAAGGCCCTGAGATAGGCGTTGGAGCTCCCTCTTTGAAGGTCGGCCAGAGGCTGTTGGGACATCCAGCTTGAAGGGGATCACCTGCTGATGTTCGCAAATCATGAGATCTTCAGTAAAGCCGGCGGCTTGAATTTGTGAACCGCAGTCTGTGTTTGGAAGCCACTCGAAGTGGCTAGCGATTGAACTTGATCGCACCCCTTCCCGTTTTACCAGCCCACGACTTGTGCCACTGAGTACTTCAAGGGAATCAAAACCAGCATGTGCACATGGTCCCGCAGCAAATGGTTTTCTTCGATCTGGCTTTCGCATTGCCGTGCCAACTCCCTCAGCAAATCCGCGAGTTGGTGGCGGAGTGCACCATACAACACTTCCTTGCGATACTTCGGAATAAACATCAGGTGGTATTTACATTCCCACTTAGAATGTTTTAGGCTTTCACCATCGATCATCAAAAGTCTCCTTTCCAGGCCCCTTTGAGCGGTTCACGGTTAGGAGACTTTCTTGTTTCACCCGCAGTTGTCAAGCTTTGCTGTCCGCCAGCAAAGCTGGGCTTTACCTAAATAAGACTATAGAGCCGCCTGCTTCTTCGTCTCGAAGCTCGCCTCCCCGGGCGAACCTTTCCACCAACGGGAGAGTGGGTAGGAAGTGAGAACACGGCCGCAGTCATTGAGATGCTGCAGAGAGGTCAGGGGAGCGGCGGCTTGGCCTACAGCGTTATCAAGAAAGGACTGCCTGAGTTGGGTCTGCTGGGGGGCTAACTTCCATGAAAATTCAGTGCGCCGCTGACCGGGGAACGCGAAGTCCATTGGTGTGCCAACCTGACTCACAAATTCTCAAGAAGCACCACATAGACGTGGTAAGATTATGCACGAAATTCAACCCACCTATATCCTGAGCCTGATTCGGTTGTGAGGTAGCACGCATCAAGGAGGATTCGAGTACCAACGGGCCGAGCCACTTCAACGTTGGCGATGAGTCTCGCAAACACACTTATTAAGGAGGAAGGTCACTATGAAAGGCTTTAGGGAATTTCTACTCAAGAACCAGGTGCTGAGCCTGGCCGTGGCAGTCATTATGGGAGGAGCCATTGGGAAAGTGGTCTCCTCCCTGGTGGCGGACATTCTAATGCCATTCATCAGCCTGGTCATACCTGGCGGAGAATGGCGCTCCGCAAAGTTCGTTCTCTCGAGGAGCACCAGTCCCGATGGCAAGGAAATAGTCAACGCCCTTTCTTATGGGACTTTTTTTGGAAGCATTGTTGACTTTGTGATCATTGCCTTCTGCGTTTACATCATCATGAAGGCCCTGATCAAAGAGGCTCCAGCTCCCGAGCCTGCTCCTACAAAGCAATGCCCGCGCTGTACCGAAACGATTCCATTGGCAGCCAAAAAATGCAAGTACTGCACCGCTGATTTGGTTGTCGGACAGGTGAATTGATACAAGAACCGCCGCGGATTGGCACCATCCTCTCTGCTGAGGCGTACCGTTTGTATGCGCCCGCGATGTGCGACGCTGCAAGAATTTGCTCTCGTTTTGACAATCACGCAGAAGCCACGCCCAACGGAGCGAGGCGGCCGCCTTCGATCAAGACACGGATTGCAAAGCGAGCGACGGGGGTCCAGGCGCAAGACGAGAAAGAACGTGCGGATCAGTAGCCTCGAGATAGCCGCTTTTCCAAGGGGGATTCGGGGGAAGCGCCTCTAGATGAATGTGGGGAGCGGTTACACAATTTTTCACTGCTTCGCTCTTGGGAGCTTCTGAAGAGGTACGACGCGGAGGGCGCCGTTTCCAATGAATCGCCAAACGTTACGAGCATCCGGGATGGCCAGGTCTCCTGCCCCGGTGATCCTCTCACAGGAGCTTCCGGGGTAACTTAGCGAAATTAACGAAGTCGCTTTGATCCGTTGTCAATCTCATTCAAGGAAAGGAGCGGAGTATGACTGACCAAAAGGACACACCTCCGGATGGCTGGGATGCCACGCAATGGCACGAAGTGCAACCAGGCGATACACTCTCCAAAATCGCACAGAAGTATTACGGTGACGCCAGTCTCTATATGCAAATCTTTAACGCTAATCAGGACGTGCTGAAGGATCCTAATCTAATCAAGGTTGGACAGAAGCTGAGAATCCCATAGCGACTGAAAAATCATTAATCGTGGTGACACTCCAGGAGGAGATTCCATGAAGAAACACGTTGCTCAGGTTGTTGCAATAGGAGTGGTGCTGCTGCTGGCTGCCTGCTCCAGTAGCAAAGTGCCAGCTGACCAGGCCATCAAGGCAGCGGAGTCGGCCTATGATGCTGTCAAAGTAGAGGCCCTCAAGTATGTTCCTGATCAAGCCCAGGCGGTGGAGACGTCTTTGAACGCCGCGAAGGCAAGCTTTGCCAAGGGTGACTATGAAGCTGCTCTGAATTCCGCCAAGGACGTGCTGCCCAAGGCCCAGGGGTTAGCGTCGGCAGTAGCTGCTAAGAAGGACGAGTTGACCAAGAAGTGGGGCGAGGTGAGCGCTGGCCTGCCCCGGCTGGTGGAAGCCATTAGAAGCCGCGTGGACATCTTGTCTAAGAGCAAAAAACTGCCAGCGGGGCTGGACCAAACTAAGTTCAACGGGGCGAAGTCTGGTTTGGCTGAGCTCACACAGACCTTGTCTGAGGCTAATGGGGCTTTCCAGTCCGGCAACCTCGCCGATGCCGTTGCCAAAGTCAAGCTTGTCAAAGACAAGGCCCTTGATATCATGACCACGCTTGGAATGCAGGTGCCAGCTGGAGCCAAGAGCTGAGCAACCCCATTCAATGTTCCAGCCCGATAGTAGTTCTGTAGAGTCTTGGGGCAGTGGGAAAATTGGCTGGGGTGTCATGGGCCTCCGGGGATCCGGTAACTCCGGCGCATTGGAGGCCGCCTAACCTCACGCTATGCTTTTCGGAAAGCCCAAATTTTTAGCAGCTTCCGGGCGGGTCGGCTCACATATCCACGTCAAGTTTTCAGCTGCTGCTTAAAACAGTCGCATAGGAGAGAATATGAGAATTTTCCACTGGATTTGGTTCGCTCTGACAGGTTTCCTCGTGGGGCTGTTGGCTCGGGCAGTCTTGCCTGGTTCAGACAAGATGGGCCTAGTTGCCACTACCGTGGTCGGTATCGTCGGGTCAATGCTGGGAGGCTTCCTCGGCGGGTTAATTTCAAGACCCAAGGAGGGAGCGACATTCCATCCAGCTGGTTTGTTCATGTCAATCGTCGGGGCTGTTGTCCTGCTAATCCTCCTGAGGTTCATTTGACGACTCGGCCACTTGTGGGCAAGCATCAAGACAGAAGCGGGAGTCAATGTACTCGACGATAACTAAAGCTGTTCCATTGGTTGTTTCAACTTACAAAACCTTGGCAAAACCAAACTGAAAGGAGATTGCAAGTATGAAGCGCTCTATGATCCAGATATCTATTCTTCTTTTGATTTCTGTCTTGCTCGTTAGCGCAGGTGCCAAGACCTACCAGGTTACGGGGCCTGTTCTGGACATCAAAGGAGACGTCGTCACAGTGCAAAAGGGCACTGAAAAGTGGGAGATCACCCTCGACAAAAGCACCAAAGTTACCGGCGACTTAAAGGTCGGGTCTAAGGTGACCATTGAATACGAGATGAAGGCCACAACCATCGACGTCAAGCCGGCTACGGCTAAAGGAGCGGCCACGAAGTCGGAAGCCGGCAAAAAGAAGTAGCGGCCTGCTTTTGTATTTCTTTAGTTGGGCGCTACCGCAACGTAAAAGCCGCGGGAATCAAGACTCTCGGACGCCATGCGACTCGCCCGGAGGATCGTTAGGGAGTGCGTTTTGCCGGATGAACGCAGTCCGAATTCGTTGCGGTGGCGCGCCCGGATTCACCGTGTCCCAAGTGAGACAAAATTGCGGGGGGAGATGTGTCTGAGCATCCTCGCCTGAATGGAGGCGCATATGGTTACACATAATGGCGGTCATTCCAATGTTCGTTTTACCAGCCGGCTTACTCGTGCCCTGCGATATGCCGTTACGGTGACTGCAATCCTTGCTCTTGCTTCCGCCCCGCTGATGCAGGCTGACCGCACGCCGCTCAAACCCGGTTGGAACATGTTCTCGCCACAGCAAGATGTGGAAGTGGGACAACAGGCCGCGCGCGAGGCGGAACAACAACTACAGTTGTTGAACGATGCGCGAGTGGACCAGTATCTGAATAAGTTGGGACGCAGCCTCGCAGCCTATGCCCCAGGCGAGCGGTTTTCTTACCAGTTCAAGTGCATCAATGACCGGGCCATAAACGCTTTCGCGCTGCCTGGCGGGTTTGTTTACGTTAACCGCGGAGCGATTGAAGCCGCCGACAATGAGGCTCAGCTCGCCGGCGTGATGGCCCATGAGACCTCACATGTAGCCCTGCGCCATGGCACGAACCAAGCCACCAAGGCCTCCGTCGCTCAGGCTCCACTTGGCATCCTGGGTGGGATGCTGGGCGGCAACTCCGCGACCGCCATGCTGGCGCAGTTAGGAGCGGGGTTCGCTGCCAAGTCCATCTTGCTGAAGTATTCTAGAACGGACGAGAGCCAGGCCGACATCATGGGCACCCAGATTCTCTACGATTCGGGTTACGACCCGCGAGCCATGGCCCAGTTCTTTGAAAAGATCCAGGCGGAAAGCAAGGGTGGGCAGCTGGAATTCTTCAGCGACCATCCAAATCCCGACCACCGAATCGAGCGCGTGGACGAAGAGATTCGTAATCTGGGCGGGGCTCGGCCCGGCTCGAAGACAGATTCCCCGGAGTTTCAACAAATAAAGCGGTCTCTTCTCGGGCGCCCGGCTCCTGCGGGAAAAAGCAATGGGAAGCAGTTGTCGGCGAACACTAGCAACCCTCAGGCGAGGTCCGGCAGCGATGGCTTGCAGATACTGACAGCCAGCTACGGCGCCAAAGAAAGGTTCGCCGACGTGCGTCAGTTGCTCCAATCACGGGTGCAGAACAACCGATTGAACCTGCAGATCACCAACACATCCATGGGCGGTGACCCGATTGAAGGTGAGGCTAAGACTCTTCGCGTGAGCTACGCGCTGGCAGGCAGAACCTACGAGGCGGTAACAGAGGAGAACCAATCCATTTCCATTCCTACTGAGCAACAGTTGAAGGAAATGGAGGCAGCCAGGCGGAGCAGCGCGTCGGGATTGCGAATACTCACGGCCAGCTATGGCGCTAAGGAGAAATTTGCCGATGTGCGCCAGTTGCTCCAGTCCCGTGTGCAAAATGACCGACTCAACCTTCAGGTCACCAACGCGTCGATGGATGGCGACCCGATTGAAGGTGAGGTGAAGACGCTTCGTGTGAGCTATGCTTGGGCTGGCAGAACATACGAAGTCACGGTAGCGGAGAACCAATCCATTTCCATTCCGAGTGATCAGCAGCTGAAAGAGACGGCAACTGCCGCGCGGAGCGATCTTCCAATCGATCGACCTTCGAACCGCTTGAAAACTTTTGAGAATTCGGTCCTCCACATCGAATACCCCGACAATTGGCAGGTCTACGGGCAGGGGGACGCCGTCACTATCGCGCCGCGTGGCGGTCTCGTCGACGACAGAAACGGCAATAAGGCGCTGGCTTACGGTGTGATTGTAAACATTTATGAACCCCACTCCGATCGCCAAGAGAGACGCCAGCTACAAACAGAGCGTAACGCAGAGTCTTCGAGAATGTCGCTTGAGGAAGGCACTGAGAGGCTGATTCAAGGATTTCAGGAATCGAACCGGAACATGCGCGTGGTTCGCCGCGCTGAGGACATCCGTGTCGGCAACCAGCGCGGGCTTTCGACTTACCTTTCTAATGATTCACCCCTTGGGGATCGCGAGACAAATTGGCTGGTCACGCTGCAGCGTTCCGAAGGTTTGCTCTTTCTAATTCTGACGGCGCCCGAGCGCGATTTTCCCGACTACCAACGAACGTTCCAGCAGCTGGTCAACTCGGTTCGCCTGCCTTAGTTCGTTGCGGGCGACGCAAGCAGCAGCCCGAAAGCATTTGGGCGCCCTCGCCAGCGTCGGGAGGAAACTCAAAGAGTGCGCACCGGTTCGCACACCACAACCCGAGATGGGGGCTGCTCGTCCCGTGAACGCCGTCAGGCCAGGCGCGAGAGCACCAGTGTCGTCAGCGAATAGATCAATCCAAGAGCCAGTATGACAGCGCCAACCAGGCGCTCATTGTCGTGGCAGAACCATAGATAAATTCCGGTCGCACCCAGAAAGAAAAGCCCAACTGAACCCAGCAGAGAGAAGAGTGACCACGCATTCGACGGCACGAAGTCGTGCCAAAAGCCATGGTTCGTATGCAGGCTCACGAGGGTTTCTAGAAAACCCGCCCGATGTGTCTGAATCTTCACTTCACCACCCGATCCTGAATAAATGACAGTGGACTCGGTTCCTGGTCTGACAATCGAGAAGCGGATCTCCTTCGCCTCTTGTTTGGTGTCTCTCAGCTCGCCCTTCAACCCATGATTTTGCATCAGCTCGAACGCCAGCGCGCGCGGTGTCCGAGAACTTTCCGGGTTCACCTGAACCGTTCGCTCTTGACTTTCCCGCAGGGGCTTCAACCACTGCCGATAGATAATTGTCAGAGAACTCAGGGCGAATAGCATGGCGTAGAAGAAGAATGCTATTCCGAGAATGAGATGCACGTTTCGCATTAATCGGAACATCCCGTCACCTCGTTGCACTCCACAGAACCAGCGTAGCGGTCGCAGTCGCGCTCATTAGAATGAGCGCCCACCGCATTCCAGGCCTCGTCGCAAGCCACAAATAGATTCCCGACAGCACCATGAACAAGAATGCCCAGGTCGAGAACTCGTTGTAGTACCCCCACAGACGGGACGACAAGTCGGGCGGACCTCGACGAGAGTGCCCCGTATGCATGTTGGAAAGGAAGTCCCCCAAACCGCCATCTCGGAAGTCGATTCGAACTCGGCGCTCTTTCTCCAGGTAGGTGATATCACGCTGCCCATTTGTCGAGAACGCAATGAAGGCAAGATTTCCCGCATCGTTGCGGTGCACGTTGTAGTATCCGCCTGCCATAGTGAGGCCAGCAGCAGCATAGATTTCCCTGGCCACCTCTTTGTCGTCCATGTTCTCCGCAACCACAAATGGAAACTCCCGCTGCATTGTGATGGCTGGTGGCCGCCACTCGCCGGGTGGAGGAAGAAAAACAGCGAGAATTCCCGTTACTCCCCAAATGACAAACGCCATAAAGCTAAACAATCCGGCGTACATGTGAATTTTCTTCATCCAGTCGTACATGATCAAAACACCCTTTTGGGGATAGGAGTTGCGGAAGCCGGAACCTCGATTCACCCATTGGACTTGAGGAGTCTACACCGTCGATGCTTACCAACCAAAGAACAATTGGCCCGATAGCAGCACCATTGGGGATGAAAACACTGATTTGGTCTCCTTGAAGGGAAACCTGTGAAAAGATTCGGAGTTATTGAAAAGCTCCCCGCGAAGGCATGAGGCCTCCAGGCTTCACCAGGCGTTGCGAGCTTCCCTGGCGACTTTTCCATATCTTCGAGGATAGAGGGGAGGATCCGGCAGGATGGGTCTCAGACACCCTCGGGTAAGAGCGGATGGTTTGCAATCTGCCGCGCTGATGCGGAAGGGTTGTAGGAGAAATTTCAACAGTAAAGTCTGCCTGCTCCCAAACTGCCTCACCAGACAAAAATGGCGTGTCGTCACAACCCTACTGAACTCTTTGAGGTTAGGGGGATACTGGCCACAAAGCCGCCTCAACATCGGTTGAGGCACTCTTCCGTGTATTCGCCCTTCATCGCGCTAATTGCCTTCTGGTCTTATGCTTGCAAGCAACCTAGACCAATTGCGGGTATCTTGGCGGGCCTGTTGCAACCGAAGTGTCGTGAAAACGAGAGGTCCATTGCCAGGGCAACTTGTCCCATTCAATGGGAAACACACTCAATCCAGCCCTCACTCCCTCGGGAGAGTCGACGATGGGTTCGCAATTGAAAGGTATTTGTCAGAGAACGTGGAAGACGAAATTACTAAAGAAGAGTTTGATCACACACTCGCTTTGTGGATTGGGACTGAACACCCTGTGTCATTGTTAGAGATTCCTGGTGTTTACGACATCCTAGCCGCACACTTCAAAGATGAAGTGATCGAACACATCAAGATCAGGCGACGAGAGGGCGTTGAGTAAAAGGGCCTAGTTCGATCATAGGTGTGTAGAGTTGCCTGAATCAAATAAAGAACCAAGAAAGGAGAAAAACGATGTCCACTGAGACCAGGCTGCAAAAAGGTGAAGACCGTAAACTGCAGACCTCCCATAGAAATGAGGATGCGTTTTCGCGATGGGAACACAGTATGGACCGGATCTTTGACCAGCTCTGGCATCGACCCTTCCTCACACCTTGGCTTCCCGAAAGGTGGTGGACGAGCAGGCCCTTGGCCCATCTGCCACTGGTCGATCTTTACGAGGAAAAAGACCAGGTGGTCGTGAAGGCCGAGGTGCCAGGTCTGTCCAAAGACGAACTGGAAGTGAACCTCACAGATTCGACCTTAACGATTCGGGGCGAGAAGAAGAGGCAAGAAGACGTTAGGGATGAAGATTACCAGTATCGGGAAAGATCGCACGGTGCTTTCAGCCGCAGCATTGAGCTGCCAGCCCAGGTCAAAACCGATCAGGTCACGGCTTCATTCAAAGATGGAATTCTTGAAGTTCGTTTGCCCAAAACCGAAGATGCGAAGCGAAAGAACGTGAATGTTAAGATTGCTTAGGAATCGTGGATGCAAGCCGCTGCCGATCTCCTGAAAATCCCTTGGGTGCGCTGGCAAAGCATCGTGGACTTCATCGTGCTTTCGACCACCATCTACTGGTTGCTCGATTGGGCTCGTCAGACCCGGGTACTCCGATTCTTTGTGGGGATTGGAGGCATGATACTTGCAGGCAGCGTGGCCAGGCGGCTGGACCTGGTTGTGACTGCCTGGATTTTGCACATGGCGGCCATTGCCGCGGTGGTGCTGTTAGTCGTTGTCTATCACACTGAAATAGGTCACGCACTAACTCGTCTGGATCCACTAAACCGTCTCATGCGTTCTGCTCCTGCAGAGCAGCTTTCAGACCGAACGGCAATTGCAGAAGCCGTATTCTCCCTCGCGTGTGTCCGCCGTGGCGCCCTCATTGTCCTCACCGGAAACGATCTTGTGTGGAATACGGTCAATGGCGGCGTCCCACTCGGAGGTTCCGTCTCGAAGGAAATCCTGGAAGCCATCTTTCGGAAATTGTCGCCGCTACATGATGGTGCCGTCATCGTCGAAAACGGCCGCATTGCCCGGGTCGGAGTATACCTGCCTCTCAGTCATCGCGAAAATTTGCCCCGGCACTATGGAACGCGGCACCGGGCCGCGATCGGTTTGGCTGAGCAATGCGACGCACGAGTCATTGTCGTCTCCGAGGAGCGAGGTGAAGTCAGCCTGTTTGAGGGAACTACGGTCCATCTCGTTCAGAATTGTGCTCAGTTGGTTGAGCTTATGGAAGGTGCCGGCCATGCTCCGCCTTTGCCTCCCAAAGCGGGGCTTCTCGCCCGTCTCTCCGGCAACCTGAGCCTGAAACTCTCGGCCGTGGGAATTGCCTGCTTGATTTGGGTGCTGGTGTTCCTGAGCGGTTCCTCAGTGCGTACCTTCATGGTTCCGGTCGAGTTTGGAAACTTGCCAGCCGGCCTGGAGGTCTCCGAACCTGTCAACGATGTTCTGGCCGTCCAGCTTCGGGCCGCGACAAGGCTCTTTGCGACCCTCGACGAAAGCCAGTTGGTAGTTCGTGTCGACTTGCTGGGAATGAAGGAGGGAGTACATAATGTCGAGGTGGAGGCGGCCAATTTGAACCTTCCTCCAGGCATCTTTCTAGAACAGGCAGTACCTGACGTGCTCAAAGTTCAGTTGGTGCCTCGATCATCTTCTCGGGTGCAGCGACCTCCGCCAACCGCCCTCTCTAGTGTTGCGAAGGGCCCAAGTGCGAGAGCGATCACTGACTAGCCGGCTGGAACCGTTGGCGCGGCGAATCCATCAACCAGGTGGGTTAACATAGGCATGATTAAGCTGAAGCGGGCGTATGAAAAGCCAGCTCCGGAAGATGGTGAACGGATACTGGTTGAGAGGCTCTGGCCTCGCGGTCTTACCAAGCAAAAAGCCAAAATCGATCTATGGCTGAAAGACGTGGCACCAAGCCAGGAACTGAGAAAATGGTTCGGCCATGATCCAGCGAAGTGGCGGGAATTCCGTCGATGTTATTGGGCAGATCTTAGGCACAAGGGTGACCTGATTGAACTGCTCAGGTCCAAGTCTGAAAGCGAAACGATGACTCTCGTCTACGCAGCTCGAGATGAAGAGCACAATGGAGCGTTAGTTCTGAAGGAGTTTCTTGAGGCTCACTAGCAGATAGTTATTGCTTACCTCATGAATCGTGGAGAGCCGCATGGTTCGAGGACTCTTTACTCTGGCCCTCTTGCCGGACACGGCAGTGACGGCGTGAAGAGTCAAGTAGGGGGTAATTGACTTTCTTGATGCCCTTCCTATGATGGTCTACCAGCCGAGCCGGGCTTTTTCCTTCGAGGCTATCATCACTCTCCCCTCAGTTCGCCGCGCTTAAGCAGATATCGGATGAAACTCTATCAACTGAGGCAGTTTTGCCGAATTCGCAAACCTGCCCCAGTTCGAGGCAAAGTCTCAGTCCAGCCGAAGCGGCCTCCTTCAGTTGTTTCTAGCTCTTTGCTACCTCACTTTCTACTTGGCATGCCGTTTGCACCCGGCTCGAGTTGGGGTAGAATTGGAGCAAGAGTCTGTACCTGTAATCATGCCAATCAATTGGAAACGCAAATGGTCGCTGCAAACCCGGATTCTGATGCTAATCGTCGTTACTACTGTCACGGTGCTCGGAGCTGCAGAATGGTTGGCAACGCGCAGCGCCCTCCACTCTGTCGAAAAGGCCGTGGGGGAGCAGACGGCAATTGCCACTCGACGGTTAGCCAACAGCCTTGAGTCTGTGGCCTCCACCAATTTTCCGGTCGAGTACCAGAACCGGGTTCGCGAAATACTAGAGCTGGAACCCAACGTGAGTCGCGTCGATGTCTATGCGGATATTGACGGCGTCCTGAAGCCTGTCCAGTCGAGCTCGACTCGAGGAATTCGATCTCTTCAGGATCGAGAGGTACGCTCCTTTCACGCTCATCGGCCAGACACGTTTATGGTAACGAACTCTGGCGAAACCGAGCTCTTTTCAACCTATCCACTTCGCTTCAAGGATGGGCGAGAGGGCTTCGTCACCTTGGTAAGTTCGTTGTGGGTCGTGAATGATATCCTGGCAACCCACCTGCGAATTCGAGTTTTCGCTGTACTGGGAACTTTGGTTTGTCTGGTTGTGGCAATCGTCCTCGTCTTCCGAACGACGGTCTATCGGAGCGTCCGACATCTAGTAGACGTGATGGAGCGCTTCAAATCAGGGGACGCTTCAGTCCGTGCTGACGAGAGCTTAACTGGAGAGTTCGGAGAGTTGGCAAGCCACTTTAACCGGACCCTGCAGGAAATCCAGCGGTTCAGTCACCATCTGAAGCAGCAAGTCGAGGCCGCTACTGAGGAGCTAACCAGTCGAAATCGCGAGTTGCAGCACGTGAACATGAAGCTCTACGAAACGCAAAAGCGGCTCGGCCAAGCAGAGCGCCTTGCATTGGTCGGGCAGCTGACGGCAACCTTTGCTCATGAAATCGGTTCTCCCCTAAGTGCGATTTCAACCCATTTGCAGATACTTCTAGAGGACCCTCAACTGGATCCCAAAGTGCGCAATCGGCTCCACCTGACCAATAATCAGATCGATCGCGTCTGCAGCATCGTGGAGAGTCTTCTGATGTCGACGCACCGCTCAACGCGCAGAGTCACTGTCGAGTTGGAGGAAATGGTCTACAAGGTTTTCTACCTGCTGGAACCCACAATGGAATCGCGTCAGATTGCTTTTAGTTTCCGGGGTTCCGATGGACCTTTTCTGGTTGAAGGAGACCCGGATCAGCTCCAACAGCTCTTTTTGAACCTTTTTAACAATTCACTGGACGCCATTCAGGGTGCCGGCTCATTTTCGGTTGAAATCCGGCGTGAGGCACCGCCAGAAAAGAATGGCGAAGCTTACTTCCATATTGACGTTCGCGATTCAGGAATCGGCATTTCGGCAAGCAGGCTCGATCACATTTTCGAACCATTTTTCACCACGAAGGAATTCGGCAAGGGATCCGGCCTAGGACTGGCTGTAAGTAAGGAGATTGTGCGGCATCATGAAGGTCAGATCTCCGTTGTGAGCTCTCTGGGGAGAGGGACCTGTTTTACGATCTGCCTTCCCGAGGCGCGACGGTCTGGGCTGAAGGCGGAACCAACGATGACGGCCAGGGAGGTGCAATCTTGATGAGCCAAAGTAGCCCGGCGAAAATTCTTGTGACAGATGATGACCGCTCTGCTCTGGATTCTTTGTCGGAGGTTCTGGAGCGGGAGGGTTACGCTGTATTGCGGGCCGAGAGCGGAGCTGAAGCGTTACAGCTTTTGTCCTCGGAGTCCCCTGACCTGGTCTTGACCGACCTCCGCATGCGTGAGATCGACGGCATGAAGGTATTGGAGGCCGCCCAATCGAGTCAGAAGGATTTGCCAGTCATCGTCATGACCGGTTTCGCCTCGATGGAGACCACGATTGACGCCATCCGAGGTGGCGCCGCGGACTACCTGAGCAAGCCCTTTAAGCTGGATCAGGTGCGCGCCGTGGTGCGTCGGGCCCTCGAGCAAGCTTCACTGCGACGCGAAAATCGCAAACTTCGTACGGCCGTGGACGAACGTCACACCGAGCAAGGAATGATTGGTCGTAGTCCGGAAATGGTTGAAGTCTACAAGCTGATCGCACGAGTGGCACCCCTGCCCACGACGGTTCTGATCCAGGGAGAAAGCGGGACCGGCAAGGAGATGGTTGCCCGTTTGATTCATGACACCAGTAGTCGCAGCACAGGTCCCTTCAAAACTGTCAATTGCGGAGCCCTGCCTGAATCGCTGCTGGAAAGCGAACTCTTCGGATACGTCAAAGGGGCCTTCACGGGCGCCGCTGGAAACAAGGTCGGTATGTTCGAGGCAGCCCACTGCGGGACGTGTTTCCTCGATGAGATTTCCAATACTACGCCGGCTTTGCAGATGAAGCTGCTGCGGGTGCTCGAAGAGCACGAAGTTCTTCGGGTCGGCTCCACGGATCCGATCCGGGTAGATGTCCGAATCATCGCCGCCACCAATCAACCTTTGGAAGAAATGGTGAAGGCGCATCGCTTTCGGGAGGATCTCTTCTATCGTCTTAAGGTCGTTACGGTCGATCTTCCTCCCTTGCGGCTTCGGCGCGGAGATATCCCGCTTCTGCTGGACCACTTTGTGCGCCGTTATGCCGCTGCGTCTGACAGGACCATCGGAATACAGGAACTGGTCTATCCCATGTTGATTCAGTATGACTGGCCTGGAAACGTGCGCGAATTGGAGAACGCGGTTGAACGGGCGATTGCTCTCAACAGCAGCGGCGTCCTCACCCGAGACGACTTCCCTGCCGAGATCCGGCGTGGCTTTGAGGGCACAGGCCTCCTCAGCACCCGGCTGTCTCCTCACCTGACTCTCGCTCAAAAGGAAAAGGAATACATCCTCGAGATCCTTGAAGTGACCGGCCAAAACGCGTCGCGAGCAGCCGAGATTCTGGACATCGACCGGCGCACCCTCTATCGCATTCTCGAACGCCAAGGCATCCACCGCGGCTGACTCCGCCTCGGGTAGCCTTGTCTGGCCTTTCAGTCAAAGGACCTCCGGCAAAACCGGAGGCTTGATTTTGTGAACCGCTCAAAGCGGTCTAGGTTTGGAGCCACTCAAAGTGACTGCTGGTTAAACATCGTTTGTTGATCAATTCGCTGGTCTTCCCGGTCTTGCTTTTTTATGTACTCGCGAATTATCGGGAGGTTCAATCGCTTCTCTCAGCGTCGCCTTCGGGCCGCGAAGACGGTCGGATTCCGATATGACCCTCGGTTGAACGCCTGGCAGTGTTCTCAAGGAAATCAGCTACGCCCAATTGAAATTGATATCGAGCGAAGGGTAGCTCGCTATCGGGCCGCGGCTAAGATATGCAACCAATGTGCTTTCAAACCGGGTTGTAAGGAGTCGGAGCACGGCCGGGAGCTGGTGCAACCTCTTGACCAGTGGCCTTTAACCGGGATGGCCCACCTTCATGCCGGGATTGCTCTCACCCTGCTAGTCCTTGCGGGCTTTCTACTAGCGGTCGAATCTGTGCGCCATCATCAGGCCGGCGAAGTCTTCCTTCTCGCCTCCAGCCTTTTGCTCATTCTTTCCGTAGGTCAGCGTCTGCGGGTCAGACTAACGGCGAGCCACAGCCGGGACGGCTAACCTCTTCGTCCAAGGCCACTGTTCGTGAAGTGGTTCGCTCGCGATGCGTTCAATAGTCTCGTCTCCAATGACCTGCCGATGGAGGTTTTAGGCGGTACAGACAGCTCTGTGCCTCAAGCCATTTGGCGACTGCCACCACCCTTTGATCTGAACCCGCACGGCAACGAGCCAACTTTCTAATCATGCTCCCAATTCTTGACGTCTGATTCCTCGAGGAGACCTCAGCATGAAACTGAAAACTCTTCTAATTCTTTTCTTGACGATCGTGGCTGCGGCTGGTTTAGCCGGAGGAGGCCTGGAGCCCTTGTTCCTATCACAGGATGGTTCCGCGCCGTTGTCCAGCAACCGCAGTTCGTTATTGAAAGGTTGGTCCGAACTGAATCCTATCGATGTTCATGCCCATGTGTTCAAAGAGGACCCTGGCTTCACGGAACTGCTGAAGCGTCTGAACCTGAAGCTCCTCAATATCTGCGTCGTTGACGATCGTGACCCCTTCTTCAAGGATTTCCAGTCCCAGCGTGATCTCGCGCTTAAGCTGCTGCAGAGCAGTTTGGGGCGTGTTGTCTTCTGCACGACCATTAGTCCTTATGACTTCCAGGAGGCAGGTTTCAGCCAGAGAGTCATTGGCCAGCTCAACAAAGACTTCTCAGCAGGGGCTGTCGCCGTTAAGCTTTACAAGACTATCGGCATGGAGATAAAAACGAAAGCAGGCAAATATGTACTGCCGGACGATCCGGTCTTTGAACCCATTCTCCAAAACATCGCCTCGCACAATCGGACGGTTGTCGCTCACTTCGCAGAGCCGAACTCCTGCTGGGAGGCACCCAATCCCAACAGCCCAGACTATGACTATTACAAGAAGCATCCAGAAGAGTATGCTTACCTTCATCCTGAATGGCCGTCGAAAGCAACCATTCTCGCTGCCCGCGATCATCTGTTGGCAATGAACCCCAAGCTTCGCGTTGTCGGCGCTCATCTGGGTAGCATGGAGGTAAGTGTGAACGAAATTGCGGATCGCTTTGACCGGTATCCCAATTTCGCGGTGGACACCGCAGCTCGTATCGTTTACTTCATGCTTCAACCGGCTGACAAAGTCCGCGACTTTCTGATCAAATATCAAGACCGGGTTCTGTACGGAACCGATTTGGGGCTTATGCCGGAAGACAAAACCGAGAACGCACTCAAGGAATGGACGACTACCTGCGAACGCGACTGGAAGTATTTTGCAACAGACCAAACGGTCGGATACCGCGGGCACTATATCAAAGGGCTCCAGTTGCCACTACCCGTCCTCCGGAAGCTCTATCATGACAACGCCGTCCGCTGGATTCCTGGCATCAACGGCACGTCTGTGAAGTGAACTCCGAGTCCAACACAAACAGTATGAGTTCGAGGTTTCGCCTCATGAGGGTGTGATAGACTTTTCCTGGAACACCTTTTAACTCTGTCAGGTGAAATGCAACTGACCTATTTGAGAGCGGTAATTGTTGGAACCGTGCTAGTGCTCCTGACCGGCCTGGCAGCGTGTACGCTACCTTCCAAATCACCGTCCGGCGGATCCGGCCAGCCCGCCCCGCAATTCTCACTCCCTAACCTGGATGGAAAACAGATCCAGCTGAAGGATTTTTCCAACAAAGTAGTGATCGTTGATTTTTGGGCTACCTGGTGTGGTCCTTGCCGGGAGGAGATTCCGCATCTTAACCGGCTATATCAGGACTATCGAGGCAGGGGATTTGAAATCATCGGAATTTCAATGGACACAGATGAGCCGGCGAACATCAAGAAGTTTACGAAAGAGTTCAGAATGGAATACACCGTAGTAATTGGCAACGAGGACGTGGCCCAGGACTTCGGTGGGGTTTTGGGGTATCCGACGACGATTATCCTCGACCGCAAAGGAAACATGGTCAAGAA